>Ga0116228_10000606_pt1 | contig 27692 bp, 28 predicted proteins | sample S1TSphfallax_2_FD_89694 | JGI IMG/M metagenome (GOLD analysis project Ga0116228, IMG submission 89694) | Host-associated microbial communities from peat moss isolated from Minnesota, USA - S1T2_Fc - Sphagnum fallax MG | ecosystem: Host-associated > Plants > Peat moss > Unclassified | place... | reverse complement strand
TTTTTGGGGCCTATTATTACTACCATTGTACCACCAATAAAATGTGATCACCTATTATATCAACTACATGCCTAAACCCACCAATTTTTTAATATTTAAATTGCATACTTGAGACATGTTAAGCCCCTCTCGAAATAAATAATAATAAAATTAAAAAATTACAATTAAAAAAAAACAAAATGGGAGAATAATAAGTGAAATGGCCCCCCCGCCCCCCCAACCTTCTTTGGCCGGTCCTTTGCCGGGTGGACCGGCCAATCTGTAGGGCCGGCTGCCGAAGGCGTTTGTGTGTGCACTGTCAGCGGCGTGCGGCAGCCGCGGGCGTCCGACAGTCGGGCAAGTGGGTACCGCAAGCTCCGTCTGTTCAACACACGCCGGCACGTGTTGTGGGTACGATCTCCAACGGGTTTGCCGGTGGGGACCTACATACAGCCCTGCCTAGTCTACCTACCCAACTGGAGTAGCCCTAATCCTAGCCCCCTAAACTCCCGGGTCATTTTGCATCCCCCGTCTACCTAGTACATGTGGCAACTTTCCAAAGGGTAGGTAATTAATTCTGAGTTTTTTAAAAAATAAAAAATTTAATTTCTAAAAAAATTGGCTTTAAGTTTAATTTACATTAAAAAAACTACAGCCATGAAAATGAAATTTCATTTATTTTTCCTAAATTTAAGTATTTTTAAATAAAAAAATAGGTGTTCAATCACCTTGATATAAATGGAAGATTTATTTATTTTTAATTCATTTGGGATCATAATTTACTCATTATTAAATGAAACCCTTATTTTATTTCAAACAACATATGTTTATGATTATATTAATAAGTACATGCAATTCATAAGCCCTATATTAGGGTTATTATTTATTTATTTATATTTATTACAATTGTGTGAAATTGAAAATTTGGTGAAAATTTTCAAACTTTGAGCAAAATTAGAAAAATTTTACACTTGAAAAAAAAAGAATTCCCAAAATTTTCAATTATATATTTTTTAAAAAAGAAACAATTTTTTTTTCTAGGAAAAAAAACCACTACCCTTATACCCAATTTTTTGGCCTTTGAATTCATGAATACCCCTAGATACCCTTACAATTTGATGTAAGAACTCAAATGATCAACTCGACAAGCTTCAAAAGAAAATAATTCTTCTAGTACAAACAAAATAAATGATAGAAATTGGCTTTTATTCACTACAATAACAAAATTGCTTAGTACAAATAGTATGACAAATGTTGAATCTTTTTTTTTTTTTTTTAAATAAATTTTATGAACAAAAAATGGTTCCCAAATTTCACTCCACAATGGAAATCAATGGTGCTAATTGAAAATTACTTCCATAAGGTTAGATTTTTATTTTTCCAATAAAAGCACACTCTTTAACTCTTGCACCATTTTCATTACAACCATACACTCCTTGTATATGCCCAAGTGTAAGTACTTCAAAAACATGTGAATGTGCACCCTAGGGTTTGGTGAGAGAAATTTGTTGTGAGGGCCTATTTAAAAAATGGTTTTCTAAGAAGGCTTGATCATGGGTAGTTGGGAAACACACATAAACACAAACACATGATCGGTGTGTGTGCATAGTGCAAATGTCCAATATCCAATATAATCGGGAGTGTACATATGGGTGTAACAATAATGTTATGTTGTAGCTCTAATTGGCATAATAGAAATCCACATGGGAAGATTTTGTAAAAAAATATATATGTCATGTAACTTGCAAAGAACAATCCACATAAAAGAGGAGATGTATTTCTCTCCAAAAAAAAAGAAAAAAATGAAAAGAAAGAGGATGTATTTTTTTCAATGAAGATAAAAAAAAACCCTAAAACCCTAAACCCTAACCCTAATTTAAAGAACTAAAATGCTAATTTCCCATTTCAAAACTTGAAAATTTGAAAAGCACATGTCCATTTGGAAATGAAATTAAAACCCCAATGTTGGGATTACTAATGTAGTATATATACAAGGTGTTGAGTTAAATTGTTGTGATTTGAATGTATCTTAGGGAATTGTATAGCTATATGTCTATTTCCAATGTGTTGAACTCAAGCTTTTCCCAACTTTGCAAAAATTGATCCATGATGTATTTGGGAAGTCACATCTAATATAGTTATAATTTTTTGAAAATGCTCAAAAAAACACATATTGATGTTTGCTCACTAGTTGGTGGTTTTCGAGCATTATTATTGGTTTTATTATCTCTATAATTTATATTGAGGTTTTTTTTTTCTAGGGACATGCTAGCCAACGATTTTGCTTGTTGTTGCCATATCGCATGGATGATATAAAATTTACATTAATGTGTCTTGTATACTTGAAAGGTATACCTTCAACTCGATGTTGGGTGGTAACATTTAAAAGTTTTCAAGATCGCATTGAATGCTCCTATACCGTAGCACAATACGGTTATAATTGAGTTCTTTGCAAAAACATTTTGCTAATTGTGCCCATTAAAATTCAAACAAATGTTTGTTTTGGTACATGTTCATTTTGAATTGTGCACGGGTCACAAAACCTTGCACAAATATGATGTGTCTTAGGAATGGGTGAAAATGTTGCTTGCACATCATGTTGAGTAATGCACATCTTGTTGAGTAACCTCATAAATACAAAACAAACTTGAAAGTTTGCTCAAAACAATTGGGTTTGGAATTTTATGAGACACTCCCAAAGGATAAACCACACAAACACTAAACAACTTGAACTCTATTTCATATTGAATTGGGTTTTGAATGTTATGAAATTTTAAAGACACTCCCCCAAGTTTCACATTGAATTGGGTTTTGAATGTTACAAAACATTAAAGTCGCTCGCCAAGTTTCATATTGAATTGGGTTTTGCATGTTATGAAATTAAAAAGACACTCTCCAAGGGTAAATACCCCTCTCCCCCACAAACATGAATTAATTTGAACCTTGTTCACATTCAATTTGCTTTCGACACTAGAAAATTTCCACCCAAAAATAAAATAAAATAAAATTCTCTGAGAATGAATGCATGACAAAAGTACACAATCTCTATAAGAAGAAGAAGAAGAAACCGAAGTTCTTACTTTGCTCATAGAAAGAAGAGAACTTTGCTGAAAGAAAGAGCAAAGAGAAGACATGAAGTTAGTTGGTATGGGAAGTAATAGTAGTAGTTGTTGTTGTTGTTGTTGTTGATGATCTTCATAACTAATCAGTTGCAAAAACATAAAAGAAAAAAAAGAAGTTTCTGAATCATTCCAGACACATTCAGCTCATCACATTCTTGGTCCCTCAAAGATCTTCTTTTTTGGGTTCAATTCCATCACTTGCATTAGCAGCTCAATCCAGTTTTTGGAAAATTTCCAGGTATGATGATGATCATCAATCATAAGTTCTGAGTTCCCAAGGTTTTTATTTTATTTTTGGGTTGTGGGTTTTTTGAGGAGGTTTCAAGTTTCAACATCATCAGCTGCATTCTTCTTTGTGCATTAATGATGATGATAATGGTGATAGAATGGGAGGAATGTCCGAATTTCTAGATGGAATTTGATGATGGTGGTGGATTATGATGGTTTTTTTGGTTGATGATCTGATGACAGAAGATTAGTGAAGCCACCAGATTGCTGCAGGAATTGAGCAATCTGGGGTTGTGAAATTGCTTGTTGCATCTGTCGAAACTCGTTTGTGTCAAGAATTGAGCAACCTGAACTCTCTGTGAAACAGAATTACTTTCTGCAGATGTTGGATTTGGTGTGCTGAAAGAATTGAGCAATCTGAACCTCGTGAAATGCTTCTTGAAGATGATGTTTGATGATTTTGAGTGGGTCAGAAAAATTGAGCAATTCTGAACTTTTGAAAAATGCTTCTTGCAGATTTCAGATTTGGTGCATGTCTTAAAAGAACTGAGCATTGATCTGGGCTTTGTTGAATTGGCTTCTGGCAGATGTTGCATTTGGAAAGTGTGTCAAAAGGAATGAAGCAATCTGTGGCTTCTTGCACCTGATGAATTCTTTCAGTGTGCCTCAAGAAGTGAGTAAGCAATAAAATAATCATTCAATCCTGAACTCCTGAAAAAAGTTGTTTGTCTGCAGGTGATGTTGGATTCAGTAATAATGCGTCAAGAGTTTTGAGCAATCTGGTCTTGTGAAAAGTTTCATGTGCAGTTGGTTGTTGGATTCAACAATCTCATGAATTTTTTTTTCAAGCAATCTGGAGTATTGTGAAAATTTTGCAAGCTTTTTAGTTGCAGAGGTTGTTCAGATTTTGGGTCTCAGAAGTCTTAAGCATTCAACAAAACCCAGCCACCTTCCAGAGAGTTGTGGCAGGCAGGCAGCAGGAACAAAATTGTTGTTGTGGGAGATAATAGTTGAATGGAGGTGGGTGATGTTGTTTGGTGGAGGATCAGATCATGTGCCATGAATGGTAGTGAATGAATGCAATTGCAGAAATATAAAGATTCAATACAAGATTGCCCTGGCTCATATGGTTTCAGAGAGTTCAGAGTTTGTGGGAAGAAGCTCTTGTAAATCTCTTCTTCCTGGGTTTAGGAATTGGGTATGTGCATAGCATAGCAGCAGATATGTAGTCTTTGCCAAGGTTTGTTTTTTGCTGAAGAAGAAAACCACAACTCATGATGCTGATCTCTGTCTCTGTCTCTCTTTGTGTCTCTCTCGCCATTCTTTTGTCTGCTCTGAATTCTTGCTGTGTACTTGCTTGCTCGCTCGGTGCAATGCAAGATGAAATCCTTGTTCGTGTTGTTCTCCGCATTGTTGATGAGAGGATTCATGGCAATGGTGGGCTTTTTGGGCAGGTGATATAACGTTCAACCGGAGGGGGACCCAGCTGCAGCTGCAGCAGCTTGCGGATCCGTCCAGGGAAGAAGAATTCGGAGAGTCCCTGACGTCGGGGAGGGGAGAATCATGATGCATTGTCACGGTAGTGAACGACTGCAATCAAGTCCTGGCAGCAGCTGCTGTTCTGCGGTGCGGTTTCTCGTGGGTCTTCTGTTGATCAGCGCAGCATTCTCGTGGGAATTCGCATGGGGGAAGAAGTTTACTACTACAAAGCTTCGTCAGTCCGTGTGCCAGAACTTGGCGCCATCGCCAGTTCTGGAACCATTCGTGGATAAGCTCCCGAGACTGAAAGCCATACACATCCACAACCGGAAGCAGCTCACACTCGGCGCTTACAAAATCACCCAGGTACGTAGCTGTTCCTACAGCTGTCGCTCCCTTTCCCAGCACGAGCTTCATCTCTTTCCATGTGTTGTTTTTGTGATCTGATGAAGAAGATGATGGGTTGCTGTGAATCTTCTGAAGAAGAAGAAGACGATGATGGGTTGTTGCTAATCTTCTGAAGAAGATGATGGTTGGTTCTCGACTATGATGATGCATGATGCAGAAGCTGCACAGGGATCTACCACCCACTCCTCTGTACGCATTCGGCACAAGCCGCGATACAGCGAGCTACCCAGGACCGACTCTGGAAGCTCGAAGAGGAGTAGAGTCTTACGTCCGCTTCGAGAATCACATCCACGACCGACAGCACATGCTCCGGGTCGACAAAACTCTGATGTGGGCGAATCCCCAGACCAGCAGCAACGACAACGACGATTCCGGAGGAGGAGTGCCGATCGTCCCGCACTTGCATGGCGGTGAAGTCGAGAGCTCCTCAGATGGGTACCCAGATGCATGGTTCACTGCGACAGGAGGAGGAGGAGTAGCTCTTCATGGACCCGCGTACCGCACACAGAACTACACTTACGCGAACTCGCAGCCGGCGACGATGCTCTGGTACCATGATCACAGCTTGGGAATCGTGAGGTTGAATGTGCTCTCGGGCTTGTTCGGCGCGTACATCATCAGGGAGGATGAGGACGAGGATACTTCTTCCTCCTCGAAAGCAGAGTTGGAGAAGAACAGAAGCTCGAGAACAAGCTATTCTTGGATGCTTCCCAAGGAAGAGGAGGAACTGGTGCTGTTGCTGCACGACATGCAATTCTTCCCGGACGGCAGCATCAACTTCCCGACCATCGGGGACTCGCCGAAGATGCACCCGAGCTGGTGTCCAGAGTACTTCGGAGATACTATTCTCGTGAACGGGAAAGCTTGGCCTTACGTCCGCGTGCAGCCTCGCATGTACCGTTTGCGTGTGGTGAATGCAGCCAACGCGCGTTTCTTCCAGCTCTCCCTGAGCGACGAGCGACTGTCGTTCGTGCAGATCGGTACTGACGGTGGTCTCCTCGACCGCCCGCAAGTGCTCTCCGAGCTCACCATTGCTCCCGCCGAACGCATCGACTTCCTGATCGATTTTGCACTGTTGGGTAGTGGCGCTCATGAGATCTTGCTGCTCAATTCCGGTCCTGCTCCTTTCCCTAGCGGCGATCCTGCTTTCAGCCCACCACGGACAAAGAATGTGATGAAGTTCTTCGTCGTCAAAGACTCTCCTCGGCAACGGCAAAACCCTGAACCCGAGAGAGCTCGCATCCCTGCACAGCTGAGAGGAGGAGAGACAGAAGAAGATGAAGAAGCCTCTTCTGCGCTGGTGAAGACCGTTCCCATCGAGAGCTTCTTGCAAGAGGCGAACTGGAGAACCAATTTCATGGTGGAGTTCGACGACAAAGACGACTCGCCCACCCATTCGCTGCTCTCCAACCACTCTTGGAGCGATCCGGTCACGGAGAAGCCGGTGCTGGGCGCGACAGAAGTGTGGGAGTTTATAAACTTCACGCCGGATGCGCACCCCATGCACATCCATCTCGTGCAATTCCGCTTCCTGAACCAGCAATCCTTCAACCAGAGCTTGTCGCAGACGACGATGGGGATGGGGATGGGGATGGAAGTGGGGGAAGAAGGCAAGTCTTGCTCCTTCCATCTGCCGTTTCCGGATCCCCGGAGCTGTTTCACGGAGGAGCCTAGAGGACCTGCAGCCAACCAAGTTGGGTGGAAGGATACCATCGTCTCCTGGCCGGGAAACGTTACAAGATTGTTGCTGCAGTGGACGAGTCGAGATGGAGATGGCAGCGGCAGCGGCCAGTTTTTTCCTTTCGATGCTACTGCAGGACCTGGCTATGTGTGGCATTGTCATATTCTCGATCACGAGGACAACGAGATGATGCGACCCATTGCAATCCAGCCTCGACCCTAATCCTCGATCGGCATTGGTTTTGGTGAAAGCTCGAAAAACCCTGAACCCTTTCTTCTTCTTCTACTGCAAGAAAGGTACCTCGATCGGCATCGATTTGGTGAAAGCTCGAAAAACCCTAAACCCTTTCTTGCTTCAAAACTCAATGACAGATTCAACATGGATTTCCATCTAGCGACTCTTCCTGATCTTCCTGAAGATCTTCGTGATCTGTTTCTGGAATTCTAGATTGATTACTCAACAACAGATTTGATCAACACAGATTTCCATCTTGTGATCTTTGTGACAAGAAAGATAGAGAGCTAGCTCTGCCAGGAATTGAATGAAGGATTCAGTTTTGACATCAATCCTGGGTTTCAATTTCTCATAGCTAGATAGCCAGCCAGCTCTCTTTCTCTTCATCTGAATTCCCAAATTCCTGAGTCCTGATGATTCTCCCTGCTCTTCATCTCAATTTGGAATTCCTGAATCCAGAATCTTCTTGCTCTTCCAGATTCATCTGAATCCAGAATTCCTTAAGTCCTGAAATCCTGAATCTTCTTCAGGACCAACAGTAGCTTTCTCTAGCCCTCTCTTGCTGTGTTCTTCTTCATCTGAATCCTGTAATTTGTGCATGACAGATTTTTTCTGTTTTGCAGGATTGCAAGAAATGTTTTGTGAGAGAACAAAGAATGGTTTTAAGCTTTCTATGTAACATATAAAACTCCCCTTGCTTCCAAACCCCAACAAAAACTGGATCCCCAACTGCAGCCCACAGGAAAAACCTTGTGAGCTTCTTTACATTCCCTTCCCTATCTCACCACCACTTCAAATTCTTCTAAGAAACACTAGGAATCTGAATCCCAACAAAGCTTCAAATACAGCCAAGCTCTCTCTCTCTCTACATCTCTCTCTCTATCAATCTATGAATGAGACGGGTTATCCCATATCATGAGGATAAAAACTTCACATTGACGAAATGAAAATCAGATTTTGAAAAGTTTCACCACTGCAAGCAAACAAAACAGAAATTTCTTTGTATATTCTCCAAACAACTTGCACAAGTTTACACATACTGAAAATCAACTCAGTTTCAGATACAAAGAATTTGCCCAATCTTGCTGCTGCTGCAAATGATGCAAATCTCTGTCTCACTTGCTCCACTTGGGCATTTCCATTTTATGGAGTGTTCCATTCCACCCACCCCCCAGGATTTGTGTTCAGTAACTGGTGACATTTTCATCCCCTCTCTAACATTGGATTTTGTTTGCAATTTCATTTGCAGAATCGTCCCTAGAAAGTCTTGATGTTGACAAAAGCAGTTCACAGGGTGAAGTGCTTCTGCATCCTATTTCCTTCATCTGTTTTTGTGCCACCCTTTGTTTGCAGAATTATTCTTGGAAACATAAGTCTTGATGCTCAGCAAACAGTCCACTGGTAGTAGTATGCATTGGGTCCCCAAAAGTGAGGAAAATAGAAGAGAAGAAAAGGATTTGAGGAGAGGAGATAGCTGTGACTCTACCATAGAAAACAAAACAAAGAAGCAACTTTCAACCAGACTGTTAGAGGAATCTCCTGAGGTGCTCAATATGGGACCCTGCAAAAATATTTCTCAAATCCAAGTTTCAGTTATTTAATTTTTTCCAATCCCACCCATAAAACTAAAACTGGGACTGCAAATTGGTGGGAGACTGACTACTTATGGCAACCCACCTGGACCAATCAAACTATCTAGCCAATCGGAAACAGGGAGCAATCGATAAATACAATTTGACAATATTTATTATACTTCTCCAGGGCTCCTCCAAGGCCCTGGAAGCTATATGTATTCTTCCAGGGTTGTAGCAGTGGATTCACTGGATATGACTGCTGCACCTCATCCCAGATTTTCAATGCAAGGCCCATCCCAAGTACATGCTCTCATGACTCGATTGTGAATGAACCCGAACTAAGTTCTTGTAGGGTTTCATCTCAGTAACCTATCTGTAAAGGATAGGTGCGGTAGTTAGGTAGTAGAATAACCAGTAGGTGCATCTCTCTACTAGGTATGTAGATAGAGAAATTACTAACTAGATAATTGCTAGTGGGTTGTTAGGAGGAAGGTTGTAAAAGCAGAAACTGGGCTAACCTGGGGAACTTGAAGCCAATGGGAAAGTGTTTCCTCTGTCCACCGACCAATCCATCCATTGCTCATGGTTGGCATGCACCATCTGTGGCTGTTGAGATCTGTACTTTTGCAGAAAAAAGGTCCAATAGATGAGCGAACTGTGAGTCAAACCAACCAGCTCAAAAACAACCAAATGGCATTTGAAAAAGTGAAGTGAATGAGTGCAATTTGCAGTTACAAATAATTCTTCCATCTTCACAAAAAAAAATTCTATCCTTGCCAATTCGGTACACATCTGACTCACTACAAGATAGACTCACTATTTGGTGGTGGCTGTCACACTTCATTCAGTAATTCCTGAAGTCTCAACACAGAGATCACAATGGAAAAACCCCAACAACCTGTACACAAAACTGGCCATCATCATTCATTAAGTTCCTTCTCTCAAACCTAACTCAACTGTCTACAACAAACAAAAGCTTAGATCCCTCTGCATCAGCATATCGACTGCAACCGCCTTTAATACACCAAATCTTAGGTCTCTCATCAGCATATTGACTGCCACTGTGACTACAATCTAAAACAGATTAGAACTAATCCAGTGACCCTATTCTCTTAAGAATTTTCAACTGGCAGTCTTAATTGCACTTAAGAGGCAAATGCAATTAGGAGCTTAATCGAGAGATTATTCACCAGTTTCTTCTCAAAATGCAATCTTTGAATCCAGCATGTTAAGTTATCACCCAATGCCTTTGGAATGGTGACCTTAACATACTGTAAAAGTCTACAGTAAGGCACATGGATATACTAGACTGCTGCTGCTGCATTAAAAAAGGCTCGAAATTGACCTAATTTTGGCTACCGCCTACAATCCTGCATGAGAAAAATATGTACAACAAAAGTACAACTGAGAGAAAAAATTGCCACTGCAAAATTAAGACAATCCTTAAAAAACATGACTAATGTGGGTTGATCACTGGTTGACAGGTAATCAGCTTCTCCCGATACTCCACTAACTCTTTTGCAACTGCCACTTTGTTATACCGTTGAGCCTGCAAGACACATCAAACAGTACACAATGCTCATTCTTAGAAAATAGTTGTGGGCATTGCAATTGGTGAACGAACACCCAACATAAGTAGTGCACAAACACAAAAAAGGATAGGTCATTTCACCTGAAGAATAAGCTGCTCCAAAAAATTGCTTTTGTCAACTGGAAAATCTGGCACTGATAAAAGCTCAAATAACTGGAAACATCAAAAAATTTAACAAGTTAAAAACACCGCTATCACAATCCAGGAAAAGGAAGAAAAAACTGACAGATTGATTATACCATCTGAAATGTAGCCCGACTGCCAGAGCAATAGTAATCAGCATACCTTCCTGTTGTATATTTAGAGTGGCTCTCAGAAGTCTATCTCTCACATGATCACCAATAACGGTGATTGTATTGAAAGATTGAATATAGAATTGAATAGAGATCAAAGGTAGGAGGAGCCAGCCCTAAACCCTAAACCAATTGAGGTGAAGGGGGAAAAAAAGGCACACCTTCTGTGTATTTGAAGGCTTTGAATATTTGAGAGCTTTAATGACAGAGAGAAGGAATGCAACAACATGAGATTGCTCTTGATGAGAACCTAATGGTGTCACCACCACAATTCGGCGTTTGCGGCCACTGTGTTCCACGATCATGGTCTCAATGTTGTTGGTCACAACTGCATCATTTGCTGGTGCCTCAACTTTGTCAGTACTCCCAAGGAATTTCTCTGATGGCTCATTTGGCCTTTCTGCATTCAATCCAGACTTCAAATACTTTGGATTGCATTTCTCCTCTGCACTTTCAGCACCTAGTACAAAGGGTCTTTGCTCAATGGGTCTGCTGTGGTCAGATAGTGGTGGAAGTGACGCATCAGGGGCTTTTGCATCAGTCATTCCGATGTCACGGCCTGGTTTTGCTGGGGAGGTGACTTCTGTTGATGAGACATCAATGGTGGAGTCAGATGTAGAGGAGGAGGAGGAGGAGGAGAGAGCAGGGCCAGAGGCAGAGTCTGGTGGCAGCCGTCGTCTCCGCTTACGGCCACGTAACAAAGGGCTCGTTCCTTCAAGCCAGGCTTCATCTGCACTTCCATCACTCTTTTCCTGTCTATAGGGGTTGCCAAACATAGTACGTTGTTGCTTGCTTCTGTCTGGCTCTTCTGCCTACAAGCACATTTTCAGACCATGTCACAAACCAAAGACTGAATATAGCCTTGCATCTAGAGAAAAAAACTGTTATGCACCATACCCAATACAATCATCACATGTATCATATAATCTCTGGGCTTGAAAAATGGGATCTGCTAGGCTGTGGCACACATGCCAGGTTTATCATAACATCAACAATTGCAGTGTCCTCATGGGCTTAGACTGAAAGAGGAGCCCATTCTCATTATGGGCAAAAAATTTGCTTCTCAAGAGGTAGCTACAGGAGAAGATATACTCACAAAAGGATTGCGAGGAGGCTGTTGTTTCAGAAGTGCATCATTGAAATCACCCATCTGCTCCAGCAATCAGAGAATCCTCCATTCATCAATACAAATACCTACTATATCAAGATGGAAAGCATAATGTGATCACATGGTGAAAGATTACACATTGCAAGTGAAATGTGGACATAACAACTAGAAACAATCAAAGCTGAGGAAAACCTTCTCAATCGGGAGTGAATGTCGGGCTTCTTCTTCTTCCTTGGCTACCAGGTGTGCAGCAAGGTTGCTGATGCTTGAGTTCAAGATTTTGCCACCCTCTCGATCATTTCTTCGGTTTTGATGTCGTGCATCTGCTGCCAGTGCAACCCGTATGGGTAGGTACAGTAGCTGTCTGTATATGGAAAAATCACATCACCTCAGGATATAGAAATGAACTGTACAGAAACAGAAGGGGGGAAAAACCACTGACAATTGTCTGATCTCGAAGTCAAAAGCAATTTGTCCAGAATCAAAAGACATGGATCCAAATATGAAAGGCAAGCTAGAAAAACAAAGAAAAAAACCCACCTGAGCAATTGGTCACGGGGAACATCAAATGGATTTTTGAAGAGACCAATGTCCTTCATGATACCAGTGCTGACAGAGGAGGTTGCAGCAACTTCAGGTCCTACCATTCCAAGAGTAGGAGGAAACAGAGCAGGAGTTGCATATGGAGGGGGTGCATGAGGTGGGGATGGGCCTGAAGGCAAAAGCATCTCCCACCCCATTTTCCGGGTGGTAACTTGTTCTCCATGTCCAATTCCTCGTGGCTGCAATGAGAAACTTCCTGTTGTATTGAACCCAGGAGGGGCCTCAGTACTTGCTGGACCCAGCTGTGGGAGAATCCTTCCAGAACGGTGCACACCTGTGCTGATTCCTATAAACTGCTGTTCTGTCTGCACACAGTAACATAATCTTTCTATTTAGCATACACCCATCAACCTGCAGCTTCATAACCTAAAGTGCATAACAAAATACTCAATTCCTGTCTGGGGTTTAGAACTGATGAAGTTTAGGGTTTAGGTTATAGTAATCTAACTCAAAAGGCTCTGAGTTCCTTCACCAGGACACTGGTAATCCAGTCTTGCACACCTTCTTCGATTGTCAAACCTCAAGAAAAAAAGAAAGCAACAAGTGTACATATGTTTCTTTCATATATCCAGAAGTGATGTTAAGACTATTGTATCATATCAAACATCTGATAAGGGGTGCTTTTGTACCATGATACGAGACATGTCAGCATCAAAAATCACTTTTGCTTCCGACTTGAGTTTCTTCAACTGAGTGCCCACAAAACCGGCAAGCAGTGAATTTTCCATGGAATCTGGAACCACGTGGGCATTCAAGCCCCAGCGCTTGAGGGCATGACGCAAAGGTGGCCCATAGTATGCAGGGATACTGTTACAATAGCGCTCCATATCTTGACGCCACTGTGGCAGCGGAGCCATTTTGGCAGCACCTGGTATCTTCCCTAATTGGTCAAGAAGCTGCCATAACACCTGGTTTTTGTTCACACACAGCAGTATTATCATGTTGTCAGAGCTTGCAGCCAGCTTTGAAAAATTTGAAATCCTCTTCATGTTGAAATCCAATAGAATCCGGAATTCTGTTCAGAAGTGATCTGCTCATACAATAAGCATGAAGGAAAGGCTACTCACTGGGTAATTGTAGGGGAGAACAAACAGTGTAAGATTGCTCCCACCACGGTTAAGTCGTAAGAATCTGTATTGGAGCCACAGTTACAAAAGAAAATCATTACAGAAGAAGCCCTGGGACAATGTCTGGTCTAGTAATGTGATCAGAGCAGGGGTCTTCAATGGGAATGCAAAATGAACAATGAGAAGGAAAAGTCATTCACCCAAATGGATCACCATAGCCATTACTGGTGCTTTTGCTATTTCGCACATACACTTGCCAGCATGCACCTGCATGAGCTTTGAGAAGAAAGCCCATGATGGGATTGGATTCAATCTGTAACATGCAAAGACACAATGTTTTGAGTTCAGAGGCATCTCTCCCATCATTGTTCACTGCCAGGTTCATATCCTTAAGCACTTTCGATTATTCAGAAAAACACTCCACACCACTCCCAGTACCTCATATTTGTCAAAGATGAAGTTTGCTGGTACATATGGGTCTGCATCCATGGGTTTGTAGGCAATCACAGGGTGTGGGTCTCTCGGGGGAATACCAGGGTGCGATGGGTCAGGCCAATAGGCTTCAGGTATAGGCCAGTGGCCTTGACCCTGTGCCTGACCTCCCCGCACCAGTAACATTTTACGCTGGCATGCTTGATGCACCTGGGTAAACACCCAACTCTCAGGAACTCAAAAGTTACAGAGAATACAAATTTCACTTGCAACATTTCAGTTACATGTACTGCAGTGTGAGAGTAAAGAGTTCAAATGTGACAGGAAAGATAAAAGAAACTGACCTGTGGAGGGAGGGAGGCAAAGCCTGGCAGGGACATGTGCTCAAAGGAAACAATGACACATGGTGGCAATCGGGCAGCCATGACTTCTGTATGCTGCATCAGAATTTTCCAGCTTGTTGCCACAAAACACTTCCCTCTGCACCCAACAAAAACAAACAGGGTCATGTCATCAGACCTCTCAGTTCACAGTGACACAATAAACAGGGTTAATGAACAAACTTGATGGGTAAACAACCAGTGCCATGGATACTTTGAAGTGGGATGGGCTCACAAAATCATCTTGACACAGTTATGGTTTAAAGCAACATAGGACCAATCTGGCTCAAACTGATCAATCATGGAAACTGCACATCACTCTAAAGTCTCTCAAAAGCAATTTTCCTGTTGTGTGGAGTTTACCCAAAGTCCTTTTTTGACACACTGGCAATGGTAGAAATGAGGCAAATTTTGCAATTTGAGCCCTGATTTGACCAACAGAAACTACAAAACACCAGAAGGAACTCACCCAGTGAAATCACAGAATTGTGAAATGTTGGTATCCATCGCAACAGCCGACTGGGCACCAGAAATTGGTGCATTTTGTGGAAGGGGTCCACTCCTTTCCAGGACCGCAGCACTAACAGATGGTATCCTGATCAAGAAATGGCTTTTTCACAGTTACTGGTCAAGACAAACATTGACACCAAAAGTAGTTGTAACTCTCATGAGTCTCAAGAAATCTCCGTACTCACGATTAAAGGTAACCAGAACTGGTGAAAAACATCTTCCATTTAAGTCAAAGAAAGACTCCAGATCAGGGTCTAAGAACAGGAAGACAAGTCCAAAATGAGCTATAAAACCCACAGTATGAACAGCAATGACAGCCTATGACTTGCAGTTCAGTGAGCTGTCTGATCACATGTAGGAACTCTTACCTGAGTAAGAACAGTAGGATTTGGTACACAATCGCACTAATTCTGTGGGGATGGAAAGGAGTGTGGATTTACCTGAGGACGGTTGCAAATACTCTTTGATCCCATCGAAAGGGTTGCACTGCCAGGTCTCCACCCAATGGAAGAGGCCCATTGGAGAGTAGGATTTGACTCACACCAGCCTACATGCCACACAACACTCTTCATAAAAACAGAAGACTTAAGACAATAAACAGCGATGCACATTACTCAGAAATGTAAGATCTAATTACACATTCTTGCAAACCCATTGATGGTCATGGTGCATGGAATTTGGCATACCAGGGAGGTAAGCTCAGTGCCATCTGTAAGCAAAAGAATGGTGGTCAAATCATTCATACAAGGGTTACGACCTTGCCCTGCATCATAAACCACAACCAATCCCCTTTTTCCTTTAATGATATCATCCTTTAACCCTACATGATTGCTCAAGGGCAAACAAAAAACTTGGGTACTGGCTCTGCAGAATACCAAGGGAAGAAGAAAGGTAAGTGGTAGGATACCATAGCGGTCAATATCTTGTGTTAAGCGCTGAACATGAAGGAAGGCAAAAATGCGCTGAAGGGCTCCACCAATGTTGGTCAAATCCCTGGCCTGTACACTCTTGAGAGCGCGCATAAAATGAGTGAATGGATACTTCTCCACCACCTGTGAAAACAATGACATGATTAGCCTCAAAACCTTCATGGACTTTCTTGCTTTGTCATTTTCTTGAAGGTCAGAGACTCCACAGAAATACTCATTTACAGTTCAAACACATATCTGTAATCAAGAAACCAATTGAGACCCATGGAAAACTAAAAGGAAAAAGAGAAACATGATGACAACTGTGATGGAAACAGATAGGTAGACTGAAAGTCAGAGACTGTCAAGGACACAGCCTCACCAGACAAACCCATAGAATTTTCTTACTTGGGTTCTCTTGCTACAAGATGGGGGGAAGAGCACTAAAAGAGACACCATCACACATGGGAGGAATAATTGTGAGTATAACTGAGAGAATTCAAACCTTGATGCAGTCAGACTCATCATCGCAAGTGACAAGCATGTACCTGCAATTGTCACATTTTCTTCCTGTCAAAAATGCCTGTCATATAGTAGCCCAGAAGATGCTGAATCTCTCTCTCTCTCTCTATACACATCACCACCCATCTCTAAGTTGAAGATAGTGTAATTTTTCACACTGCTGTAAAGCCTGCCACAATTTCCATTCATGATGCAATCTTGATTACTCAATGACTGCAAATACAGGTCTAATCCAAGTCCCGAGAGAGAGTGGACAAACCGAGAACCCACCTGTCAAGCCGACAAGCTGCATCCCGTGAACGGACCTGGAAGAAACCAAACCACCCACCAACAAAAAGACAGACAGAATGTGTAAGAAACTTGGTAAAAGAATGATGCAATAGTTGTCCTCAAGGCAAACCACACAGGGACTACCAAAGCTCAATCACATGTGAAAGGACAGAAAGATGCGCAGATCATGCATACAGTAGTATTACACTTTGCATTCTCATGAAGGATGTTGTTCAGAGGGAGGAGAAGACCTTTTGAGCTCTTATTCTTCTTCTTCAGATCATTGCTCACATACAAATAGAAAGATTGATGCAAGAAAAAGACATGAAGTTCCAGAAACAAGAAAAGCACAAAGAAGTCCTCACAAGCTGCATTCTAGTTTCAGATCATGAACTTTTTTCTGGTCTTAGATCACGGACTTTCTCTGGTTTCAGATCACAAACTTTTTTCTGGTTTCAGATCATGGGCTTTCTCAACAATGACATTACAACATGAAATCCAAACACATGAGTCCATAGCACATTTCAGAAAAAAAATTCTTTTAGTGGCTTGAAATGCTGACTGGCCTGCTTGCTCTTCACCTTGTAATCTAGGTCTGGAATGTGAATGCAAAAACACATGAAAAACATAGCACATTCCAGAAACTCTCTTCTCTTTGGGTGTCTTGAAATGTGGCAGAATTCCTACTCTTCTTCTTCACCTTGCAAAAATCTAGGTCAGGAATGAATGCTAGAGCAAAGAAAAACAATTTCTGTTGTACCTTATGGAAGTGTTCAATAGCACTCTTTGCACAATCCAGGAGCGAGAGGCCATTGGCACAACGCTGGTTCATAGACGCGCTGGTGTCCAGCAAAAAGACCACCAACATCTTGGCTGCTTTCTTCTTCTTCTTCTTCTTGTCACACAAAACCCTAATCCTGGTGCTCGCATCTCCGAGCTTCAGGGTATGACTGCAGCTGCACCCCCGGCAGATTGATCCTCCACCAAATCCGCCACCCACCCAATTCACAAAACTCCAAAGTGATCACCACCGCCACCGAGCAGTTTCTTGTTCCTGAAACTCCAGAGGCATGCACATTCTGAACCCTACTTCAACTTCACAAACGCCTGCATTCTCACGACAAAATGTACACCTCTGAGCTGCCGCCAAATCTTGTGGGAACTGACAGAACTCGAGAGGAATCCTACTGCCAAATCCAACAAGCTCATCACATTCTTCAAGCATTCCTTTCCTTTCCTTTCCTTCCTTCACAAAGGGAGAGAAAAAAGCCAAAGCAATCGCTCCTTCAAGCACGGGACTTAACCCTAAATCCGTCGTCCTCTCTCTCTCTCTCTTTCTTCTTGCTCACAGCGTGCAAGTTTAGCACACCGACAACGACCGACATTGTAAGAATTCAGCAAGCATTTCTCGAATTCCAAGTACGCGAAAGAAAAGAAACCTCATCAACAACAAAACCCAGTCTTCTTCTTCTTCTTCTTCCCATCAGTTACACACCCCACACATTTCCAGAAACCGGCAGAATCATCAGCGACCCATTATGATGATCCAGCAGCTGCAAAACAAAGCAACAGCAGCAAATCCCAAGGACCCACTTCTCCTAAAAAGAGAACCAAATTAGCTTCTTCATGGAGCAGCGGAGAAAGGAAGAGAAAAAATCTCAGCAAAACACGAAGCAAATGGAAAATTTCCAAAGGGAAGTTAATAAAATGCTGTTGCAGCTCCAACAACAATTGCTGGAGAACTGCGAATCGCAAGCATGCAAGTGTCTACAGCGGATCAAAATCCACAGAAATCGTCGCACACACTCTCTCTCTCTCTCTCTCTCTCTTCTTCTCTAGCACACTCTCTCGTACAAAGCGGCTGCACCTATCTTTCTTTTACTCAACCTCCTTGTCTTTTACTTTACTGGTACCACAATCTTTTACTTATCTCCTACTTCTTTCGGTTCCTCGCCCTTTTTCTTTTGTACCCTCTTTCTTTCTTCTTCTTCTTTTTCACAGTTTTTCTTTCTTTCTGTACGCAGCTCTTTTTCTCTCACGTCTTTTCGCTTTCATTACCTCTCTGGCGTAATCCCATTGGCTCCGTTACTTCCGGAGTTCTCTTTTACTTTACACTTTCTTATCCATTTCTTTCCACTTCAGTCCCGTTTACTTTCCATGCCCTTTTTCTCGTATGTGCGTACGGTGAGTACGGAGCCAATCGGATGGCGCCCTGGGTTTTCTTTTTCCGCCGCGGGAAAAGGAAAAAAAAAACGAGTTAAGTAAAAGATGGACGGGGTTTCGTAAAAAAACGCTAATCTTCACCTAACAGCAGCTTCAGTAATAATGTGAATCGGATGAATTGAAAATGGGCCCTGGAAATGGTTCATGATTGGTTGATTCTAAGGTTTTTGGCCAGTGGACAAACTGCCTACACGCTGACGTTACTTCAAATTGTCAGTAGTGTGAATAGGGAAAAAATTTGGGCCTAGAAAATGGCTTGTGATTGGTCGACGGTAGATTCCCGGCCAGTGGGACATACTTCACACACCCACGTAGTTACGTCAAATTGTCTCCATCGAACATGTGTGAATAGGTACAACATTCTTGGGCCCTTCGAAAACGGTTCGTGATTGGTGGAACGAAGAATTTGGGCCAGTGGACAAAATCAATGTCAGTAGAATGTGAATAGGATTAATTCTGTTGGGCCTAGAAAATAATGGTTTGTGATTGGTCGAGCAGAGCTTTTCAGCCAGTGGAGAAAACCCCGTACACACGCACATGCGTTACAAAAAAATGGCCAGCAGTATGAACAGGGAATTGGTTTTTGGGCCCTTGCGTGATTGGTCGACTGTGGCTTTTGGGCCACTGGACAACCAAAAAGATCATCGGAAGCCAGAAATTTGATTTAAAGATTTTTTTCAGTATCTACGGTTTCTTTGAGAATCTTGGATATCAGAATCTACTGTTCCTTTGATATTCTTGGATTTCGTCGTTTTTCCAGATCTACCTTTTCAATGCAAATCTACACAAACGACGAAGCTTGTTGCGATGAGCGAGCGAGCGAGCGAGCGGCTCTTGTCTCTTCTTCCGTCGTCGCCTCAGGTCTTGTCGTCGTGTTCCGGTTTCGACGTTTTCGCGATCGCTTGTCGTCCGCTGCGAGCGACGACGAAGAAGAGGAAACAAGAAACTTCTGAAGAATTTTAAGAAAGAAAAAAAATTGTTTGTGCGCGTGTTTTTTTTTAAAAATTTGATGAGCAGAGATGATGAAGAAGCGGAAGTAAAAAATCTTGTTCAAGTGCCGAAGCATCAGTGCGTCTTTTTGTACGACGTTAGGACTTACCGAACAAATCCCGCAGTTCTGTTTGCTCTTGTAACAATCTGATTCATTGCTCTTGCCGTTGTTCTTGCTCCAGAAGCGTAAGAAATCTCTCACTTCTTGAGGTGCAAGCAAGGGTTTTGTGGATAGATTTCTCTAGTTTCAGTTGCGACTCTCTCTCTCTCTCTCGCTAATAGGTTCAGGAGCTTTCTTCTTTTGTGCCCGGATTTTGTTTTGCAGATTTCCGTTTTCTCTCTCTTTTTGTGCACATGTTTTGAAAGCTTGATCAGGAAGGACGCCATAGACAAACACCACGTGTTGTTGTTCTACAGTTTTGATTGGCCTCCCGAGATTGCATTGTTCCTTCTTGGAAGAGGAAGAAGAAGAAGAAGGAGTGGAAATTTGGATTTTTGTGCTCAGGACATTCTCTGGGAATGATGGCAGATTTGCAAGTGCTTCTAGAGTACGCAGAATCCGAGCAATTCGACGAGAAACAGACAGAGAGAGAGATCAATAATGGCAGGCTTACGGGAGCAATCTTCATTTCCTTGGTTGATGAGGCTTGGGAGGACAAAGCACCCCAGGTATGTATGGCAAGAGGAAATGCATGGATGCTGTAGTGAACTGCTAAGCCTCCCCCTTCTCCTCCAAAACTCTCTGAATTCATGCATTCAGAACAGAGATGACATCATCTCGGCATCACCATGATGTCCAAGAAGCTTGGTCTATTTTCTTTGAGAGACAGAGGCAAATTGCAACAACAACAGCACAGGAATCATCATCAGGAAGGTGATCACAATTTGCAGCAACAACAAAAAAGAGACCCAGGGATCATCAAGAAGGTTACTGTTAGTGTTTCTCTCACAAGGGTCTGATGGCTGAAAGAGATGATGAATCTTGTTTAAGGGTTCTCATCTGTTTTCTCTCTACATTTCTGATTGTCATTTTCCCTTTCTACATTTGCAGCTGCTATGGCATGAAACCAAGTGAAGGGCATGGAGTTCAGGCAAGATGTTCTGCAGTAGACAGAGAAGAGGGACCAGATTTGAGTGTTACAGTAAATGGTCTGAAGCTTCCAAATCCCTTTCTCATTGCCTCAGGACCACCAGGCACCAATTACACTGTCATGAAACGTGCATTTGATGAAGGTTGGGGTGGTGTGATTGCCAAAACTGTAAGTTCTGAAAAAATCCCTTTGAAAAGTTTCCTTGCCAAACATGTTCTTCATGTGTTTCAGTTTCAGTGTCAAATGGATTAAAAAATCATCTCAAAATCTGTTCTAGAACCAGAGCATTATCATTGGGATTTAGCAACAAGCTCTTATGCAATCGTTTTGCTGGAGTGTCATGGGAATTCAGCATCAAACTCTTCTTGCAAATTGGTTGCGAAGGTTTGAGCTGATGATATATCTGTTGTGTGTAAGTTCCATAGGGATTGGAATTCAGGATTCAGCACTTCTCAATGTTTCAAGAATCTCCGTGTAAGGAGGAGGGGGAAGCTCATCATCATCCAATAATTGTCTTTTGTTTTCAATTCAGGTATCACTGGATTCAGAAAAAGTGGTGAATGTCACACCAAGGTATGCAAAATTGAAAGCATGGGCACCAGCTGGTACAAAGTCAGAAGTGATAGGGTGGGAGAATATTGAACTCATCAGTGATCGCCCATTTGAGACAATGTTGGCTGAGTTACAGCAACTCAAGAAGGAATATCCAGACCGCATTCTTGTTGCATCTATAATGGAGGAGCATCACCGTGCTTCTTGGGAAGAAATTATTGAGCGGGTTGAAGCTACTGGTGTGGTATGTGGAACTGAGCAACTGCATCATTTTGTCATATGAGATGAAGATTGGAGCATAGATGGTTTTGATACACAGCAAGATCTTTTGGTGGGTTTTGTAACAGGATGCGTTGGAGATAAACCTGGGATGTGCGCATGGGAAAATGGGTGCTGTAATGGGCCAGGACTGTGTTTTATTGGAGGAGGTCTGTGGATGGGTCAATGCTAAAGCTTCCGTGCCCGTATGGGCTAAAATGACACCAAATGTTACAGACATAACTCAGGTGGGTAGTCAACCCTTTTACATAGTCCTCAATTTTTGTGGTTTTCTATCTGTGCTCCACAGTTTAGCAACTTGTAGACTTATCTCATCAGAATTTGAATCTTTGTTTCTTTTTCCTTCACCAGAAAGTCCAAATCTTAGATAAACCCCAGGCCCTCATAATGGAACATCAGGTTTGAAATGCAGAGGAAAAAAGTCTGCAACAATATTCCACAATTTTTTTTGTTGTTCTTGTTGTTTGATTGTGTTAGTGTATGTTGCATCTCTTCACATGGGATTTGTGGAGAGATTTGGAAGAGCTGTAAGGTGTTTTGGAGTCAATCCTTAGCCTTATCAGTTGCAATATCTGGCAGCAAAATTTTCAACCCATGTGTCCATGGAGAAATTCATAGTTGTTCTGGATGTGTATATGTCTGGGGAGGTAGGATAGCCTGCACAGACAGCTTTACTGGCAGGCTGTGAAGGGATTGCAGCAATCAACACCATAATGGGTGTCATGGGCATCAACCTTGACACCTTACGTCCAGAACCTTGTGTTGAAGGGTACATTTACTTTCCCACTGTAAAGAGCTTTGTAGAGAAACCAAATCTGCTCAGTTAGACATTGACAGGGACCTCAATCTCATTCCTGAACTCTGAAATCAGCACAACAGCCAATCAAGAATGTATAAATGAGCTCCTCAAATGGCAGTTCTGTAGGCCTTTGCAGACACCAGAAGTATTGGCACAAATTGTCTCTTATTCCTATGCAATTTTATCCTGTACTATGCTTGTGTGGAGTTCACAGGTATTCGATACCAGGTGGTTACTCATCAAAAGCAATTCGCCCAATTGCACTGGCTAAGGTCATGTCAATTGCACAAATGATGAAGGCTGAGTTTCCAGGCAGTGATTTCTCCCTCTCAGGTATTGGTGGAGTGGAGACAGGCAATGATGCTGCAGAATTCATACTTCTGGGGGCCAACACTGTTCAGGTAATGTTGCAGCTACATCAATGTCATGATGGAGTTTTCTTCCTGTTGCTTCTGGAAATGGCAACAGAAGCTCAAGAATAATCAGGACTCACCTAAACACAATGACAGGTTTGCACAGGAGTGATGTTGCATGGATATGGGCATGTGAAATCCTTGTGCAAGGACCTGCAAGCCTTCATGTCAAAGCACGGCTTCACCTCCATCGAAGATTTCCAAGGGTACATTTCCTACAACCACTTGGTAGTCATCACATGAGCCTTTTGTGTATGAAGAACAGTCTCTCTTCTATTCCTGGTGCCAAGATGCACTGATCTCAAGCCCATTGCTTTTTTTCTTAACATATGTTGTGTTGCTTGCATTATGTGTGTACAGCACTTCATTGGACTACTTCACAACACATGCTGATTTGGTGAAGCGGCAGAAAGAAGCAGTTGAAAAGAAGCAAAAGGTGCGGAAGGGATTAGCCTCTGACAAGGACTGGACAGGGGAGGGTCTCGCAAAAGAGACTGAGACCATGGTATCAAACTAGGAAAAAGCCTTTGAACACAAAACAATTGAAAACAAAAAGACTATTACCTCCAGTTCTCAGAACTCGCAGTTGCAGAAGAATCCTCAATTGCAATCCTGTAAGTTTATGCAAAATTGAACAGCAAAATTCAAAATAGACAATTGCAATCCAGTCTATTCCAGTAAGTTTCTGTACACAATAGAGAGTAGGATTATCACAGTTTTCTACACATCAAGAATATTGAGGCATGGCATGGTTATCATCGAAGTGTGCTGCAAGCAATCAACAGAGCATATCAGAAAATTTAAGAGGAAATCACACTCAGATGCGGCGGAAGAAGAGAGTATTTTAGATGTGTAATCCGGTATTGGATTGCAAAAAAATGAGTAGAGGAGTTCGCTGATTCATTCCAACGATACGCCACCATGATCTACAAATTGTCTACGTTCTCTGCTCCTATAACACCTTGGGACACGAGCGTTACAACAACAGTGGGTGATCCGAAAGCCAGACGATCCTCACTGAAGGAAAAAAAAAGGAAAAAAAATCGAGTTTTACAATATTCTGTATACAAAATTTCACGTATCTGCAGGCGGGCGCGGAGTGTCAGTCGCTGCGAGAGAGAGAGACAAGCTTCTGCCCAGTCTTCTTCACAAACGCCAGAGACAACCAAAATTCCGAGAAAGACGTGTTTCTAGATAACGGTTTTCTTTGCCTTCTGCTGCTCCACTCGCTGTACATCAAGCTTGACCGGTGGATGTATCTTTATGTCTGCTGGCTTCAGCTGTGGGAAAATTTGAAACTCGGAATCGGATTCCGAATCGCTCACCAAGCCATCTTCTGAAGAAGTGTCTTCGTCATCTGATGATCCGAGGATTTCCTCGTTGTTGCTCTCTTCCTTGATGCTGCGTGACGCAGGATGCACAGTCTTGATCACCAGCGAGGGTGCTGCGTTTGAAGATGGAGCGCCGTCTTCCACAAATCCTTTCAGCTTCTCGATGATGTCAGTTACTTTATCGGATGTCGACGGTCGCAATGCTTTTATGACCGGAGAAGCCTTCTGCTTGGCCTCTTCCGGCTCATTCTCCTGCGCCTCGATTGCATCAGCTAGGGACTCGATAACAAAAAGCTTTTCAGTCGTGGACAGAGGACGTGCAGGACTTTCCACATCTGAGCTCCGCGACACCATCGACAAAGAGCTCAACGCTTGTCTCTGCGCTTCCTCTTGGCGAGAACCTTCATCAGGATCAGCGGATGGCTTCGAGACCGATGGCTCTCTCTGCAATGGCTTGTCAGGTATAACTATGACGGGCGCCGAAAACTGCTCGTCCACTACGAAGATCGGAGCCTCTTCGACAACATATTTTTCCTCTGCAGCCGGAAAAGCACCTTCACTCGGCATCTCATTAGCACTACATACAACTTCTTGCACGACACCAGCTTGCTGGAAGCCTTCTATCGGAGCTTCTTCGTATGCAGAAAGCTCTTTCACTTCTCTTTCTTCCGGGAGGACAGGCTCAGGCGCTGCTGCCTCGTTAAACACCGCATCAGTCTTGGAAGCTTCAGGCACAGTTTCAGTCTTCTTTCTCTGTCCAAAAGCCTCTTGAAGGATCGACACGTTGCGGTCATCGAGTATTGGCGCTGTCCAGTCCTCGTTCTTCAGCTTCTGATCAACCCAAGCAAGGCCCGTCGCCTCAACGTTCTTCACCCAATCCATCCAACTATCTTTGCCCTGCCTGCGTTGTTGCTTAGCAGACGAGGTTCGCAGATTTTTCTCTTGTCCCTGTCCAACTTTCTCTTCTCTGACATCTGAAGCTTTGCGAAATCCCCAACTATCAGACTGAGGAACCTCGTGCTTACTGCTAGGACCCAGGCTCACCATAGCAACAACGAAGACACCAGTAGAGATGAGAAGAGGCGAGAAAAATCTGATGACAGGAAAAAACGGCGGCGTGAAGAGAGCTAAAACGCCCATACAAACGAAAGGATGTCGCCAAGCTAAACCGAAAACATCAGATGCCACTCGAAGCGCCATTACCGATCCACAATAACCAAAAAGAGAAACCACGTTCCTCTCGGCAGCAACCTGCAGCAGACTTTGAGACAACTAACAACGCCACTGTCTACTGTCAAGAGCACTGCCAAATGTTCTTCTCCTACTCCTCCTCCTCCTCGACTCCTTATTCTTTTCCACCTCAACACAACAGCCCCGAATCACTATTACGACGAGACACAAAAAAAACTTCTTCCAAGAAAATCAAAACTCTTACGCTCCCCGCAGTCACCACTAAAACCTCTCAGACAACACCAAAAGACCTGACAGCTTTCTGCGATTCTCTCAGAAAGCCACATACACAGACATTTATCTGTACAACGCTCACACTACTTCTCACTTACTACACCAAAAATGTTATGCGCAAAAAGTTGTTCAGCGAAACAGGTTTGGAAAATGATGGATAACGATGGTGATGAAAGCAAAAAAGAGTTTTCTGACAACGCAATGGAAGAAGAGCAGGCTCAGGGAGCTTATAAAGCAGTTGCCGCCACCAAAAACGACGACGACGACCGAGCGCGAGTGCCGAAGGAAAGCAGGAGAGAGAGAGAGAGAGAGAGAGAGACTGGGAGAGAAGGAGCGAAGCGGCGCAACAAGGAAGCTGCTCAAGAGCGCGCACCACGCAAAGCGAGAGGCAGAAAGAGAGAGAAAAAAGGGAGAGAAGACAGACTCGAAGACCAGTGTCTTTTTGACTGCGCACACGTAATTTTTAAAAAAAAGGTGGGGGATAACAACAGTAAAATAATTTCATCCATGGCGGTGTCATCATCATCATCATCATCATCATCCTCCTCAAGGCGGCTAGATTTTCTACCGCCCCAGATTCAGTAACATGTTTTTTTACCCCCCACTGGTCAAAAACCGCATCAGTTTATCCGCCATTGTCTTCTATCTACTACACATTGCACGGTCCAGATTCCACCACGACATATTCGAAACTCGAATAAATCGGAACAGCCGCTATTTCCTACCTACCTACCAGTCTAGACTCTACGGGCTACGACTAGCAGCCTTTTTTTTTCTTTTTCTTTTTCTTTTTCTTTTTTAAATTTTTTTACTGGCTAAAATGTATCGCTAAAATGAGAATTTTTAAAAATTAAAATTTTTGAAGAAGGAGTGATTTTGGAGGTTTCAAGTCGCCAAAAGTGAGGTGGGAAAAAATTAAATTAAATTTTAAAAAATCGTTAGATTCATTTCTGTGGAGATATTACACTTTATAGCCAAACAAATAGAAGGATGATTAAAGATTTTTACATTATTTTTAGTTTATAGCCAGATTTGGCTAAATCGTTCTAGTGATTATTGTCACGTTTTTTTGTTTTATTAAACATTTTTCCAATGAAAATGATCGCCACTTTAGCTACAAACAACACAAATTCCTGATAAAACAAAATTAGCTACCTATCACTACTAGTAACTACATAACAAACGCTTGAGTAGCTAATTAAAAGCTCAGCAGTTAGTCGTAGGGTATCCAGCAAAAAAAGAGTACTTACTTTAACTTAATGCTAACGAACTTCTAACTTAACGGCAAAGAATGAATGCACACCAAATTTGAATTTTTGTTTTCCACTACTCATTATTATTGTACTCATCATTCAGCAATAGGTAACCTTAATTGTTGTGCTTGTCGATTCACTAACTAGCTTACTAACTAACTAACTAACGGCCGTCTTTTGTAACTCTTTCTTATTTTGCGTTTATCACCTACCCATCACTCTTGTGCACTTTTGCGGGATTTTGACTCCCCGTCTGGACATGGATAGGGGGTTATAATGGCTTAACGTAATGGCTTAACTTAACTATTGGCATGAGTTCAGCAGTTAGGGTTTGTTAAATGTCTTCGAGCGCGGGAACTTTAGTTAGCGGTTACCGGTATTTGTTAGTGTTTTGAACTGGCGGGGAAACTTTCGTGGTTCCTTCGTCATAGGCCGTCAGAGTTGAATGGGCTAGTAGGTAGACAAGTAGGTATTTAGAATGACTGAACGTGGTGATAGGTACCTACCTACCTACCTACCTACCTACTTACTGTCCCTTCTTTGTGCATGTCTAATAGATACCTAGTACCTACTGAGAGGTTGGTCTCCTCGGTTAGGTACCTAAGTTTAGGGTATTTTGTTGCTAATTCTTATTCTATTTAGGGTTTCTTCTAGGGTTTTTTTTTTTTTTTTGGGCTCCTAACCCTACCCTCTTGGAAGTTTGGGGTTTAGGGGTCCCTTTTGGAAAAAGAATTACTCTAGTAGGTACCTAAGTTTAGGGTATTTTGTGCTAATTCTTATTTTATTTAGGGTTTCTTCTAGGGTTTTTTTTTTTTTTTTTTTTTTTTTCTTACCCTTCCCTTTTTTTTTTTTTTGTTTTTGGGTTTCCTTTTTTAAAAAGAATTACCTTTTTAAAAATTATATTTATT
>Ga0116228_10000605_pt1 | contig 27721 bp, 30 predicted proteins | sample S1TSphfallax_2_FD_89694 | JGI IMG/M metagenome (GOLD analysis project Ga0116228, IMG submission 89694) | Host-associated microbial communities from peat moss isolated from Minnesota, USA - S1T2_Fc - Sphagnum fallax MG | ecosystem: Host-associated > Plants > Peat moss > Unclassified | place... | reverse complement strand
CTAACAGGTCAATGTCGCTCGCACTATGCGCCAAGCCGCGCGCATATGAGCCAACGAGTACAACGCTTTCAAGCAATGACGCAAACTCGGACTTCAATCTCTCGATTAGCGTATCAATCGCCGTTTTTGCATCAGCGTCAAGCACTCTCATTAGTTGGCCTGTCGTAAGGGACGCGGATTCCATGGCGGCGGCGTTACCAAAATTCCCCAAGACGTAGTGCTTATTGGAGACCACATCCATAATGTGCTTCCCAGGGGCGATCCGCTCCCACCAGGTGTCGGAGCAGCCGGCAGAGGGTTCTTGAAGTGCTGGCAACCATCAACGGGTTCTTCAAAGCCGTAAGGAAATACCGGAAGCGTCGAGTCATACGGCGGCAGATTCGGCAACGTCAAATCGGCAGTTTCTCGAAACTCCCGCCGACGCCGTTGTTCTGACGGACGTATTCGCTGAACGGTCTCGCTGTCCGCGTTACCGACCGCGGGAATTCGCCCTTCTCGCTGGGGTCATTATCTGGCTCAGGTCACCGGGCGTGCGTTTTGCTGTCCCTCGACGACGGTTCGCTTTGCGAACCTGCTCGGGATGACAGGTCGGGGATGCGTGTGGCGTGAGAGGCCGAGCGCGTAGGCGCGAGGAGTACGCGGGCGCGATGATCGCTGTTCCTCGACTGCACTCGGAATAACAAATGAAACGAAAGAACGCTTTAGCGTTCTCTCCCTCAGCTGCGGTGGAGGTTGTTCGCGATGCGCTGCATCTCGTCGGCGGCTTGCACGCCTTTGGCATTGGCTTCGTACGCGCGTTGCGCGGTGAGAATCTGCATCATCGACTCGATCACCGACACGTTGGATTGCTCGAGCATGCCGAAGGCCAGGCGCACGGTGCCGCCGGGCGTCACGCGTTGTTCGGCGCCGGAGTCGCGCGTTGCGGCGAAGACGGTACCGCCGAGCGAACGCAGCGCTTCGGGTGCGGGGAAGGCCGCGAGCGTGATGCGGCCGAGCGCGACGTTCTTGCGCTCGACCGTGTCCATTGTGACGCGTCCGTCGGGGGCGACGTTCACCGCGAGCGCGTTCGCCGGGATCGTCACGTCGCGCAGACGCCAACCGTCGGGCGTGCGGAGCGAGCCGTCCGCGGCGCGCGCGAAGGCGCCGTTGCGCGTGTAGCCGTGCGCGCCGTCGCGCTCGACGCGGAAGAATCCGGTGCCGTCGATCGCGACGTCGAACGGGCCGCCGCCGTGCATGAGCTTGCCCTGCGTGAAGACGGCGTGGCGACCCGTTGAGGCGGTGCCGAGTCCGAGCGTTCCGCCGGCGCGCACGTCGACGAACTGCGCCGCCATCTGCTTGAAGCCGGCGACGTCGGCGTTGGCGAGGTTGTCGGCGATCACTTCGAGGTTCGTCTGCTGCGCCGCCATCCCCGAGGCCGACGCGTACATCGCGCGGTTCACTTCAACCGTCCGACGTCGTTGACGGCTTTGTCGCGCGCGGCGTCGATCGCGACGAACGTCTTCTGCGCCGTCTCGAACGAGCGTTGCGCGGTGAGGATGGCGAGTGTCTCGGCGATCGCGTCGACGTTGCTCGACTCGAGCGCGCCGCTGCGCACGGACGTGCCGCGCGGCAGCGCCAGGTGGTCGACGACGCGGCCACCGTCGCGGACGGTGCCGTCGGCGCCGATCACGGCGTCGGCGGAGATGCGGATCGGGCCGCGTTCGCCCCAGAGCCGCCGTCCGCTGCCGTCGGCAAGATAGCCGTCCCGGTCACGGACGAACGCCCCATCGCGCGTGCGGGTACCCTCGGACGTCGCGCCCGAACCGGCCGCCCCGCGCAGCTCGAACTCGCCCGGACCGAGCAGCGCGAGATCGAACCGCCGGTTGGTCTCGCGGATCCCGCCTTGGGAGAACGTCGGCGCCTCGCCCGCCACCAAGCCGCCGGGCGTCAGCGCGAGCGTCGCGCGCACGCGCCGGAAGCCGTCGCTCCCCACGTTCGCGAGGTTGTGCGCCGCAGTGTCCAGCTGCGCTTGCGCCGCGTGCATGGCGCTCGCCATCCAGGTCATGCCGTCCATGCGTTCAGGGTACGGGGCGCCCGTTACGGCGATGTGTCGCACGAATTGCCGCGGGGTTGGGACTCTGCGGGCCCGATGCAGAACGCTCTTCCGCTCGGCATCGCGTCGCCGGCCGAGCATTGTCCCTCGGCGACCGGATAGAGTAGGTCGGATGAACATCGGGATCCTCGGCGCCGGAAACATCGGCGCGACCGCCGCGAAGCTCTTCGCGCAGGCCGGTCACCAGGTCCGCATCGCGAATTCGCGCGGTCCCCAGACGCTCGCAGCCACGGTCGACACGCTGGGCGAGAACGTTCGCGCCGCCACGCCCGAGGATGCCGTCGCGTTTGGCGACGTGGTCCTCATCGCGGTGCCCTGGAGCCACAAAGAGGACGCGATTCCCGATGCCGGCCCCTACGACGACAAGATCGTGATCGACGCGATGAATCCGTACACCGAGGACTTCGAACTCGAAGACCTCGGCAACCGTACCTCGAGCGAGATCACGAAGACGCTCGTTCCGGGCGCGCGCCTCGTCAAGGCGTTCAACACGATTCACTTCCGCCGGCTCGCGAGCGAGGGCAAACCGCGCGGCGCGAAGGGGCGCCTCGCGATCTTCATCGCCGGCGACGACGCCGACGCGAAGGCCGTGGTCGCGGGGCTGATCGACGAGATCGGCTTCGATGCGATCGACACCGGCTCGCTGCACGCCGGCGGCCGCAAGCAAGAGCCGGGCACGGCGATCTACAACGTCGCGCTCACCAGCGACGACGCCGAAACGACGCTGGCCGCGATTTAGCGGACGTTCAGCCGCGCGCTGCCGTTGAGCGGTAGCGACGCGACGCCCTCGTCGACCACGCCGGGCACTTCGAGATGCGTCGTCGGCTCGGGAACGACGGCCGGCGGCACGGCGGTGAACGACGCGGGCGTCGACGACGGCCGGTCGATCAGCGCCATGTGCGACATCAGCAGGCTGCGAATCTCGCTCTTCGCCTTCTCGGCCGCATCGATGATCCGCTGGTGTTCGCGGCGCGTCTCGGTGATGCGGTCGCCGATCGTGCTGATCTCGCGCTCCGACTGCAGCTTCGCTTCCTGACGAATCAGGTCGGCCTCTTTGTGCGCGGCCGCCTTCACTTCGTCGGCCGTGCGCTGTGCGAGTAAGAGCGTCGATTGCAGCGACTCTTCCATCGACTTGAAATGCGAGATGCGCTCTTTGAGATCGGCGATCTCCGCTTCGAGCGCGGCGCGCGCGCTCGCCTCGTCCTCGAGCGTCTCGATCACTTCGTCGAGGAACTGATCGACTTCGGTGCGATCGTAGCCCTGCAGCTGACGCTTGAAAGTCTTGTGCTGAATGTCGACTACGGTGATGCGATTCGATGCACTCATGGGCGTCCGTTATTCTGATAGCGTTGGGTGAGATCGAGCATGCCGTCGTGATCCATCTGTTCGCGAACGTTCGCAGAGTTGACCGTGACGCCCGCCGGAACGACGAGGTAGATCGCCTCGGCGAGTTTCTGAATGCGACCGTCGATCGTGTAGGCCACGCCCGACGTGAAATCGACGACGCGTTGCAGCAGGGTACGATCGGCACCCTGCAAGTTCAGGATCGCGACCTGGCGCCCGCGCAGCGCGTCGGCGACCTCGGTGACGTCGGCAAACGTGCGCGGCGCGAACACCGCGACCGACGTGCCCTGACGCCGGCCCGCTTCCGTGAGCGGAACGACGTTGCGTTTCCCGCCGTTCGTCTCGGCGTCGTAAAGCTCGTCGTCCTCGAGTTCTTCATCGCGGATCGCAAACCACGATCCGATCTTCGCGAACATACTCATGCCGTGATCCTTTCACGCACCGGACGTGCGCCGAAGATGGCGGTGCCGATGCGGATCATCGTCGATCCGAACCGTATGGCGCGTTCCCAATCGCCGGACATGCCGAGCGAGAGGATGGTGCCGCCGACCGTTGCGTGGACCGATTGCGCGCGGGCGAACGCATCGTCGACGTCGCCCTCGAGCGGACCGATCGCCATCACGCCGTCGACCGTGAGTCCCGCCTCGCGCAAACGGTCGGCGAGTTCCGGCGCATCGGCCGGCGCGACGCCGAAGCGTTCCGACGGCGAGACGTTCACCTGCACGAGCACGCGCAGCACTTTGCCGGTCGCCCGTGCCGCTTTCGCGAGCGCGAGGCCCGCGTCGAGCCGGTCGACCGATTGCACCACGTCGAACAGCGCGACGATCGCCTTGGCTTTGTTCGTCTGCACGTGGCCGATGAAGTGCTTCGTCACCGCCGGGAGATCGACGTATTTCTCACGCGCCTCTTGGAGGTAGTTCTCGCCCACGTCGAACAGGCCGGCCGAGATCGCTTCGAGCACGTCGGCACGCGGATGGGTCTTGGTGACGCCGAGGATCGCGACCGTTCCCGCTGGACGGCCTGCTTCGGCGACAACGCGATCGACGCGGGCGCGGAGCGTTTCCACGCGCTCGCCGATCGGGGAGGCGAGTGCCATGGACGGACTGGTTCACCGCGGCCGGTGTCAGGTCCCGTAGGCAGCGCGAACGACGGTGTGCTCGTCGCGCCGAATCGCGACGTAGAGGAGCGCCGCGCCGATGAACACCATCGGCAGCGCGACGAGCTGCCCGCCCGAGAGCCCGAACCGAAGGAACCCCGGTTCGCGCCAGATTTCCGCGACCGTCCGGGTGATGCCGTAATAGGTGAACCATGTCCAGGCGAGCACGCCGTCGGGCGGGTTCGTCCGCTTGATCGCGAGCAACAGGGGCAACGCCATCACATCGAGGACGCCCTCGTAGATCTGCGAGGGATGGCGGTAGCCGACGACTCCATATTGCTGGTCGGCAGCGGGGAAGTCGATGCACCACGGATGCATCGGCGCGCAGATCTTGCCCCACAACTCGTCGTTGATGAAGTTCACGATGCGCGTCGTCGCGATGCCGACCGGCAGCAGCACGACCACCTCGTCGGCGAGCACGTTGAACGTGAGCCCGCGATGCTTGCGCAAGAACAGGAAGATCGCGACGATGACGCCGACGAGCGCGCCGTGGAACGCCATGCCGCCCTCCCACACCGCGATCAATTTGATCGGATGCGAGAAATAATCGCCGGCGTTGTGGTTCGTGATGATGTCGGCGATGTCGAAGAGCGTTCGGCCGCCGATCAACACGCCGACGAGCGCGTAGATCAGGAAGTCCTGGATCTGATCGGTCGTCAATCCGAGCCGCGCGCGGCCGGCCGGCCGGTTCATCCAGAGAAAGACGCAGATGAATCCAAACAGGTACGAAAGTCCGTACCAATGCACGGAAAGCGGCCCGATATGGAACGCGATCGGGTCGATGTTCGGATAGGTAAACCAGTGCATCGCCGGTGGGCATACGCCCCCGAGCGCAGGCAGCCTTTCGGGGGCGTCGTAGGTTGAAGATCAGCGTGAACGTCCAGCTCAACGTTGCCACGGCCTTCCTGGCCGGCATCGTCTCCTTCATCTCTCCGTGCGTCTTGCCGCTGATTCCGGCCTACCTCTCCTTCCTCACCGGATCGAGCCTGGAGGAGTTGAAGGCCGGCCACGACCCCGCGCAACGCGCGAAGGTGATCCGCCACGCGCTGGCGTTCGTTGCCGGCTTCACCGTGGTGTTCATGACGCTTGGCTTCACGGCGAGCGCCGTCGGCAACGTGCTCTTCCAGTATCGCGACATCGTCGCGCGGGTCGGCGGCGTGGTCGTGATCGTGCTCGGGCTCAACATGATGGGCGTGTTCAAGATTCCGTTTCTGGCGATGGACAAGCGCCCGCAGTGGCGCAGCGCCAACCGCTCGTATCTGGCCTCGTTCGTCGTCGGCCTGGGCTTCGCGGCGGGCTGGTCGCCGTGCATCGGACCGATCCTCGCCGGCATTCTCGCGCTCGCAACGCAGCAGTCGCTCGGCGTGGGCATCGGCCTGCTCTTCGTCTATTCGCTGGGCCTCGCGGTGCCGTTTTTGCTGACGGCCGCCGCGGTGACGCGGGCGCTCGGGGCGCTCAACCGCATCAAGCGCTATCTCGGCGCGATCGAGATGGCCGCGGGCGCGTTTCTCATCGCCACCGGCGTCGTGCTGATGACGGGGTCGTTCACGCGCATCGCCGGCTGGTTCTACCAATACGTGAACGTGCCGACGCTGTGATCCTCTGGATCGTCGCCGCCGTCGTCTTCGCGCTCGATTACTGGACGAAATCGATCGTCAACGCGACCTTCATCCCCGGTGAGAGCGCGATCGTGATCCCGCACCTGCTGTGGTGGACCTACGTGCAGAACACGCACGGTGCGTTCGGGATGTTCGGTTCGCAGCCGACGCTCTTGATCGCCCTCGCACTCGTGGTGCTCGTGCTCTTCGCCTACGCGTTCCGCGACGCGGTGCGCGCGTCGGCCGTCGTGCGCGCTGCGTTCGGCGCGATCGTCGGCGGAGCGGCGGGCAACATCGTCGACCGCATCCAGCACCACTACGTCGTCGACTTCGTCGACTTCAAGACGATCTGGCCCAACGTGTTCAACGTCGCCGACTCGTGCATCACCATCGGCGTCGCCGTGCTCATCCTGATGTCGCTGCGCTCGGACCGGGTGACCGCCGCGGATCGTCGTACCCGATAGGCGCTGCACGAATGCGCGGCGTTCCGACGCTGCTGCTCGGAGCGCTGACGTTTCTCGCTCCCTTCTCGATCGACGTGAGCTTGGCGGGTCTCCCCACGATCGCCGCGGCCATCCACGCGCCCGGCGGCCTCATGCAGTGGACGCTGTCCGCCTTCGTGCTCGCAACCGGCACCGGACAGTTCCTTTGGGGCCCGTTTTCCGACCGGTACGGCCGGCGGCCGACGATCCTCATCGGCCTCGCGCTCTACGTCGCGAGCGGCATCGCCTGCGCGCTGGCGAGCGACATCGTGGTGCTGGTGGCGCTGCGCTTCGTGCAGGGTCTCGGTGCGTGCGCGGGCAGCGTGTGTGCCTTCGCGATCATCCAAGATCTCGCGCTGCCGCCCGAGCAACGCGCGTCGCGGCAAGCGCAGATCACGGCGGTGAACAACATCGGGCCGCTCGCCGCACCGATCGCAGGCGTTGCGGTCCTCTCGGTGCTCGGCTGGCGGTCGCTCTACGCGATTCCCGCGATGCTCGGCGCGCTGCTCTTCGTGACGATCGCCGCCGCACTGCCCGAAACGTCACCGCTGACCCCAGGCACGCCGCTCGAGCGCTATCGGCGGGTGTTCGCGTTACCGCGAACGCTCGGGATCGCCGCCATGATCTTCGCGCTCTTCGGCGGCTACTTCGCGATGATCGCCGGTTCGCCGTTCGCGCTCGTCGCGCAACTGCACGTCGCCCGGGCGACGTTCGCCGTCGCGTTCGCGATCGAGGCGGCCGCGGGGCTGCTCGGCTCGTTCGCGGCGAGCCGGCTGGCATTCCGATTCGCGCCCGAGCAACTCCTCGCCGCGGCGATCGCGCTTGCGCTCGCGGCGGGCATCGCGAACGGCATCGCCGGATGGTGGTTTCCCGCGCCGCTCACGTTCGTCGTGACGATGTCGTTCTACGCGTTTGCGTTCGGGGTCGCGGTCCCGTCGGCGTTCGCGCTCACGCTCGCCGATTCGGGTCCCGACGCCGGCGTCGCCTCCGGCGTGCTGCTGGCCGGAATCTCGCTCGGAGGCGCGGCGGGCAGCGCGCTGAGCGGCGTGCTGCCGCTCGTTCCGACCGCGGCGATCGGCAGCGTGGTCGTCATCGCGGCCTGCGCCGCCGCCCTGAGTTACCTCCGCTCCGGCCGTCCGAACGGTGCGCCATAGACGATCGCCGAATGGCGTGCGGTGTTCATCATCAGCGACGAGACGGCCGGTGCGCGCGTCGACGTGGAAGTCACCCGGCGGACCGGCTTCTCGCGGTCGCACGTTGCGGCGGCGATCAAGGCCGGCGCGGTGTCGGTCAACGGCGAGCCCGCCAAGCCGAGTCGCGTCCTCGAACCGGGCGACGAGGTCGCCTACGCGATCGCGCCGCCGCGAACGATCGAGGTGCTGCCGGAAGCGATTCCGCTCGACATCGTCTTCGAAGACGAGACGCTGATCGTGGTCAACAAGCCGGCCGGCATGGTGACGCACCCGGCGCACGGATCGGCCGACGGCACGCTGGTCAACGCACTGCTCGCGCACGTCGCCGAACTGCCCGGTGAAACGATCCGGGCGGGGCTCGTGCACCGGCTCGATCGCGACACGTCGGGACTGCTCCTGGTCGCGAAGACCGAAGCCGCGCTCGCGACGCTCGGACGCGCGATGCAGAAGCGCTACATCGCGCGCGAGTATCGCGGCATCGTCACCGGCGTGCCGCGCGATCGCGAGGGAACGATTCGCGGCGCGATCGGCCGCGATCCGCACAACCGCCAGAAGTACGCCATCCGCACCGACGGCAAGCCGTCGACCACGCACTTCGCGTTGCGCGAACCGTTGCGCGATGCAGCCGAGTTGACGTTCACGCTGGAAACCGGCCGCACGCACCAGATCCGCGTGCACGTGGCCGCGATCGATCACCCGATCTACAACGATCCGGTCTACGGCAAGCGCGATCGCAGCTCGGCGTTGCCCGGCCAGGCGCTCCATGCCTGGAAGCTCGCGTTCAAGCATCCGGTGACGAAGCAGCACCTCGCGTTCGAAGTCGAACCGCCGCCGGCGTATCTCGCCGCGCTCGACGCGCTGCGCCGCTGACGATGTTCACGCTGCACGGAACCAGCGGCGGCGCGCGGCGCGGCACGCTGACGCTGACGCACGGCACGATCGAAACACCCGCCTTCATGCCGGTCGGAACGGTCGCCACCGTGAAGGGCATCGAGCCGCGCGAACTGCGCGAACTCGGCGCGCAGATCATCCTCTCCAACACCTACCATCTGTGGCTGCGGCCCGGCCGCGACACGCTCGTCGCGATGGGCGGCCTGCACCGCTTCATGGCGTGGGACGGACCGATCCTCACCGATAGCGGCGGCTTCCAAGTCTTCAGCCTCGAGTCGCAACGCAAACTCGACGACGACGGCGTGACCTTCCGCTCGCACATCGACGGCAGCACGCATCGCTTCACGCCCGAGAACGTCATCGGCTTCGAGGAAGCGATCGGCGTCGACATCGCGATGGTGCTCGACGAGTGCGTGAAGCTCCCCGCGACGCCCGAAGCGGTCGCGGCATCGGTGCGCCGCACGACGATGTGGGCACGCCGCGCCGCGGCCGCGCGCACGAGCGATCGCACGCACGTCTTCGGCATCGTGCAGGGCGGCCTCGACGAGCGGATGCGCGCGCAGAGCGCCGAGGAACTGATCGCGCTGGATTTCCCCGGCTATGCGATCGGCGGACTCTCGGTCGGCGAGTCGCGCGAGGACATGGAACGCTTCACGCGTTTCACCGCCGCGCTGCTGCCGCCGCACAAGCCGCGCTACCTGATGGGCGTCGGAACGGTGCGCGATCTGATCGCTGGCGTCGACGCGGGCGTCGACATGTTCGACTGCGTGTACCCGACGCGCAGCGGACGCCACGGCCGCGCGATCACGCGCGCGGGCGAGTACAACATCCGCAACGCCGGCTACGCGCGCGACGAGCGGCCGATCGACCTCACCTGCGATTGCATGGTGTGCCGCACGTTCTCACGCGCCTACCTCTCGCATCTCTTCCGCGCCGAGGAGATGCTCGGCCAGCGGCTGCTCTCGTATCACAACCTGGCGGCGCTGACGTCGCTCATGGCGGACGCGCGCGCGGCGATCGCGTCGGAGACGTGGGCGTCGTTCCGCGACGCGATCCGCTCGGCGATGTAGGCCGCGTCGCGCGCGACGCCGGAGAAGCGCCCCGAGCCCCACGTGTGCATCCACGGCAGGCCGACGAAATACATCCCGGGCACGCTCGTCACGCCGCGCTGGTGCGCGGGATACCCGCTGCCGTCGAACACCGGCACCTCGATCCAACGATAGTCCGTGCCGTAGCCGACCGACCACACCACGCTGCGGATGCCCGCGCGGCGATAGTCGAGCTCGGTGATCTCGCGCTCCGGCTTCCACACCGGCACGTAGCGCGCTTCGGCCGGTGCGTCGATGCCGTTCGCCGTGATGTACGCATCGATCGTGTTCTTGATGTTGTCCGCGACCGTGTCCGCGCGATCGAGGTTCGCGGCGAGATCCGGCGCGAAGTGCAGCACGCCGTCACGCACGCCGGTGAGCCGCCCATAGAGCTGCATGCCCTCGCGCGCGAACGCGCGCAGATCGATATCGTGGCCGCCGCCGCGACCGGTCACGTAGTGGTTCGTGTTGTCGCGCACGCGATGCTTGAGCGGGTGTTGCGCGACGGTGAGATCGTAGTGGCCGAGCGCGTCGAGCCACCACACGATGTCGCGACCGCGGTAGCGGCGCGCGGTCCGTGGTGCGGTACCGACGCACAGGTGCACGCGCCGGCCGGCGAGGTGCAGATCCTCGGCGAGCTGCGCGCCGGACTGACCGGTGCCGACGACGAGCACGTCGCCGCCGGGCAGCGCCGCGGGGTTCGTGTACGCCGACGAATGGACGTGCGCGACGTCGTCGTCGAAGCGCTCGGCGAGGCGCGGCAACGTCGCGAGATGGTAGCCGCCGATCGCAACGACGACCGACGCGGCGTTCCAGACGCCAGCCGACGTCGTCACGACGAACCGGCCGTCTTCGTGGGCGAGGTTCGTCACCTGGACGCCTTCGCGCACCGGCGGCGAGAACGACGCAGCATACGCCTCGATGTACTGCACGATCTCGTGCTTCACCATGAAGCCGTCGGGATCGTCGCCCGGATAGGGAAAGCCGGGCAACTGGCATTGCCAGTTCGGCGTGACGAGCGAGAAGCTGTCCCAGCGTTCGGAGCGCCACGCATGGCCGATGCGATGCCGCTCGAACACGACGTGATCGATGCCGTGCTGCTTCAAGCACCAACTCGTGGAAAGCCCGGCTTGGCCGGCGCCGATGATGACCGTCGAAACCTCGTTCATGCTGCGAATGCCTCCACCGTCACCGTCGGCGCGGGATCGCCGGCGAACGTTGCGGCCATCGCCTCGATCGCCGCGAGCTGATCGATCGCGCGCACGCACGGCGCGCCGTACTTGGCCTCGACGCGCTCGCTCGCGATGCGCAGCGCGACCCGCACGCGCGCGAGAAACTCCGGCATCGGATACGACGTCGCGGGCGCGAGGTGATCGCCGATCACGAGCGAGGGCGAATAGCACGTCGTGCGCGTATCGTCGGGCCAGCGCACGACGAAGTGCATCTCAGGCAACGCGGACCTCCCCCGCCGCGCGAGCGGCAGCACGATAGACGGGCAGATGCGCGCGTGCGGATGCGTCCCACGTGAAGCGCGCGGCAAAGGCCGGGCCCGCGCGGCGCGCGCGCTCCCGGGCAACGGGATCGATCGCGCGCAGCATCGCGCCGGCGATCGATGCCGCATCGTCGGGGCGGGCGAAGTGCGCGTCGGCCGCACCGAGGTATTCGGTGAACGGCGCGATCGCCGACGTGACGACCGGCAGCCCGGCCGCGCGCGCCTCGAGCACGACCAGACCGAAGCCCTCGACGAGCGAGGGAAACACGAACGCGTCGGCCGCGTGCAGCACGCGCGCGATGCCGTCGTCATCGAGCACGCCGAGCAGCCGAATCTCCGCGCCGAGATCCAGCTCCGCCACGCGCGCGTCGAACACCGCGCGATACGATCCGTGATCCAACACGCTCGCGCCGCCGGCGATCACCAGCCGCGCGTACGGCAGCTGCACGCGGACGCGCGCGAACGCTTCGAGGATCGCGATGCTGTTCTTGCGCGACTCGATGCCGCCGATCGTCGCGAAGACCGGCTCGTCGCCGAATCCGAACGATCGCCGGAGCGCGCGCCGCACGTCTTCGGCCGGCGGTGCGAGCCGCGCCGCATCGACGCCGCTCGGCACGACGACCGCATCGCATCCGAACGATTCGCCCAGTCGTGCGCGCCAGCGTTCGCTCACCACGAAGCAGCGTCGCGCCGCCTCGACCGAGCGCGCTTGCAGTGCGGCGAGCTCCGGATCGGCGAACTCGTCGAGGTGGTGCACGGTGCGCACGAACCCCGGAATGACGCCGCGCTCCGTCAGGGTCGCGAGCGCGTTGCCGCTGATCCCGTCGTGCGCGTGGTACGCGTCGAAGCGTTCGCCGGCCGACGCCAGCGCGGCGACGTACGCGGCAATGCGCGCGCGCACCATCGCGAGCGTCGTCGCACCCGGCATCGGTTCGACCGGAATGATCCGCACCGCACACGGCGTCGGCCGGAAGAGCCCGCCGCCGCTCGCGTCGAGCGCGTGCAGCACGACCGCGTGCCCGCGCTCGTGCAACGCACGGCCGAGTTCCAGCACGTGCACCACGCCGCCCCGCGGTTGCGTCGCATACGTGAAGAGCGCGACGCGCAGCGGCCGCTCAGGCGCCGGCATGCGCGGTCGCCCCCGTGAACGGCGTCGCCGACAGATCCCAGAACGTCGCCCGTTCGCCGTGGTGTTCGAGGACGATGCGCCGGTCGCGCGTGCAGACGCCGACCGGCGCGCACGCGATATCGCGCGCGGCGAAACGTGCCGTCACCTCCCCGGCGGATGCCGGCGGAACGGAGAGCAGATAGCCAAAGCTCGGGAACGTCCGCAGCCAGCGTTCGACGTCGCTGCCGTGCGGCCGCGGCACCGCGTCGATGTCGATCGTCATGCCGACGCCGGAGCACTCGGCGAGCATCGCGGCCGTGCCCGGCAGCCCGCCCATGCTGATGTCTTTCGCCGCAGCACAGAGCCCGTCGTTCGCAAGGCGGTGCAACACCGCGACGTCGCCGCGCAGACGTTCCGCGGGCGCGCCGGTGCTCGCGTTCCAATAGTCGTACGACCGCACGTACTCGCCGCGCAGGTCGATCGCCGCGAGCAGCACGTCACCCGGAGCGGCATCGAAGCTCGTGAGCAGGCGCTCCGCGCGTCCCACGATCGACACCGCGAGATAATCGGCGGCGCTGCGCACGTTGGTGTGCCCGCCGACGATCGGCACGCCATAGGCTGCGGCCGCGGCCTGCATGCCCGCCCAGAGTGGCTCGGCGCGCTCGGGCGACGTGCACCAGAGCGCGTCGACCACCGCGACCGGGCGGCCACCCATGGCGGCGATGTCGCTCACGTTCACCATCACGGCGCAATAGCCGGCAAACCACGGCTCGGCCGCGACGAACGCCTCGAGCAGACCTTCGATCGCAAAGAGCAGGTAGCCATCGCCATCGCGCAGCGCCGCGCAGTCGTCGCCGTTGCGCACCGCGTCCACACCGGGCGGCGTCACGCGCAAGGCGGCATGCGCGAGCTGGATGTCGAGTTTGTGCGCGATGCCACGGGCGCTCCGAAGACGCGACGTGAGTTCCTCGAGCGGCGACGTCATCATCATGCGCCGATTGCCGGATCCTGCACGTCGGCGAGCGGCGGATAGGCGTCGAGGTCGGCGCGCATGCGCATGTGGTCGACGCCGTGCAGCACGCACGGCTCGAGCGCTTCCCACTGCAGCCGGCGAAAGAACCGCACGTTCTGCGCTTGCACGGTCGCGGTGAAGTCGTCGCACCCGCGCGCGTTCGCGGTCGACACCGCGCGATAGATGAGACCCGCGCCGAGCCCGACGACGCCGCGAAACGGCGCGCGAATCGCGAGGCGCGACCCCACCCACGTACGCGGTCCGGTGGCGTGGATGCGCACCGTGCCGACCACGATATCGGGCATGCCCATCGCATACGTCACCGCGACGATCGTGGTCGCGATGTCGTCGGCCGCGTCGCGATCGCTCTCGGCGAAGAGCCCCTGCTCGCGGCAGAACACGTCGTGACGCAGACGCATCGCCGCCGCGACCTCCCATGGTTCGGTCGCTATCGTGATGGTGAAGCGCGGCGGGACGAACGGCCCGGGGCTGGCGGGAAACACCTACGCCTCGTAAGCGGCCAGCGTCGAGCACGCACCGCATTTGCCGCAACCCGCCGCGATGTCGGCGGAACGCATCCCCGCGTCGCGCAACATCGCCCCGACGTCTTCGAGCAGCGCTTGCATGAAGCGCGCATCGGGCGCGATCGCCGCTTCGAGCGGCGTGCCGCCGATCGGCACGAGCGGCACGACGAACGGGTAGACGCCGATCTCGATGAGGCGCCGGCTGACCTCGACGAGCGACGCGCGCGAATCGCCGAGGCCGGCGATCAGATACGTGCTCACCTGACCGCGACCGAAGGTCTTCACCGCCGCGCCGAACGCCGCGAAGTAATACGCGAGCGGCACCTTCGCTTTGCCCGGCATCACGCGCGCGCGTACCTCCGGTTCCACCGCTTCGAGGTGCATGCCGAGCGCATCGACGCCCGCCGCACGCATGCGATCGAACCACGTGAAATCGTCGGGCGGTTCGCACTGCGCCTGGATCGGCAGATCGACCGCCGCGCGGATGCCGGCCGCGCTCTCACACAGCACGGCCGCTCCGCGATCGGTGCCGTTCGGCGTACCGGTCGTGAGCACCGCATGCTTCACGCCGTCGAGCAGTACGGCTGCGCGCGCGACCTCGCCGAGTTGCTGCGGCGTCTTGTGCGCGATCGTGCGCCCACCGGCGAGCGATTCGCCGATCGCGCAGAACTGGCACGACGTCGCGCGATTGCGGTAGCGGATGCATTCTTGAAGCACCGTGGTCGCGAGCACGTCGGTGCCGTGCAGCGTCGCGATCTTCCAGTACGGGATGCCGTCGAACGTCGAGAGCGCGTAGTAGCGCGGCGCGGGCGGAAACGAGACGCGCGCGACCGCGACGCCGTCGCGTTCGAGCGTGGCGAATTGCGCGCCGGCGATCGTGCGCGCGACGAACGGCGAGCGGCGCGCCGAGCCGGTATGCACCGGCACCATCACCGTCGTGCCGTCGACCGTGACCGCCTTGTGATCCGAGGGGCCCGCGCCGCCGCGGCGGCTCGGCGCACCGACGCTCGGATCATCCAGCCGCAGGCCCGCCGATTGCAATTCCGTGATCAAGCTGCGCGAACGGAGCGTTTGCAGATCGATGAGCGTCATGGGACTTCTCCTCGGTGGCGGGTGGCATGAGCGGGTGCATCGGCGCGGTTGCGCGCGTGTCGATCACGAGGCTCAAGAGTTCCGGTCGCGCGTAGTGCCCGACCGAATCCATCATCCGCTTGCGCTTGGTGATCAGCGAGAAATCCAAATCGGCGATGATCGTTCCGGCGCGATCCGTCAACGGCGGAACGAGGTGTTTGCCCTCGGGCGAGACGATCGCGGTGAAGCAACCGCCGCGCACCGCGTTCTGCATCGCCGGCACGGTCGCGACGGTCGCGATCTGCTCTTCGCTCAGCCACGCCGTCGCGTTGACGACGAACGCGCCGCTCTCCAGTGCGTGGTGACGGATCGTCACCTCGATCTGGTCGGCGAACACCTGACCGACGAGCGAGCCCGGGAACTGCGAGCAATGGATCTGTTCGTGTTGCGCCATCAACGCATAGCGCGCGAGCGGGTTGTAGTGTTCCCAGCACGCGAGCGCGCCGATGCGTCCGGCGGCCGTGTCGACCACGCGCAAGCCGCTGCCGTCGCCGCTGCCCCACACCATGCGCTCGTGATAGGTCGGCGTGATCTTCCGCCGCTTGAGCACGAGCGTGCCGTCGGCGTCGAAGATCAGCTGCGCGTTGTAGAGCGTGCCGTGATCGCGTTCGTTGACGCCGAGCACGACGACGACGCCGTGCGCCTTCGCCGCTTGCGACACTGCCGCGGTCTCCGGCCCCGGCACGACGACGGCTTCGTCGTAGAGCCGCAGGTGCTCGGCGCCCATCGCCGCCGGTGGCGTGATGAACGAGAAGTACGGGTAATACGGCACGACCGTCTCCGGAAAGACGATCAGCTGTGCACCCTCGGCGGCGGCGCTCGCGATCGCCGCGAGCACCTCGCCCATCGTGCCCGCGCGGCTGTAGAGCACCGGCGAGAGCTGTACCGCCGCCGCGCGCACGATCATCCGCTAGAGCGTCCAGGTGTCGAGGATGAACGCGTTCTCCTTGCGATGGAGCAAGATGATGTCGAGCACGTCGAGCGGGCTCACGGCAATGATGCCGGGGATCAGCGAGGGTTCGCCGTGGCCGTAGAGTGCTTGCAGTGCGAAGCGGCACGCGTACACCTTGCCGCCCTCTTCCATGAACTTCACCAGCTGGTTGTTCATGTTGAGGTGGCCCGGGAACGCATCGTCGCCGAGCGTCGGAAACCCGCGCTGGATGCCGAGCGTCACGCCCGGCCCGTAGAGCAGCACCGCCGTCTCGAAGCCCTTACGCAGCAGGCGCGTCGCCTGCAACAGGTTGACGAACCCGATCGAACCCTCGAACGCCACGGTGTGAAACGTGACGAGGGCCTTCTCACCCGGCTCGGCCTTCACGTCCTCGAAGACTTTGCTCTCGTAGTCGACGAGAAAATCGCCCTTCTTGTGATTCGGGTGATCGACAACCGGCATCGGCAGAACCCTTCCGTAGCGATCGCCGGATGATGCAGCGTACCACGGCGCCATGGGCCGCCGTTACGTTTGGCCCATGACCGTTTTTTCGCTGCCCGGCGATAATGAAGTCCTCCGATCCTATCGCGCGCCGGCGGGCGCAACGAGCCTGCTGGGAAACGGTGAAGTGGCAGTGAACCCTTTGGAAACGGGCGCCGCGCCGCGGGCGCGCAGCTTGGAAGCGACGTTCCACAGCCGGGACGATCGTCGCGCCCGTCTGGGCGAATTCCTCAAGGCCAAGCGCGCCGCACTGCGACCGGCCGACTTCGCACTCCCGGTCTACAAACGCCGCCGCGTCGCCGGACTGCGGCGCGAAGAGGTGGCCCTGCTCGCCGGCATCAGCGTCACGTGGTATACGCAGCTCGAGTCGGGCGCGCCGATCACCGTATCGCCGTCGCTTCTGCGCCGGCTCGCCGACGTGCTCGCGCTCTCGGCCGTCGAGCGCACGTTTCTCTTCGGGCTGGCGATCGACGAGATGGGCATCACGTCGTCGCTCCTGGCCGAACTCGAGATGCTCTGCGGTCCGCGCATCGCGGGCCCCAGCTTCGAGAGCGAGATCGCGATCGTGTTGCGCGTGCACCGCGCGCTGAAGGCGCACATCTATCGCGGGTTGCTGCACAACTCGGTCGACGATCTCGCTTCGCTCCTCGACGAGCAACGCTGCCCGATCGGCATCTGGTTGCACGACGATCTCTCGCCGGTCTACCGGCGTTCGCCGCACTACGATCGCGCGGCGCGCGCGCACGCGCACTTCCACGGGGAAATCGAGCGCGTCGTGCACGCCGGCTGTTGCGGCGATCTTCCGGTCGACGATCTCGTGCTGAAGCCCGGCACCTACGTCGACGCGTCGATTCGGCTCGAGGACGAGTTCGCGGAGTGGCGCACGGTCGTCACGATCCGCTGAGAGGCTGAAGGCGCCGTCTCGCCGCAGGGCGCACCACCGTGCGTGCGCGTTCGACGAGGGCCCCGGTTTGCGATCTGGCTCGCTGCTCTTGCGGTCGCGGCCGCACTCGGCGTCACAGCGCATCCGGCGCGCGCCGACGATCCGTTCCAGACCACCCTCGGCATCTCGCTCAACCCGATCGCCGGCGGCTACCATGAGAGTTTCGACGACATCATCAGCCTGCCGCCGATTCCGGTGCCGCTGATCGAGGGAAGTCAACGGCTCGGGCCGTTCGAGATCGCGGGCTACGGGCTTCCGCCCACCGTCGCCATCCCGTACACCGACGCGATCCAAGGATCGACGCTGCTGCGGCTCACGATCCTCGACGTGTCGCTGCGCCTTTGGGCGCCGAAGCGCCGCATCGGCATCGAAACGGGTGAGACGATCTACAACCAAACGACGCATTACGACGGCGCCGACTTCTATGACGGCACCGACGAGCGGCAGTACTCGCGCGTCGTGGGCGCGCACTACGGCGTCATCGCGCACCTGCCATTCCGCTCAGGCTACGTCGAGATCGAATCGCGTTACGCGCCGGTGCTGCTCGGCACGCAGGTGTCGACCTACGGCGACGGCGCGCCCTCGCGCTTCGATCCCGAGCGCGGCGAACAGATCGATGAGGACGTGCGCTTCATCCGGCGCGCCGGACGTCATTCGGAGCTGATCGCCGGCGTGCGCTACGTGAACTTCACCGCGGCCTACGACGTGCCGGGCCGCCCGCTCTCCGATCGCAACTGCGCGGTGCTGCCGAGCATCGGCTACCGGTTCGTCACCGGCCCATAGCCGGCTCGGCCGGCACGACCGGTTCGTTCGCCAGGTACTGGTGGATGAACGCGACCGTCATGCTGCCCTCGCCGACGCTCGACGCGACGCGCTTCACCGACCCATGGCGCACGTCGCCGGCGGCGAAGATGCCCGGGATGCTCGTCTCGAGCAAGAACGGATCGCGGTCGAGCGTCCACGTGCCGGCATGCGAGGCGGCCAGCAGATCGACCACGTCGCGGCCGGTGCACACGTACCCCGCGCGATCGCGAACGATGTCGTGTGGCAACCACGCCGTCTCGGCGTCGGCGCCGATGAAGATGAACAGCGCGTCGGATTCGACCGCGCGCACGTCGCCGCTGCGCGGATCGCGGATGTCGAGCCCGGTGAGGTGATCGGAACCGCGCGCCGACGCGATCTCGCTATACGGTTCGATCGTGACGTTGGGCTTCGTCGCCAGTTCGTCGATCAGATAGGTGGACATCGTTTCCGAGAGCCCCGCGCCGCGCACGAGGATCGTCACCTCGTCGGCGTAGCTCGCGAAGTACATCGCGGCTTGGCCGGCCGAGTTGCCGCCGCCGACGAGATGCACGCGCTTGCCGCGCGTGCCGATCGCTTCGGTCCGCGCCGCGCCGTAGTACACGCCGCGGCCGAGCAGATCGCCACATCCCGGCACATCGAGCGTGCGCCACGCTACGCCCGTCGCGATCACGACCGCTCGCGCGCGAATACGCTTTGCGCCGTCGAGGACGACGACGTGCGGCGCGCCGTCGCGCGCCGGCTCGATGCGATCGACCGAGCGTGCGACGACGACCTCCGCGCCGAGACGCGTCGCCTGGCGCAACGCGCGTTTGCCGAGCTCATCGCCGGAAAGCCCGGTCGGGAAGCCGAGATAATTCTCGATGCGCGACGACGTGCCGGCCTGCCCACCCGGCGCCTCACGCTCGACGAGCAGCGTGCGCAAGCCCTCGGACGCGCCGTACACCGCGGCCGCGAGGCCCGCCGGACCGCCGCCGACGATCGCGAGATCGTAGTCGCCGTTCGCGGGATCCGTGCGCAAGTGGACCGCGTCGGCGAGCGCGCGCAACGTCGGCGCGACCAGTCGCGTACCGTCGGCGAGCAACAGCACGGGATACGTCTCGGCATCGCGCAGTTCGGCCGGGATGCGATCGGCCGTGTACTCATCGCCCGGATCGAGCCACACGAACGTGATGTGGTTGCGCAAGAGAAAATCGCGAACGTCATGGCAATCGAGGTCCCAGCGGTGGCCGACGATCGTCACCTCGGGTTTCGTCGCGGCGAGCGCGACCTGCTGGAGTTCACCGATGCGACTCGACATCATCGTCGTGACGCGCGCGTTGAGTTCGCGGCAGTCGAGGATCAGCGCCCGAAACTCGGTCGCGTCGAGCCGGAACACGCGCGATCGCTCGAGCGCGCGCAGACTCGCGACCGACGGAGAGTCCAGCAGCAGCGGGATCTCGCCGAACGTCTCGCCGCGCTCGTAGATCTTCACCCGCTGCGGCTCGCCGCCGAGGTCTTTGAGCACCTCGAGGCGGCCGTCGAGCAGCCCGAAGAACGCCGCTTCTTCGCCCTCGGAGATCAGCCAGTCGCCGGGGCGCAGACCGACGTCCGCCGCACGATCGGCGATCGCGTGCAATTCATGCATCGGCACGCCATCGAAGAACGGCAGCGGGCGCAGCAGCTCCGCGGTGATCATGGCAACGTCAGGACCAGACCATCCGTGCTTTGGTGGTGCTCGTTCCGGCGTTGACCAAGAAGCTCGTGCCGTCGTCGCGGATCGAACCGTCGGGATCGAGCCCCATCGCATCGAGGAACGCGACGCGCACCGCCTCCGGCTGACCGGCTTGATTGGTGAATCCGTTACGCGGGTCGATCGACGGATCGGCCAGCATCTCGGCGAGCGGCAAGCCCTTCGTAAGCAACTCGCGGCTCACGATCGGCAAGCGGATCTCGCGATTGATCTCGGGATCGCGGATGATGCCCTTGGGATCCTCGCCTCGTTCGATCGCGGCGAGATCCGCGAAGAATTGCTTGCGCATCAGGATGATGCCGCGGTCGCTCAGACCGAGTTGCTCTTTGGTGCGATCGGCGATCGCGCCCTGACCGGCCCAGGCGAGAAAATCCTGATTCGCGATGTGGCTCGTGATGAAGCGGCCGGTGAACGGATCGACGACCGGGCCTTCCCACGACGGGATCACGTCTTGCACGTAGGGTTCGCGCTCGTGCGGCACGCGCGTGAAGTGCCACATCACGAAGAGCGTGTGCGTGTCGTCGATCGGCACGCGCCATTCGAAGTGCTGGTTCGGCCCGAGGCAATTCGGCCAGAGCGCGATGCGGCCGACCGTCCAGCGCTCGTGATCTTCCGGCATGTCTTCCATCAACCGGTGATAGGTGAAGCCGTACTCGAATTCGTTGAAGTCGATCTTGAGGTGCTTCTTGCCGTACGGACCGGTCTCGCCGCCGAGACGCACGGTCCAATTGCGGTGCATCCACTCGAAGTGGACCGGATCGATCGAGTTCTCCTGACACTGCAGCCAATTGCACGGGATCGTCGACGTGACGATCTGCACGAAGCCGTTCTTCCAATGGAACGGCTCCCAATCGGGCAACAGCGGTGCGGGCTGCGGGCCCATGTAGGCCCACACGATGCCGCCTTTGATCTCGACCGGATACGACGTCGTGCGCACCTTGTCGCGGAAGCGCGCTTCGGGATTGGCAACGTCTTCGAACGGCTGCTCGACGCAGCGTCCCGCCTCATCGAAGCACCAGCCGTGGTAGTTGCACCGGATACCGTTCTCTTCGACGAAACCGTACGACATGTCGGCGCGACGATGCGGACAATGGCGGTCGACCAGGCCGAACGTTCCGCTCAGGTCGCGATAGAGCACCAGGTCTTCGCCGAAGAGCCGCATCGGTTTGATCGGCGTGCGGTCGAACTCGCTCGCGCCCGCGATCGGCATCCAGTAGCGCCGTAGCAGATTCCCCATCGGGGTACCGGGGCCGACCTCGGTCAGCAGGCGATTTTGCTCGGCGGTCAACATGGATGGCTTCCTCTCGCGGTGGTTGTCGTCGTAAGACTTTCGCAGGCGCAGCGGGAACGAGGTGTTTAGATGCCACACTACTCCGCCGCGTCACGGCCCGTCAAGCGCGCCGCGCGCTCACAGCGCAAGCAGCTGCTCCGGCTCCCCGACGACATGCTGGCGAAGCAGGCGGCGCTCTTCCCGGAAACGTTCGAGCGCCACTCGATCGTCGCGCTCTTCGCCCTGCGAACGCTCGCCCAGCGCATCGCCGACTACACCAACGACGCGCTCGCTCCGTTCGGCTTGAACGCGGCGAAGTTCAATTACCTGATGGTGCTCTTCGTGAGCCCCTCCGAGGATATGACGCTCACCGAACTCAGCCGGTTCATCCACACCTCGAACGCGACGGTCACCTCGATGATCGCCACGCTCGAGCGCGACGGCCTCGTGCGGCGGCGCGCCCACGAGATCGACGGCCGGAGCACCGTGGTGCGTCTCACCGCTGACGGACGGCGTCTGATGGAGATGGCGATCCCAGTGCACCACGGTCACTGGGCGGCCGCGCTCGCCGAGCTTTCCATCGAAGAACGGGAGCAGCTGGCGGATCTGGTGATCCGGGCCGGAACGGGATTCGACCGGCATTTCACCGGAGGCGCTTGACGACGGAATTTTGTTCCATTAGTGTGGCGTCTAAACAACACGACCGAGGATAACCACGCGATGATCGATGTTCACGTCCGGCGTTGGCTGGCGATGTCCGCCCTGGGCGGATTGCTGGCCCTTGCGGCCGCCGCGCAGCCCGCGCGAGCCGCCGATCCGCTCAACCTGAACGTGATCCTCTCGCTCACCGGCCCGGGTTCGTTTCTCGGCAAGAACGAGCAGACCGCGCTCGCCGTTCTCGAGCAGACCGTCAACAAGGGCGGCGGCATCGACGGCCGGCCCGTGCACTTCATCATCGCTGACGACCAATCGAGCCCCCAGGTCGACGTGCAGCTCGCCTCGGCGCTGATTGCGAGCGGCACGCCGATCATCATGGGCCCCTCGCTCACCGGCGGCTGCAACGCGATCACGGCGCTGCTCAAGGCCGACGGTCCGCTGCTCTACTGCCTCACCGCCGGCGCCCACCCCGCCAAAGGCAGCTTCGCGTTCACCTACGGCGTCTCGACCGGCGATCTGATCGCCGCCAACGTGCGCTACTTCCACGAGCGGGGCTGGAAGAAGATCGCGTTGATCACGTCGACGGATGCCAGCGGCCAAGACGGTGAGAACGGGCTCGACACCGCGCTCAAGCGCCCCGAGTTCGCCGACATGACCGTCGTCGCGCGCGAGCACTACGCGGTCGCGGACCAGACCGTCACGGCGCAGATCACGCGCATCAAAGCGTCGGGCGCGCAAGCGCTGCTCGCGTGGGGCACGGGCAGCCCGATCGGCACCGTGTTCCGCTCGATCAGCGACGTCGGTCTCGACATCCCGGTCGCCGTCTCGGCGTCCAATCTGATCTATCCGCAGATGAAAGCCTTCGCCTCGTTCTTGCCGCCGCAGTTCATGTCGGCCGGGTTGCCCGCGGTCGCGCTCGATTCGATTCCGCCCGGCCCGCTGCACACCGCGGTGCGGGAATTCACCGAGGACATGAAGGCTGCCGGATTCCACGGCGACGTCGCGCTCTCGATCGGGTGGGATCCGGCGCTGATCGTCATCAATGCCTACAAGAAGCTCGGCCCGAACGCCACGGCGGCGCAGATGCGCGCGTACCTCTCCGATCTGCACGGCTTCGCCGGCGCGAACGGCGTGTACGATTTTCGCGACGGCAGCCAGCGTGGCTTGACCGAAGCGAACGCGATCATGGTGCGCTGGGATGCGGGCCGCGACACGTGGGTCGCGATCAGCAAATTCGGCGGAGAGCCGCTGAAGTAACGATGCTCGCCACCGTCAGCGCCGCGTTCATCGACAATCCGCGCACGCACGCGTTGCTGAACGGCGACGTGCGTGCGAGCGACCTCGCGTGGACCATCGCCGCCGTCGGACCGGGCGATCTCTTCTACCGCCAACTGAAGTTCGCCGAGTTCGACGTCTCCGAACTGTCGATGGCGTCGTACGCGATCGCGCTCTCGCAGGGGAACGACACCTGGGCCGGGCTGCCCGTCTTCACCTCGCGCGAATTCTTTCACACCGGCATCATCGTGCGCGACGACAGCCCGCTGCACGATCCGAGCGAACTGCGCGGCAAGCGCGTCGGCGTGCTCGAGTATCAGCAAACGTCGGTCGTGTGGATTCGCGGCATCTTGCAGCACCGTTACGGCGTCGATGCGCGCGAGCTCGACTGGTACATGGAGCGCCGCCCGGAGAACAGCCACGGTGGATCGACCGGCTTCGTGCCGCCGGCCGGCATTCGCCTCACGTACGTCGCCGCGGATGCGAGTTTGGCCGCGATGCTGATGGACGGCTCGCTCGACGCGATCCTGTTCTATCCGGCGTTCGGCGACGCGATCGACCGGAAGCCGGGCGAACACCGCGCGGCGATGCGCGCGCGCACGCTGCTGGCCGATCCGGCGCTCGAAGGCGCACGCTATTTCGAAGCGACCGGCATTCTGCCGATCAATCACGGCGTCGTCGTGCGGCGGTCGCTGCTGCGCGAGCGGCCCGAGATCGCACGGCAGGCCTATGCGGCGCTGCTCGCTTCGCGCGATGCGTCGGGCGAGGCCGACGCGTTTCCCTACGGCATCGAGCCGAATCGCATCGCGCTCGAAACGCTGACGCAGTATCTCCACGAACAACACCTCACCAGCCGGCGGCTCACGCTCGACGAGCTGTTCGTGCCGGAAAGCGAGTGGCATCCATGACCGCCCTCTCCTCCTCCACAACGATCACCGACGGCGACCGCTCCGCGTGGAGCGACGCCAACGTCCGTCCGTTGTGGGAGATCCAACAGGCGCACAGCGCCGCCGCGCCCGAGCACCGCGCGACGATCTGGCCCTGGCGAACGATGCGCCCGCTCGTCGAGCGCGCGTGCGAACTCACCTCGCCGGCGGTCGCCGAGCGGCGCGTGCTCTCGTTCATCGCGCCCGATGCGAAGCCGGGTGACTTCCACACGATCACCAACCTCAACGCCGCCCTGCAGATCCTCTTGCCGGGCGAGGTCGCGCGGCCGCACCGGCACGCGATGGACGCGCTCCGCTTCGTACTCGAAGGCAGCGGCGCCGTGACGCGCGTGGACGGCAAGCTCGCGCCGATGAACCGCGGCGACCTCGTGTTGACGCCGGGCACGTGCTGGCACGAGCACTGGCACGAAGGCACGGAACCCATGGTGTGGCTCGACGTGCTCAACGTGCAGACGCACCTCAACCTCGAGACGTTCTTCTTCGAACCGGGGCCGCCGCACGACGTGCCCGTGCTTCCGTCGGAAGAAGCCTTTGCCGTCGCGAACGTCGTGCCCGACATCGCGCCGGCACGCTTCTCGCCGGTCTTTCGCTACCCGTACGACGCGGTGTCGCGCGCGCTCGATGCCGCGCCGCCGGCCGCCGACGGATCGCGGCGCGTGCGCTACGTCAACCCGCAGACGGGCGGGTGCGTGATGCCGTTGCTCGACTGCTGGATCTTCCGGCTCGACGCCGGTCAGACGACGGTGCCGTTCCGCACGAGCGCGCACGCGGTGTGCAGCGTGGTGAGCGGACGCGGTGCGACGACCGCCGGCACGCAGCACATCGACTGGGACGAGCGCGACGTGTTCACCCTCCCGCACGCGACGTGGATCACCCATCATGCCGAGGAGACGAGCACCGTGTTCGTCGTCTCCGATCGCGAGGTGTATCGTCGCCTCGATCTTCTCACCGAAACCTACGATCGCTCGACCGAAGGAGTCCGCTGATGCAGTTCGGCGTCCAGTTTTTTCCGTGCGTCAAACCCGAGGAGAAATCACCCGCGGAGTACTTCCGCGAGTCGCTCGAGATCGCACGCACCGCCGACCGGCTCGGCTATTCCCACGTGCGCATCGTCGAGCACTACTTCCACTACTACGGCGGCTACAGTCCCGCGCCGATGCTCTTTCTCTCGGCGGTGGCCGCGCAAACGACGCAGATCCGGCTCGTTACGGGTGCCGTGCTGCCGGTGTTCAACCATCCGTTCAAGATCGCCGGTGAGATCGGCATGCTCGACGCGATCTCGAACGGCCGGCTCGATGTCGGCTTCGCGCGCGCGTTTCTCCCGCACGAGTTTCGCCGCTTCGGCATCTCGCCCGACGAATCGGTCGCGCGCTTTCGCGAGGGGCTCGAGCAGATCGATCTGCTGCTGCGCGAGGAGCACGTGACGCACCACGGCCGCTTCCACGACATCGTCGACGTGACGTCGCTACCGCGCCCGACGCAAAAGCCGCGACCGAAGTTCTACACCGCGTTGACCAGCACGCCCGACTCGTTCGCGTTTGCCGGCAGAGCGGGCTATGCGATCATGTGCATCCCGATGGCCGCGGAGAAACTCAGCGAGTGCCTGCGCATCTATCGCAGCGAGTGGCGGGACGCCGGCCATCCGGGCAACGGCGAGGTGATGATGGCGTTCTCGATGTTCGTCGACGAAGACGGCGACCGCGCGCGCCGCATCGCCGCGCCGAAGGTCGAGTCGTATCTCCAAGCGATCGTCGCCGCCTCGTCGGACTGGGACGGCGCGATCTCCTCACCTGACTATCCCGGCTACGAGCGCATGGTGCAGAGCCTGCGCGCGCAAACGATCGACACCCAAATCGCCAGCGCCGCCGCCTGGATCGGCACGCCGGCCGAGATCCGCGAGACGATCGCCCGCGCCCGCGAGCTCTACGGCGAGTTCGATCACGCCTCGATGCAGATCAACTTCAACACGATGCCGCACGACGAAGCGATGCGCTCGCTCAACCTCTTCGCGGAAGAAGTCCTACCGGCGTTCGCGAAGACCCCGGTTGCGGCGAGCGCCTGAGCCTCGCCGCAACCGTTGGAGGAACGGCAATGCGGGAATTTCAGGCAACATTGGAAGCGCGCGGACCGGGCGGCTCGTGGATATTCATCACGATCCCGTTCGATGCCGCCGCCGTCTTCGGATCGCGCGGACGCGTCCCGGTCACGGGCACGATCAACGGCTTTGCCTTTCGCAGTTCGTTGCTCGCGGTCGGCGACGGCACCCATCGCATGGCGGTGAGCAAGCCGATGCGCACGGGCGCGAAGGCCACCGCCGGCGACCTCGTCATGGTGACGATGTCACGCGACGATGAGGAGCGCAGCCTCGAGGTTCCCGGCGAACTGGCGCGCGCGCTCGCCGGCGCGCCCGACGCCGCGACGACGTTCGAGCGATTCGCGTATTCGCATCGCAAAGCGTACATCGACTGGATCGCTTCGGCGAAGCAACCCGAAACGCGCGAACGGCGTGCGGCCAAAGCGGTGACGATGCTCGCGAGCGGAAAGCGGCTGCAATAGGTTGGGCTCAGGCCTCGAGCTCGTGCAAGATTTCGGCGCAGGGTGCGCAGATCGTCGGGTGATCGACGTCGGTTCCGAGCGGGAGAAACTTCCAGCAGCGCTCGCACTTCTCGCCCGCTGCCCGGACGGTTGCAACCATCGGTGTGGCAGTACCGGACATGCCCACGGCCGTGACCTGTGAGACGATCAGCGCTTCTCGCAACCCGTCACCCAGGGCACGAACCGCTTCGACGAACGGTTCCGGCACGGCGACCTCGGCGTCGAGTTGAAAGTCGCGCAGGCCCTCGGCGCTCGCGACCTGCGCGCGCAGCGACTTGAGCAGCTCCCACGTGGCGAGGGCCTCGTCATCGACGACGGCGTGCTGCGGGAACGTCAGATCGAACACGCTCTCCGCGTCGCCGCGCAGCGCTTCGGGCAACGACTGCCACGCTTCTTCCGCGGTGAAGGAGAGCACGGGCGCGGTGAGCACCGCGATCGTGCGGAAGATCTCGAAGACGGCGGATTGCGCGCTGCGACGGCGATGCGATCCGGGCGCGCTCGTGTAGAGCCGGTCCTTGAGCGCGTCGACGTAGAACGACGAGAGATCGTCGCTGTCGAACTTCTGCAACGCGATGTAGGCGTCGTGCAAACGGAATTCGCGATACGCCGCGACGATGTCGCGCGCGACCGCGTCGAGCTTCGCCAGTACGAGCTGGTCGAGCGGCTCCATCGCAGCGCGCGGAACGAGCGCCTCGGGCGCGAGATCGGCGACCGAACCGAGATACCAGCGGAAGCGATTGCGCAGGTTGCGATAGACGTTCGCGACGTTCTCGAGCAGCTTCACGCCGAGGCGCACGTCGGCGGTGAACTCGACCGACGCGACCCACAGGCGCAACACGTCGGCGCCGTACTTCTCCATGCCCTCGATCGCGCCGATGTAGTTGCCCGTCGATTTGTGCATCGCGCGGCCGTCCTGATCGACCACCCAGCCGGTCGACACGACCTGCTTGTACGGCGG
>Ga0116228_10000603_pt1 | contig 27759 bp, 18 predicted proteins | sample S1TSphfallax_2_FD_89694 | JGI IMG/M metagenome (GOLD analysis project Ga0116228, IMG submission 89694) | Host-associated microbial communities from peat moss isolated from Minnesota, USA - S1T2_Fc - Sphagnum fallax MG | ecosystem: Host-associated > Plants > Peat moss > Unclassified | place... | reverse complement strand
CTATATATATATATATATATATATATATATATATATATATGAAAATAACAAAGTTTTCAAATGTAAACCCTTATTTTGGTTTGTCATTTCATCATCACGGGTAGTGCAAAACAACATGAAGCCCAAGTTAGTAATTAAAAAAGTATTGGGACCAATGTTTCTTTTTTGTTTTCAATAAAGGTGGACTGACCACCATCCATAGAGGAATGAACCAAATTTGGTTAGGGGTCTAACAATAAAATAATTTTTTTTAGAACCCTCTTTAATTTTGGCAATCAATGGGAAGTCATTGTCTAAATATGGCAACATGTGACTTTTTTTCCAAAATATGATGACATTTGCAATTTGTTTCTAAGAAAAGACTTCATACAAATGGGTTTTTGTTCTTTTATCTCCACCATTGGAAAATTCACCAAAGAAAACACACACACACACACACACATGAATTAGGATGGGTTCCCACATAGGAATTTGGTAGGGGGCCATATCTTTCACGTGTGCCAACAATAAAAAAAAATTGCTTTACACAATGAATAAGCACTCCACATGCAACCTAAAAATAAATAAAATTTATAGTTCAAGCCATAGAAAAAATAAATCACATGGAAATGAACTTATGTCATCCATGAATGAAATCAACAAACTATGATTTGCAAGGAAAAATTCAAAAATTAAATTCAAACATCATTTCAACAAAAACATTCAATGGTATTGAACCTCAAAAGGCAAATCAAACCCTACTACAAGCAAGTCTAGATCCATCTTTAATGATTCAATGTTAACACGCCATCTTGAGAAGAAAAGATTTCAATAAGTTCCATAGGTGAAGAAATATTTGACAATTTACATTGATGTAATGAAGGACAACATGTGCAAAATCACAAATTTTTACACTCAATTCTCACTAAATAAATGTTTTAAATTTGGAAAGAATAATTTTATAATCATATTCAAAAAGAAAAATGTTCACCTTTAATTCAATCATACAATTCAACGAGTTTTGTTGGTCTGGAAAATGATAAGAATTGTCCTCCAATCCATATTGTCAATTTCAATGCCACACAATGACACATACTTACAAACATCCAATGTGTTCAAGTTCAAACATGATTTGAATATGACTTTTTGTCACATTTTGTTTGGCAAATCCTTGTTCACACATACTTATGCTTGCCAAAATAATAAGTACCTTCTACCACAAGTTCATAAAAAACATGGTGACTCGAATATGCATTTGTTTTCGAATTCACATTTCAAAATCTCCGAGAATTCAAGCAATTCAACAATACACAAAGCATTATTAACCTACAAATTTGTGAACTTCATTAATAACATGTCAAACCACTAGGTTGTCATCTAATGTTGTTCATCATCATTTTTAAAATCATGCTTAGGATTGAACAACTTTGAAGCATTGAAAATTGGCAAGCCAAAAAATCATTTGTTAAAACTATTTACAACTAAGTTCAATATTTTCCAATCATCAACATCATCTTTTCCAATGAATCAAACTAATTAAATATGTATGTGTGGTGCATGTAATGCATCATATTATAATATATTTTCTACCATTTTAAAAAACCCTTAACAAAATAAACAATTATGAAAAAATCAAGGTCCTTGGCACCATGTGCAAAGTTATTGGGATGTTATAATTCTTCAACATAAAAATGGTTGCCTCCAAAGAAGAGCCAATGGTAAAAATGTCAGCCATGTTTGTATGAAACAATTGATTGAGTTTGTTCAATTGAATCAACAAATGTACCATTAAATGCAACATAAATTGGAATTGATATGAAGTTGTTTGGATATACTAATATGATTAAGTTGAAACTTTAAATGAATCAAATATTGCAAGCATATAATACAATGTGCATTCCAAAACCTAGATGTGAAATTATAAGCATCTCACTATTAATGAATTCCACGATGATCAAAAGAGTGTCATCAAATGCCAATTCCATGAATCATTTCAATTCCTACACCCTATGTTGTTATGTCTAACCCACTCATTACTCAAATTAAAACCAAAAATTGATTTGTACCCTTCTATGTTTTGTCCCAACAAGTTTTTTGAATTGTCACTTTTTGTTTGGTTAGATTTCTCTAATCCTAATTTTACTTTTGGTTGAACTCTTTTAACTTTCAAATTTTGATCAGTGTTATTGGCAATAATGAGAACTACACCAAAAATGAATTTAAAAAATTTAGGGGTTAAGTTTTGCATTAAAAATCTACCTTGATAATATATCAAATGGTTATTAAATTGGGCATTTCAAATCCAACCCTTATGCATAACATATATGTGTTATCAACAAAATAACTAGGGAAATTGATAACCAAGTTTATCATTTAAACAATAATGTAATAATATAGTTGGGTTTCAAAACAATCAAAATCTAGTTATTTGATCCCCTATGTCAAACCAAAAAAAATTCATGCATATGAAAACTTCCCATCTCCTAACTTTCCCCCTTCATGTTATGAGGGAAAAAAAAACATTCCCCAACATTGGAACTTGTCACACCCTTAAATTTGTCTTAAGGTATTGGGAATACACCTTTAAATTGATAACAAGGTTCAAAAAAAAAAAAAAAAAAAAAAAACTTGGGGGCATGCTCCCTCACTCCTTACACTTAGAAAAAACAAATGTCAAAGAAATGTGAAATGGGATTAAGACGATGTGATAATCATAAAAATCTAATGTAAAAGTCACCTCCACAAGCCAAACAATGTAGGTGGTTAATGCAAATGGAATTGACTTTTAATCACAAACTTATTTTGGACTCATTACATTCACATGACCCAAACTTGGAAAGAAACCACCACCCTTCTTCCTTATAAATACATTTATTGATTAGTGGTGAAGGTTGCATCAAGATTGATATAGACCTCCTCCCAAGATTGAATCAAGGTCTTTGAGTCTAAATTTAACATTTCCTAGGTTAAATATTGACAATGAAAGGCCTCATTCAAAAAGGTTAAAGTATTAATGTGGGTGATAGTTCACCTAGGGGGCTAAAATTATTTAATATTGAATGTCTTGCAATACAAATTTTAATAAATCACAACAAAAACCTTTCAAGTTCCCAATGGGTTCCCATTAGGTTCCCAATATGTTCCCCAAGTTTGCAATGTGTTCCCCAACATGTTTTGCAAAGCACCTTACTTTTATCCCATATGTTTTGGCAAATGTTGTCCTCCTTTCACCTATATAGGTGGTCCAAAGGCGAGGAACTCTATACATAAAAGATAGAATCTTTTATTTTGAAGAGACTCCATAGTTTCATTTTCTTTGAGTGATGGGCCAATCAAATTGGTTGGTTGCAAAAATAAAATAAAAATACAAATTTGAACTTGGGAGGCACCTCATCAATTATAAGAAAGGTGTAAATATAGATACGAGTGACACACTATAAGATTAATCTAGGGATAATTATTTTTGAGAAATAAGATTACTTTGAGGGTTGATCTTTTTGGGGAATAAGAGGAATTTGGGGGGTTGACCTTTTTGGGAAATAAGGCTATTTTGATGGGGTTGTTCTTTTGGGATTCATTTTACATGAAGTAAATATATGATTGGCTAAAACTATGACTAATTTGAATTTAACAACAAAAAAATGACTATTTTGAGGATTGATCCTTTCGGGAAATAAAAGTAATTTGGGTCAACAAATGCAATTATTTATTTGTTCAATTGATATAAAAGTCGTTATGTACCCCAATGGACTATTTCCAAAAACAAATTTGTTCATGTTTCCAAGAACTTTGTGATGTGCCATCAAAATGACTATTTCAAGAGAGGAAAAAAAAAACTTTGAGTGGACCCCAACTAATTAGCGTGAAAGGTGGTTGCATTGATGGCTTGTGATACTGAAAATTATGGGGCATCAATGGCAAGGATTAAAGAAAAAACAGGGGTTGGGTTAGATAGAAAAGCACCTTACATGCTTGCAAAATAAAATAAAATAATGGAATACCATTTGCCTAGCTATTTAACCATATTGACTATACCCATTCACGAAGTCCACATGGCGTGTTCCCAACGCTACCATCCCAACTTTGTCATCTAGAATGCTTGCATTTTGAAACTCTTACAAGCTTCCCATTGTCTAATGATTTAATCCTTTGTTCTCCAAAATTGTATTGGGATCTCAAAGCATTGCCCACTATTGAAGTTTTTTTTCAAAATTCATCAAAATTAATGTTCTTGTAGTTGGACATGATTCTTACATGGAATTCATCCAATCAATGCCATTAAATTCATCCATCAAAATTAGTTTTATAATGGACATAAATTATTTCGGGTCATGTTCTATCCATCAACAAATATTTCAGTTTATTAGCCAATTTTGTGGTTTCTACAATTGATTGCATGTAAAATGAACACAATTGAAATGAGGCAATTAAAACAAAATTATGCTTATGAAACACATATCAAACAAATACATCACACAAAGACATGTTTACAATAATGACAAAAGGGCACTCACTTCACTAAACTTCTAGAAATTCCCCAAATTAAACAAGACAAATAGCCAATAGGTATGAAATTTGATAGACAAGTTCAAGTATTTGGTATCCATCTTGATTCACCATCAAATTTTCCTTGTGAAAAGACCTTGTTTCAAGCAATTGATTTTTGAACATGCTTTCAAATCATTCAAATTTGTTGACAAATACATTAATAATAGTTTCATTTGTCTAACAAAATCAACAAATAAGAAAGTCAATTATGATTGTGATCCATTATTGCACTGGAATAACAAAATCCATTAGCAATATTTTCATAGCTAATTGTTCTAATTCCACCAAAAGCATTTTGGCAAATCCTTGAGAAGCCAATGTTTATTTTAATGTATATGGACTTTAGTTTTGTATGACATTGTGCAAAGATCAAAACAACATTCTTCAACTATAATTTCTCCTCTTCCCTTTCAATCCCATAAAGTTTTCATAGTAGGCTCACCTTGAACCTTCAAACACGGTGGTTCATGATAAGACTAGGCACACTACCAAAAGTATAACCAAATTTAGTTGTTGAAAAGACAATTGCATAACTAATAATTCATGCAAGAACAAAAACCACCTTCAAAGCAATGAAATATATCAACATCCTCAATTATGATTACTTCCCCAACTATTTTTGCAATGAATTTTGTAATCCTTCTCTAATTGTCAATGTTGATTACTTTTGTCTTGCTATTTTTCAAACTACTCGAAATTGCATCTTGGTCAAAAAATGAACATCGATAAACAACCATTTCAATGTGTTCAGCTTTACACGAGTGCATTACTTGTTGATTATCCTTGTCTGAATGTCAATGTTGATTATTCATGAATATCCATGTATTATGGCCAACCATGTACACTAGATTTGGCCCACTATCAACATCTTAACATGCCATTAATTTTGTAAATCTTGATACTTATCTAATAGTGGTAATGTTTCATTTGGGTGTGATTTATGGGCATGAGTTTGTGGAGAAAAGATCATTATGTTTATGAGGTTTTCCTAGGTGGTTTGTTCTTTAAGCCAATTAGTTGACCTTTGGTTTTTTTATTGTTGGGGCATCTTAGGGTACACGAACACCTTTTGTGGTTGTTTCCACACATGTTGTAATCTCAACATCACCTGTAGTGGTGCAACCCTCCACATTGGTACCCATACCCCATCATCAACCCACATGTATGCATCCTAATGGCCTTAAACCTTGTTTAATGTGGACATATATGTCGCCTATTGTTATTCAACAACCAGTGCATTTTGCTTTTAGTAGTGCACAACTTCAACTAGTGCGGAATGGCCCATCACCTACAATTGTTCGCCATCCCATGGGTTATCAACATGGTAGACCTAGGCCTCCACATCTCTACTCCCCATGTAGACCATGTCGGCCTCCACCTCTTATATAGATGTCATATCTAGCATGACATGATCCAACTCTACTTATTTTCTAGTGGAGGAAGAAGATCCATTTTATGCAAATCCAGGGGTTTATCATGAACCCCCATATTACTCTTTAGAGGTAATGGATCCCTATACCTGCCATCAACTAGTGGATTTGATGAGGATCATATTCCTTATGAGGGTGAATTTCATTATGAAAAAATCATGTCCATTGCAACTTGTTTATCTAGTTGTAATATAATTCTATCAAACATTTTTTAGTTGTAATCTAGTTCTATTAAACATTTTTTAATTGCATTGGACAAGTTGCAATAGACACATTTTTCTCATAGTATTTCTTGAAGAGCGCAATGACCAAGTTCCAAAAGTTATTGGGAATCAAGCAAGTGCAAAAGTTGTGGTGGTTAAAGCAACAATTGATTTTGGTTTGTTAGTTGTGGATAAGAAGAAGTTGCATTCCAATGCAATTTGGAAACAAAACCAAACAATTACAAAGAAAGTGAAATTGGAACAAACCCATGTAGCTCTTGGGCAATATGTACTTAAATTGTTGATTGAAGTAAACATGGATGGAAAGCCTATGGTTCCATCATGGAACTAGTGGCTTTTAACATTTAAACAACATACATTACAATTATTTAACAAGATAAAAAGCATAGATTGCCAGCCCAAGGCCATTTTGGAAACACTTAAGGCCGATTTTGACAAGCAATTTAAGTACAATAGTCCAAGGCTAAGTTTCGAACACATGTGAAAAACAAATGGGGGAATTTTAAAGACAAGACAAACAAAGTGGTTGAAGATCCACGAATCAGGTTTTGTATATATTGATTGATCAATTTCCAATTTGACTTTTGGTGCTAGTGATTAATCCTTGTTTTCTACCATAGGATCTTCAAACACCTTTTGGAATGTATATATATTCTCTCAAGGCATTTTTGTGTATTTCTATTTGATTTTCATGGCAATGCATGTGTATGAATTACAAGTTTGTTGCAATTAATTTTAAAGCTTGTGAATCTAGGTCAACCCGAGCTTAACAACTATATATAAGCAAATTGGTCAACAATAATAAACTATTGGGCTACGAAAACATTTTTAACCAAAAGGGGGAACTTTAGTAAAACAACGACCAAGTGAAGAACCTTTGAAAGTCTAGTCATGGAGGGCCAACCTGAGCAAAGGCTCATTTTGTAAGTGCAGCTTAATCCCTTTGTTTGATAAGTTGACTTTTACATGGTATTACAAAAAGAAAAATGTTTATTACACTCATGGAACATCCTACATGTGGTTGGTGTAAGGTTACATAGCCAAATCTTGTTGCAAAATGGCACAACAAATACCATAAATAATCTTGCATGTGTATTTTCATGAATGTGAATATTTGGTTTATGTGCTAAGATGTGGGATGGATCTAGAACTATTTTTCCAAGGAACAATGTGTCCATGGTAAATGATTATGCCTTTCTTGGGCAACAAGTTGGAGTGATAAGGTATGCCTAGCTTCTAGATTATTATATTTTGAACTCAGATGTGGGATTCGTGCATCATGCATGGGAAAATATAGGTCCTTTACTTCTATCTTCACACACTCGAATGACACAATTTAATGCCCATAATGTTTGGTGGAAGTGTATTAAGGACTTAAAGTCCTTGATTTAGTTTTGACACGATCTATTGGCTACGTACTAAACCAATGCATGTACACACAAATGTACGTCAGTAACATTGTAAATGAATATGTAATTTAGTGGGCATATTTAATGCTACAATGTGGTATCAATTTGGATTCAAGGAGGTTGGTTTAAGACTCTTGGCATGAGGGAATCTTACCAAGTTTGCACATAAATAATTAAAAAGATTTGGAATTTTACCCATGATGACAATTCTAGTGGATAATCATAGGTTTATGTGTTATATCAATTATTGGAACTAATACTTATGCAAGTTCATATGTAGGAAAAAGTTGATTTGTGACCCCAAGTGTAGGATATGTATTCATTAATTATTTTTTTCAATTTGGATGAATGTTATAGGAGCATGGAAAATGCCTATTATAGGATGTTGTCGATAAAGTGGAAGGCATTCTTAATTGGGACATTGCTATGGGAAAAAAACAAGATGAAGCTAATTGAAAATAAGACCAAGTTGTAGTTTTGATAACACAATTACAATCATGCACGGAGCTTCTTGTTATGCAATTTTTTTGGTCAAGCAAGTTCGGTGTTCAAGTGCCTCTAGTTGGAACATTGAACATAAATCCATTGATGTGCCTTACTAGTGTGCAAAAAGGAGGAAATCCATATCACCGACAAGTTTTGCACCAAACACTATTCCTAAGTTGCAATGTTTATAAGAGGATAGTGTCATTATGGCAACATGAAAATCAAATGTTGATAATGTGCAACAATAAAACATTGGTGATGCAGTCATATGCATGATTACAATGATAACTATGCTTATTAATATTTATAAAAGTTCTTGAGAATTAGCCAAGTGTCAATGAATTTAGTTTCAACTTCTCCCTTGGATAAACCATGAGCACAACCATTACACAACAAGTTGGTTGATAAAATTTGTTTTCAAATGTTTTATTAACATTAATTTGTTGATTTTTTATGCAAGATTTAATAAATAGTCCACTTGTATCAAACAAACTAGGACGTGTGGCATCCACCCAATTAAAGAACCAAGGTGAATCTCATGTATGTTTTTGGGTTCATTTAAAATGATTTGTTTGGTGTTGGTAGGAAGACATGTTGGTCCTATACTTGAATTCCATTTTTTGCTTGGAATTCGGTGGAGATGGGAGAAATGAACACTTGGTTGGATTTTGGACATGTGGAAAACATAAAATAGGGAATGGAGTGGGAGTTGGAGCTACTTAATGAATTTTTTTTCTTCCTTTAGATTGGTGTAACTGTTGGACAAGAACCTAGTTACTTGGCATTACGAATACATTTACTAGAATACAAAGTTTTCCTTGTTTTGATCAAATAATTATGTGTCTACAAGATGTTGCAAAGTTGAATTCATCAAATCCAATGGATCAAGATATTATTGTAACATGAAACAGTCACAAGCCAAAATTGGTACTTGATTTATTCAATTGATCATTATTTGAACTTCATCTATATTCATTTTATCCATTATTTCCATTTGTGTGTATTAGTTTTACATAGTAGATTACCTTTAGTAAATTATGTGTACATGTTAAATGTTGAAAATTGTATTATTGGGGCACAAGTTGTAGCTCCCAATAAAAAATGCAACAAAACCAATGAAGGTAGTGTGTGTTGCATCAACTCATGGAAAACTCTTGCTAATCAGGCCTTCTAAGTATTTTGTAGCTAAAAACTTAGTCGTAATTAATGGGAAATTCATGTAACAAGTCATTGGTGCATGTAGTTTCACATAAACATGAAGGTTTATCTCATCGACCCAACAAGCAAATAAAAGGCTACAATAACAATTATCATTGGCTTGAATGGTGCCAAGGTTGATGGGAAGGTTGTATTGGTAGACCACGTGGATGTAAAGTGCAAAAGGTGTTTAAATTTGATGCCATGGGGTCCATTCTCTTACAAACAACTAAACCTTGTGAGTCAACTATTACATATTTTATAGGGGCTATCATCTTTTGGTCATCAAAGTTTTTCAAATTCTCTAAGATTCTAAAGTGAAGTTTAAAATAATGAATATTCAATTGCCTTGGATTGGACATTAGAGATTCCAAATTGATGAGTAGAAGGCAACATTCCAAGACTTTGTGAAAAGTTAATGTAAATCTAGTGCTGGATTTCAACTTGCATTATGAATTTGCCTATCTATGGTATGCATTCTTTGGTTGTTTGTTTAATGTACATGTGCATTTTTTAGTTTAGGATGGCACCTCACATTTTTTTGTTTCCTCTAGATTTTGCAACTACCATTATTTAGTTGGTCTTGTTAGGTTTTTAAATGTTAGATTATTTATGTTGAATACCCTTTTCCTACTTGCTAAGAAACCCTAAATCCTATTAACTAAACCCTAAATCAAAAGCACAAGCGTCTAACAAATGGAGGACTTGCAAATTATTAAAATATTTACATGGTTGTTGACCATTGATTAGACAACATCACCTATTAATACCCAAAAGCACCCACATATAACCTTGTGGCACCATCAACCATTTTATTTTTTATTTTAAAAATGTATAATGCCACGTGTCAAAATGTAATTGTTTGAAATTTTTTCCATGTGACATGAAACATGTGGTGGGAAATGCAAATATACATTAAATATTATAAATTTCCACAAAGTTTGAATTGACCATGTGGTGTAATTTCATTAAAGCTTTCAAACACAAAATGGTCTGTTGAATTTACTTTTGTTCAAATTCATGGATTTACCAATGCAAGGGATGTTCTTGAACTAATTATTCGTCCTTTATGACACAATAATAGTTTAAAATATTTGGGTTGGACCAGTTTAATTAAGGGGGAAAAGAAATAAAAATGAAATGAAATTTTTCACATATTTAATATTTAGTTTTCCTTTTATTCTCAAAAACTCAATCAAAGTCAATTTCCATGTGTCATAACATCATGGGTTATAAAATACATTTTGTGAAATTATTTACTAGGAAAACATATTAGAATTGAACAATTGGCATTTTATTTTTAATAAAAAAGTGCCATGTGTCTACCCAACATACAAATTTTAAAAATAAAATTCTATTTTCAATTTCTATGACCAATGACCAAGATTAAATCTATCGAGCTTTTATAAATGTCTAACATTATTATAGTCACATAACACATTGTCCATTACTATTGAAATAGGGAAAGACATAGTCAATAGTGACTACAATCACAAAGGTCACCATGACTAGGCATTTATGACTTGGACACAAATATGATTACATGTCCTTTGCAACGAGCCTTTTTCAACTAACAGTCATGTAATTGTAAATGTCCTTTACGACTACAAATGTAGTCATATTTGTAGTCATATTTGCCATGTTTTGGCCTAGTGATTTGTCAAAAAAAAGGATGAAAAAGTCAATGAAGTTCTCAACATTTTGATTATAAGCAAGGATATAAGATGTTGAGTCGGAGACATAAGGTATTGGTAGATTTCTTAGGATGTCCACAATCACAAGATCCACCTTCACTAGTAGAAATTGACCAAAATGTAACCAATTTCTTTGCGACTACATGCGACTATTAGTTATTTGTAATTACATTTGGACATTTTTGCAAATATTTCTTGTGTTGGTCATATTTGTGATTATAGTCCAACTAATTTGCAACTATTTTGGTGTTCATCCTTCCATGTGAACAACATATAGTTTAGTTTTCATCCAAGAAGAACATTTTATGTCCCATTAGTTACAAATATGAACAATTTAATTACAACCCTATAAGTATATAAAGGTGTATTTTGTGAATTTTAAATAATATAATTGGGTGTATTAAGATTTATAAATATATATTTTGAATGTATATGAATAACCATATTAGATGTGTATTCATATATTATTATTATCATAAATGGCCTCAATATTATGGTTACATTAAATGGTATATATTTTGAGTATATCAAAATTGTATGTTAGATATTTGTTAAATATATTGTGCCCATATTACAAGTTTATGCAAACCATTTTATTATATTTCTTAAAATCATAACAAATGAAAATTATTATTAATTACATGTAATAAAAAACTAGATTTCAATATTATCTTTGACTAAAATTTAAAAACAATAATATCTTATTACATAATGATGATGATGATGATGATATTATAATGACAAGAAAAATAATTCTATAATTACTAAAGTAATTATTATAATTATAATATATTATTACATTATTATTAGATATTTTTCAAATGATTAATGTACTTATTACGAATTAAAATTTATTTATAAAATGAAAATTTATTTATAATAGATCATAATAGTTCTAACAAGTGACATATAATAATAATAATAATAATAATAATAATAAGATAATATAGCTAACCTAGGCTAGTGGCAATTTCAATAATAATAATAATAATATTATTATTATTAGTAATCAATTATGAAATATTACTAGATTAATATAATAATAATTAGGAAATAATAATATATAGTTTTAAGTTTTTATGTTTCAGATTTATAGTTGATATTCATTCATTATTAATAAGTCAATGATTATAATCATTTACTAATATATAATTTTAACTTTCAGTTCTATTACTTTATTATTTTATAATAATTACTTGTATTAGTTAGAATGGAAATCTAATCATTTATTATAAAAATGTAAAAATTATTTTTGAAGGAAAAATATACTTGTTAGAAATATAAAATATGTACAGTAATAGTCTATAAATAGATTTAATGAGTGAAGTAATAATAATAATAATAAAAATAAAATAGTTAACCTTGCCTACTAACTAGCTACAATAATAATCGAAATAATGTTATTGTTACTTTTAAATATTTACTTTTATATTTATTATTAACTATATAAATGAAAATTATAATGAGAATAATTATAATAAAGTAGTTAACCTAGGCTAAGTTTTAATTATATTATTAGATATAAAAACCTAGTATTCAATATTTATAATTAATAGTTAATAAATATTAAATACTGAATATTTCAATTAATATATTAATATATTTCCTTACAAAAGAATAATTTATTGATTATTAATAATTAGCTAAATATTTCAATATTAGCCAATTACTAGTCAATTAAATTTGTTGATAGATTATTATAGTTAATATATAACTATAATTAAATAATATTACTTTTTATCTATATAATTAATTCAATAATAATAAGATATTGATTATTATTACTATAAATATCTATTAGTCGAATAGTTTATAAAGTGAATTAGTTAGTTTCTAGTTTAGTTGTTAAATAATTATTTAACAAGATTATTAATTTATTTTTCTATATTTTATTCATTCAATAATTAATAATTTTACTATTTAATTAGTTGACTAGTTAAGTGTCACTTACTTACTTAATTATATACTTTTCAAGATGGGAATGAAAGCTAGAACATATGGGATAAAATTTTTAGTTGCAAATGTCGCTTGTAACTAAAAAGTAGTCACATGGACCAGTCGCAAAATGACCATTTTGTACTAGTACTTTTTGTTTAAGGAAATCTACAATGATAGAAAACACATATCCAATTTAAGTTGAAGAAACACAAGTTAGAACTTAAGAAAAAAAAAACTAAAAACCAAGTGCAATAGTGGTAAAAGGTCAATGAAAGGGAATGTTGTTCATTTAGGAACAAGGAGATAAAAATCAAAATTTTGAATTTTGATGACATTGAGCATTTTTGAAATGGCATCCTCACAAAACTTTAGTGTTCACTACTTAGTGGATGGATTGATTCCACCAAAGTTTGATATTAAGTTGTGGTGAAGATGTCCATCAATTTGGTTCCATTCACCAAAGTTCAGCACCAAATTGGCCTTTGATTTAGTTATTGTTGAAAAGGGGCCTCTTGGAAACCTCTAGACCCAATGTCCCCAATAGGAAAAACCTCAAATTGTTTCACATGCACATCAACTTAGGATTCAAATGGCACTGTGTCTTCTCTTTGCCTATCTTCTTAATGCTCTAGGGTCTTGGAGCCTTCTCCTTCCAAATTGGAATTAAAAAAAATTCCCTTCCCTTTCTTCTTTCTTCCATCATGTTGCTTCTAGCTCCAAGGACACAAGACACTTCACAAAGGTAAAATCATATTTTTTCCTCAAAGCTCTCTATTAGAAGGAGGTGTGATGTCCTTAAAGCAATCCATGTACCAAGGACAATCCTAGAAGTCCAAGAAGAAGTCCAATCTCAAAACATTTTTTTTTGTACATTATGCTATTTAATTTGGGATCCTTCCAAATCTTCAACATCCCGAGAATCTCAAGAATAACATTGCTTTGAAACAACTCAAAATTGAAATATCTAGGAAAAACAAAAAGAGATGTTAGATATAGATGATCCCAAGAAACTAAAATAGGAATTGGGGAATGATTCAAGAATGCATGCACCTAAAAAGGATTGTTTTCAAAGCCTCAATTTCACCAACTTACCACTCCCATGCCGTACTCCTTCAAATTCCATCCTTTGATTTGAAATTTCGGTCAAATGTAATCTCCCAAATGGTAAGCCTCCATTCCTTGATGTAATTTGAGAGGGACAACGACTCAATTGTATCCCTCACAAACAAGCTAAAATGTGTCATTGTTAAAGCATATAGCTTTTGTCCCTCTAATTCGAGTTGCATATTAATAGACAACCCTTGTGAGTCATGGAGATTTGGAAAGATATTTGGAAATGTGAGAATGTAGGAATTATATAAAAAACTATTTAAGACCAAAAGGTGGCCTTTTGTAACCACTTGTCAAATGTAAAGTTAGAGAAGCCTTGTTTTGGATTTTGTTTTGTTTTTCTCAAGACACTTGACTTATTCCACTAGACGAGCCAAGAAACTTTATGCTCATTGGAGACGATTGCCAATGCAAGCATTTGAATCTTCTTGGTGAACATTTTATGGTCAAAGTTTTTATCATAATGAATTTGAATTTGACGCAAGAACTTAAGACCAAGGGTTAAATCACAAACAAGAAAATGATTGGTGAAAGATATTAGGTGGTCCTTCTTGACTTGCTCCATGGTTTTCTCCATTAGGGTTTGAATCTTTGATCTTGATTTTTAACTAATATCTAACATTTCCTCATAATATAGTTTCACAACAACATTAGTTGTTGTAGAAAGTTTTCTAAGGATCCAAAAAGAAAGATGATATCAAGTTTAAAAGATAGAAATGCTAGAATGAAATAACAAACCAAATTTGAAATATTATTGAACTCAAATCAAATGAAGGTTATGGTTACCTTGTACATGTACTTAAAAAAACTTACAATCAATGAGTACCATGTCTTGTGCAATTTGGTTTCACATTTCTTGTGCGAGTCCATAGTTACAACATCTTTAAATTGTTGTAAAGGATTTTTTTCAATATTTTGAATTAAAAAAAACACATGCACCAAGCTAGGCTTGACATGGTCCAATTCAAAAAATCTACACATTGAGTTCAAAGTGAATGAACTAAACATGACATTTGAAAATACATGGATTTCAAGGTGAATGAGATGGGCATTGCATTGAGCTTAGGTTTAAAAATTTATCATGGAAAAGATAATGGTTATTACCGATTAAGGTTAATCATGGTGGTTAGGAATTCCACTAGTCCTTTTGCTGTGTCTAACAAGATTGAATCAACACAAATGTGTTAGGAGGCATCTTTGGGGTGTACCCAATGATGAATGGCATCCATGTTTGGAGACAATGATTTTCGTCCTAGACATAAAACATATGTTTTGAGAACCTTGAAAGATCTGAATCTACTCTAAAAAACATCTCAATGTCTTCATTCACTTCTTTCCAATGTCAATCCCACCCTTCCTCACAAGAGTCAATAAGGGCTCCCCTTGCTAGTTAATAACAGAGACGTGAAAAATCATGTCACCTCTCTTGGTGCCCCATTTGGAATGCTTGTTCCATTTTCAATACATCAATTTTCAAGGTTGGTCTAACCATTGGCATGGAGATTGTCATGTAAAGGGGAATGTTCATGCTAGCTTTCTCTTTTGGTGTAATCTTGTGCTTGTCCAAGACCTCCATGGTCTTGAACTTGTGATGGATTTGCACTTTGTGGATTGTTTAATCAAATGATCTAGCCTCCATGTCTTGAACCTAGGATTTTTCACCTTGCGTGTGAAACACATAAAAAGAAACAAACTCCCACTTTCAAATCACATATTGTAGGCTACAAGTATTGAAGTAGTTGAAACAAATTTATTTACCATATCTTTGGGATCAACTTGTGAAATGTCTAGCTTTTGGCATGTTGTTTGAAACATTCCTTCTTGTAAGTGAAATACTTTAATTTTGGTTCCCATTGTGTGACTACAATACATCTCCATAGAATGTTGATATTGATTACCTCTTTTTCAAGGATTTCCACACCTTCTTCCTCTTCAATGAACTCAGAGATCTAATGGGAACTAGAATGGGCAACCAAACAAAAGTTAGAAGACATGCAAAGGACAACATGAAAAATTAAAGGAATAATAATAGCAACTAATATACCTCCTATTCTTGGTTATTAAAAGGATTGGCCTTCACAAGCTTGTACAAAAAACACAATAGCCCATCATTGAATTCCTCATTTTATAAAAAATATATTAATAAAGAGATTGATTTAGAAACAAATTGTTTGTGGCCTAGAAAATGAAGCTCCTTGTTTTGAGCTCCTTAAGTGAAAAAAAATGGGCAAAAAGCCAAGAAAGTTGTTGTTTGCCTCCATAATTTGGTGCCAAACATTGGAGGCCTAAGAAAATTTCTTGGCTTTCGACCCATTTTTAGAAATTTTGCAGCTTGAATTCCATGAGTGAAAAATAAAGTGATTGGTGTTCAACCTTGGAGGGCTGAAAGCAAAAATGCTCTTGGTCTTCCATAGTTTAACGTTAAAATTTCAATGACCAAGGAGCTTGAGCTATGGCCAAGAGTGAGAAAGCTCTTGGCTTCAAACAACTCGAGTTGAATTGTGGAGGACCGAAAGCATTCATGTTCTTGATGCTCCAAAATTTGGTGTCAAATTATAAAGCATTGAGAGCATGAATGTTCTTGAGCTTTCAATGTTTGGTGTTGAACTTTGGAGTGTCGATAATAAAAATGCTCTCAATGCTCCAATGTTTAATGTTGAGCTTTGAAGCACCAAGAGCAAGAAAGCTTTCAACGCTTCAAAGTTTGGCACAAAACATTGGAGGGCCAAAAGCCAAAACTTAAAAGCTCTCGGCCAAAGTTCAAGCTCCAAAGTTTTGGAGCTCAATCTATCACCGAGAGTTCCAAACAATGCTTTCAACCTCCATGCTCAAAGCACTTTATTTGGGAGATTGCAAAAGCATGGAGCAAGAGCTCCTTGCTTTTGTAAGAACATGAGTTGACAAAACAAGAAACAAGAAAAATATTTAAAAGAAAGAAGAAAGAGTTGGAAGCTTACCTCCAAGATTATTTGAGCTTGCTCCCTCCCTATCCTAAATGAAACACCACACAAGGTATATATTGTGTAAAAAGAAATGGTTTTTTACTAGGATTCTACTTTTCTAAAAAAACTTTTGAAGATATCATGTTCTAGTAACACACGGACATCTAATTCCACAAAATATCTACATCTTTTTGCAAGTAAGGTCTGCATCATCCATACTTTTGCAAGATATTTGGTTACATCTAGAAGCAATTATGTTATGAAAACTCACCTCTTGTGGTTCAAGTGACAATGCCTTTTGCAATGGGTCATTGGAAAACAAATTTTGTCACATGTCTTTAGTCGATTGAATTTTCTTTTGGAGCGGCATCTTCATTTGTTTTTTTTTCTCTACTTTAGATTTGTCTAGTTGAAGCTTGTTCTCCTTTTGCTACGCCTTGGAGTTCTTGTGTTTTCTTCAAGGTCTCTTTACTCTTGCATTTGAAAAATTACGAAGAAAACAAAAATGAAAACATAACCTTTCCTATGAAAATCCTTTGTACCAAATTTTCACTACACATAATCAAATTATGTGAGCCCGTTTAGCAACTATTTATGTAAATTGTAACTGTACATGTGGGTTGAGGTGCCTAAAAAGAGTTTGCTTACAATTGAAACTCATTTCACAATGTATTTCGTTAATAATATGATTGTTATACAATGTTTCATTTCAGTGGTTCTTCAGATGTAAAATACATTCATATTATTTTCAACTTTAATCACTCAAGGAAATATTATCCTGATATTAAATAAATATCTTTTACATGCCACTTTCTTTTAAAATTTTATCATTTTTCAATATTTTTTATTTGAAGGTGTTTACATTTGGAACTGATAAGTTATTTCCAAATTATAATACCTTAAATAAAAAATATATAGTAGATTTTTCATAAATTTCATTTGGTTAATCAGTTGTTAAATACAGTCTAGTAGACATTATTAGATAAATATCCCTTATCTGCCTCTTTCTTTTAAATTTTTATCCTTTCTCAATATTGTCTTTTTTAAAGTATAAACATTTGGAATCGATAAGCTATTTCCAAATGAAATTCCTAAATAGAAAGTTAAGCATATTTTTCATAAATTTCATTTGGTTACTCAGTTGTTAAATACAGTCTAGTAGACATTATTAGATAAATATCCCTTACTTGCTTCTTTCTCTTAAAATTTTATCCTTTTTAAAACACCAACTGCAAGAGTGTACTCCTGACTCTGTGTGTTCTGTTGTTTGTCTATTCTCCTGTTTTTTTTTAACCTGACTGACTTGAGGAAAAGTTTCTTGCTTTCTTCCGCACTAGTGGATATCTGCTGGGAAGATCTAGCAAAGCAGATACCTTGATCTGGCATAGGTACCAGCTTGATCTGGCAAAGTGGGTCTTTATCTTGATCTGTTGTCACAGCATTTGAGGATAAGACTTTGGATATGAGTTCGTTGTGAGGCATGACAGTGCAGTTGCAGGATTGGAAGATGAGGTGAAGCTGGTTGAACAGTTGTGGTAGACCTGATATCGTTAGTTGTCACTGTCGTCGCTTCAAAGTTTCACTACTTCGGTCTTCCAACACCTTTTTCTCTTCCTCTATCACCTGCCACAAATATATTCACCATCTTTAGGGTACGATCTAGATCCTAGCTTTCTTTCATGTACAATGCATCATGTTGAACACTCCAGACATGGCAAATGCTGCAAGTGCAATTAATGTGTTTCTCTACAGTGATTTTACTTGGAGAGAGACTAAGTGAGAGGAGCTTCACATAGGGAGTGCACGAGTTCAGCTGGTAGACACTGTATAATCTTCGTGTCAGAATCTGAAACCAACTCCATCTCAGAAGGGAGAGGAATTTCCTAGTTGTGAGCAACAGCACCGTCAGTGAGGCTTGAATTGCAAGGAACTTCTTGCTGGTTGCAAGCATCATGATCATCAGTGATGCTTGAAGTGCACTTAGAATCTGAAAGCCCTCAGATTGAAAGAAGGGATCTGCTGGGTATCTTCACAGTGTCTTTGAAAGTGAGGGTTCTCATTGTAGCAGTTTTCTTTACAAGGGTGCCAGAGGCATCAGGACAGTAGGAAGGAGAAGAAGCTGATGAGGACAAGAGCGTCTGGCAGAGAGTACTCATGGCAACAGGCTAGGGATACAGTGGTGTACAGGGGGAGCAATTGTTGATCATACCATATGTGTGTGCATGAGATTGCTCTGTGGATGGCTTCACTGGTGTGCTCAGAAGGGAAGGAGAGGCATTCTGGCTGGCAATGCCAACATTCTGATATGCAGTATTGCCACTCTGAACAGTATGTACCTCCATGACAGGCTTGGAAGAAAAGTGAGGTTGGAAGGACTGAGAGAAGGATGAGAACTTGGCTGGGTCCCTAAAGACTGAATCACCGTTCTTGGAATTACTGCTAGAAATCAATTCTGCAGAGTTGGCAACATCCAAAGGTTTTGAGGAGAATTGTGGACAAAACAATTGCACCAAGTGGCCTGTGGTTATGACTGAGATTTCAGACTCAGGAGGAGTTAAGGCATGACTGTGAGGAGCAGTGTTGACCTCTAGAGGAATACATGTAGTTGCAGGAGGCATCTCACAATCCATGGCATTGTGCTTAGCCTAGTGACAGCTTTGGATTGGACACCTTCTTCAGTCATTGAACCTAGCTGGTTCATGAATCCTTGAGAGATCTCCAATACCTTGGAGTTCCTGGAACTACTCCCTGTTGCAGCTGTACCACCAGCCTTGAACAGTCATTGAGGTAGTGGATCTTCTGGTACATCCTCTTGCTGCTCAAAACACCAAAAGACAAAAAAAACTCGAAAAAAAATCCGTTTGCTCCAACTGAACTCTTCCTTGCTCCTCTGGATACCCTGTAAATCATCTAATTTCAACAAGGAAAGGACAAACATACATCTGCATTACCTGCTGGATGCAGAATCTCAGGTCCCTAGCACAGTTCACAATGGTGAAACTGTAGACAATTACTAACCTGCACTGACTGCCCCAACAGCAGCAGTTGCAAGGTTAATACTTGCAACAGGACCAGTCAAGCCAAACACAATGGCACCCAATGTTCCAAAGGCCCCGGCAACCATTCATAAATCTGCTGCTGCAGAACTTGCATCAAATATAGGGGCTGCCATCTGTCTGGCTGCCACCCACAATATATTAGAAATAGGGTACTCTACCAGTTATTTGTACCCTGCAGCCCAATTGTCTGTGGGACATGCCTCCAGATTAGTTACCAGAGCTAAACATTTTCAGCTAGTGTTTGTACCCTTACACTCTCACCAGTGTACTTTTGGGAAACAAGATAATTGAATCCAATGTGCTCACCATACATTCATCGAACCCCCTGGATCCCGAGTCTGATCAGATGTTTAAAGGGCCTACATTTGCTGCAGAGGTAAGCCTTTGGGTTGTGATGATGCACTGCTTCCAAGAAAATCAATGCAGAGACCATAAGCTCAAAATATTGAGCGGTTGTTGTGTAAATGTTGATGTCAGAAAAACCTTCCTCACCTAAAATCCAACCACAGTGATGAGAAGCATCAGAAATCCATTGAGAGAGAGGCCTGGAAAAGAGTTGGATCTTGCACAGGGCAATTGCAACACTGATGATGAAGATGGCATTGCTCCTTCACAAAACCCTTGGCAATCACTCTTTCTTGATCCTCACAATCCAAGAGCATCCCCACGTTCAAAACTAAACATGTTAGTTTCAATGCTGCACAATAGCACCTAGACTGCCTAAACTTGATGATGTGTCAGTCAATGTGATAGATGTTGTTATTACTCATTGTCAACAACTAGAACAACAAGTGTTGAAAGATAGAGAATTGGTTAAAGCCAAAGGAACCAAAGATTGGCAACAATAAGAGTGTCTACATGACTCATTTATTAAAACATGGTGGGACGGACAAATAATCTATTAGCACCAATGAGGAGCCACTATAGAGTAATTGGGATGGACTACTTGATAATTCTACAACAATTCAACCAGTTGAAAACAATCAAATCGATGATGTAAACCACCAACTTGTGATCTCAAAACAAGTTACAACATATAAGACTCTGGAAGAGATTCTAAAGGATATTAGTAAACAAGTATTGGAGACCCAGTATACACTAAACTTGGGAAAATTGTTGCAAATGATCCCTAATATCAAATGTTACATTTTTAGACGAGTACCATCAAAACCCGTTTTACTAGAAGCGATAGTTGCTTCAATTGCCATTGATCATCATATGGTAATGATACAAGTTCAAGTAAGGAAGAATTTTATAGAGGATGTACTTCTAGATGGCGATTCTAGAGTTAATATCATTATGGAAAAACTAAGAATGGAATTAGGTTTGTCAAAACCAAAAACCATCACCTTATAACCTATGCATGGTTGATCAAACTATTGCCAAACCTTTAGGTCTAATGAAAAATGATTCTTGTTATTGGAATTCCTTTTGTAGTAACTTTTACTATTATATGGAGTAGTGTGTTAGACTTTAGCTATTGTATGTTGTTAGGTTGTCCTTGGCTAAGGGATGTTAAAATGTCTCATGATTGGGGCAACAATACTATCACTATACAAGGAACTAGTACAATCATAACTGTACATGTTACCAAGAAACTTGGAGCACCAACTAAACATCCAAAATTGTTAGTTTGTTTAGATTTCCATTTTGGAATTTCTGACAAAGAAAAGGATTTAATGTTTGCTACAAAACTAGGATTGTTTTCAATAGGAACCATAGATGTCTTTATAGTAGTCATGTTAAAGCAACATGTTACCTTGATTGCATCAACATGTTTGAACATAGTTGAACATGTATTTATATATGTTGAACCTGATACCTATTTTGTCTTATATACATGTTGAATTGGTATCTATATTACATGTTCAGATAGATATACCCCTTGATATTTTCAAATAACATTTATTAGAGATTTTTTTCCAACATGAAGTAAAAGAAATGGAGATTGACAAGTCGCATGTTCATATACAAGTTCAAAATCTTTGCATTATCACTGAAGAAGAACAACTTACCGCAATCGACATGGGTTTTAAAGAAAACTTACAACAGGTTGAAATTAGTTTTGATCTAAAACCCATTATCAATTCCCAACTAATTGAATTGTTAAAAGAGTTTAAATACATCTTTGCATGGATGGACAAGGACTTGAAGGGCATACCACTTGAAATAGCTCAACATCGGATTGAGTTTGACACATCAATACCACCTACTCATCAAGCAAAGTACTAGTTGAATCCTAACTATGCATTTTTTTCAAACAAGATATTGACAAATTGCTTATTGTAAGTTTTATTAAACTTATTGAAAATGTTACTTGGCTATCACCTATAGTTGTAGTGCCTAAGAAAAATGGGAAATTGAAAATTTGTGTGGACTTTAAAACGCTTAATGCTACTATTAAGAAAGATCCATATTTGTTACCTTTTAGTAATGAGGTTATTAACATTGTAACCAAACATGAGATTTATACATTTTTAGATGGTTTTTTTTGGATACCATTAGATTTCCATCACATCAAAGGACCAATACGAAATCGCCTTTGTTACCAATTGGGGTGTTTTTGTATGGGATGTAATGCCTTTTGGGGTCAAAAACGAACCACCTACCTATCAAAGGGCAATCACCAAAGCTATTCGTGAATACATTTATGTATTCATGAAGATCCTTTTAAATGATTTTATTGTTTTTAGTGACTTGTCCACACATTTATAATAACTTAGAAAGTGTTTTTTTAAATGCAAAGAATATGGCACTAGTTTGAATCCATAAAATGTGCATTTATGGTATGTTCTATAACTATTTAAGATTCATAATCTCCAAAGGGGAAAAACCTAATCCTAAAAAAAAAGGCTTTAATCAAAATGCCAGTACCCAAAACACCTAGGAGATTTAAGTCTTCAATGGAATGGCATAGACGTTTTATATATGCATCATTAAAAAAGTTGTTTTTATCATGGCACGAATTATCAAGTTACTCAAGAAAACTGAAGTGTTCGAGTTGACTATTGAATGTTAAACCACTTGGGATGATATCAAAAACCGGTACATTCAAGCTCCTATATTCATTAGTCCAAATTGGGAATTAGAATTTCATGTTTATACTAATGCATCTTGGTTAGCAAAAAGGGAAATACTAACCCAAAACCTAGAATGTAAAATATATCAACCTATTATGTATTCATCAAAATTGTTCAATTTTGCTAAGAGAAACTGCACTACTACATAGAGAAAGGCTTTAGCTATGGTCTATGGCTTACACAAGTTTAGGCATTACTTGTTAGGCAACAAGTTCACATTTTACATAAACCATGTGGTTTAATTATATTTAATTAACAAGCCACGAGTTTCTAGTAGGTTAGTTAAATGCCTTTTACTATTTTTGGAATATGATTTCAAGATTGTTTATAAACTTGGTAGATCCCATCCTATGGCAAATGCATTGAGTAAATTACCTAATAAGATTGAACATGTTGGAGTACCTAATCAAACCTATGATGCTCACCTATTCACATTATAACCTAAGTGGTTACAAAGTGTATGAATATCTATTAAAAGGATTGATGCCATAAAGGCTTACTCATCACAAAGACAACGTTTAGCCCAAAAAGTTAAACCATTGTGCTTCAAGAAGGAGTGTTGTACATATTTGGACAAAACAATAGGTTTTGTTGAGTTCTACAACCAAAATAGATACCCACAGTTTTGCAAAAATTACATGGAGTTGCAAGAAAACATTTCTCTTCTAACATTACTATAAAAAGGTTTTAGATGCTGGTTATTGGTGGTTGATGATGAATCAAGATGTCCATGAATGTTGTTGAACTTGTGACCAATGTTAAAGATTAGATTACATGTTAACACAAAACTTGGCTAAATTGGTTACTACCCTATTTGAAAAACTATTGAAAAATGGGGATTGGATTTTATTAGACCTACTAAACCTACAAGAAAATTGTCGGCAACCAATATATTCTAGTGGCCATTGACTATGCAACAAAGTGGGTGGGAGCACAAGCACTATGCATCGACACTGCTATAATAACCGCCAAGTTTTTTTATTAACACATTTTTACAATATTTGGATGTCCATTGATAATCGTGACTGATCAAGGTACCCATTTATCGATGATGCAATTAGATACCTTACTAACCATTTTATCCATAAATATTTTAATTATATTATATATTAATCGCAAGGAAATGGAGATGTTAAGTCTATAGACAAAGTTTTTCGAACTTTATTAACCAAATTAGTTAATGAAATTAAAAATGGCTAAGATGAACACATGTTCACAATTTTATTTTCATATTGAATTGCTTACAAAGTTGGAACATGTCATACCCCATTTCAACTTGTGTATGGATACATCCATTATTGCCTATAAAATATTTGTCATGACCATATGTGTGTTAGCCATAACATATAGTGTGTTATGGTAGCGAGTAGTGCCTACTTAGGGTTTCTAGGTTTAGGGTTAGAGGAAAGTGGCTCTTCTAGTAGGACCCACCTTCAGGTTGTGAGTGGGGGTATAAAATGAGAGAAAGGGGCTCAAAGAACATAGTTCTTTGAGTTGAGCCTAAAGCGTTGGGAGTAGTTGGAATTAGTGGAACTTCGAGCTATGGTGTCCCGTTAGCATCGGCCTAAATTCTCTGAGTGGAGTAGGGCTTGGCTTGACTGTATGTGTATGCATCATGAGTTTTATGATAGTAGATCTTTCTCGTGACATTTTCAGTTGTGGTACACATGTATTTGTGTATGCTTTCGTCCATGTTATATGTGTGTATGTGAGTATGGTATGTCAGCGATGTATGTTGTATGATGATATGTATTCACATGACATATTTGCTACCATCCAAACCTGGTGAAAACAAGTATCCACATTAGTAGAAAATGGCCCTTTTTTCGACTGGTGTTTACGATTATGTTTTAGTCACAAGTGACAAATACAAATAAAAAGCTTTTAGTCGCGTTAGACAAGTTTCATACAACAATAGTTGCATGTGACATTGGATTATGGATGTAAATAAAAGGTCAACCAAATACGATTGCATCCTTTGACTTCTAGTATACATATAGTCGTTTGCAACTTGCAATGCAACTTATTTGGTGAGTAGATGCAACTAATAACATGCTGCCACATGGAAATACTATAAATTCTTTCAAATATGGCTTCATTGTAGATTATAAAAATTGGGCCATCAAATGTAATTTGTCACAATCTATCCACATGGTTGCCACATGAATATTTCAATTATTGAAAGTTTGTTTTAATTTGGAATTTGTTGGTTCGTTCAAATTTGGTGATCAAGATTGTGCCACATGACGCTATGTCCTTTCATCATCCTTTTCAAGATCTAGTGGCCAAACATGGTCCATGTGGTTTTTAATTCATCAAATCTATTATGGACACATGGCAAATTTTGGGGATTTCACACATTTATTTTCTTGTAAATGTGTTATGATCTGAATCGTTAATCTCAACATTTTCTAACTGTGACATGTGGCACAATTTTGGAATAAATTGATTTTTTCAAAAAAACAATAATTTTACATCGTCCATTTTGAATGATCACGATCGTGACACGTGGCATAATTTTTGAATAAATATGAACCGTTCATTTCAAATGGTCATGATTATCACACGTGGTTTGAGATTATGTGTTTCATTTTCTAAATTGTTTGTTGAAAGCTAGCCCATGTGCCAATGTAATGATGACACGTGGCATAAATTTCATTAAAAAAATCTACATTTGAAAATTGCTAGATCATTTGATTGATTTTTTATGATGTTGACACGTGGTTCAACTAGATCAACCATTTTAGGGTTTAACTAGGTTTAGGGTTTGATTTTGACAAACAATAGGGTTTTAATCATTTATGTGTTTTTTTGTATTTAAACTATGGTTTTGAATCCCATTCAATATTCAAATTTAAGCTCAAAATTTTTAATGGAAATAAGTTCATCAATAAACGACCTTATCTAGCTACCCCAAACTCCAAGTCCAAATTGTTCAAAGCTTAGCTTGTTAAACATTTGATCAAACATATGAATGATATATAAGGATTGGAAAAAAATGTGTCAACTCCTAACCTAAATGTCCATATACCCTTTCCAAGATATAACTGGGAAATTCCATGTTGTAGAATATCCTTCATTGTCATTCAATCCTTGGATTTTGTGAATTATGTAGAGTTGTAATTTTTAAAATTTTCATCAAACATGTAAATGCTACCTAATTAAGATTGGAAAAAATGTGTCAACTCCTAACTTCAATGTCCAAGTTGCCTTGCTAATATATAACCAGGAAATTCCATGATGCACAATATTTTCCATTGTCATCAATCTTGGATATCATAGTGTTGTCCATCACAATAAACCTCCAAAGCACATAAATCCTTTTATGAAAACTCAACCTTGGTACAACCACGGGGAACATTGTAAAAGGTTACACACCCACCCATCCATTGAAACAATGTTTAGGGGTTTAGTAGAATTATATGATATGGAAACTAGCAATTGCAAAGTAAATGCCTCAACATTTTATTATACTCATTTGTTCCATCTAGGGGTTTGGAGTTGTATGCACATACATGTTTTAAATGTGTTCCAAAAAATAGCTATAATATCTCAAATTCCTTTACTTGCCTACCATAGAACCATTTTATTGAACATGAAATGCAAAAAGTAGCTTGATGGGATCTGAATACAAATGGGCCAACCTATTAGTAAGGAACAAACTTGCAATCCCATGCGCCTTGCCCATGTGGACTAGAATAAAAAGGGAGGTCAACCCATTGTGTCTTCTTCATCATCAAATGGCCTTTGTAACCCCGCAGCAACTAGGATTACCTCAATTCCAATTAGTTCAATGGCACCTACAAATGTAGTGTTACTTAGTACCTCTGGGATGATGAGTGGTACTTCTGTTCCAATTACATTGTCAGTAGGAGTACTAATTTCTTCAATATTTTTAGCTACTATGCATTTAGACCTTACCTCTTTGTGGAGAACAACCTTCCACCATGCAATGTTTGGTTCATTTGCATAAAACACTTGTTGCACTTGTGATGGAAACACAAATGGTTCAGTAACTTCCGCTTTCAAGTTGTGGAAATTTGCAAGCAAAAATCCATCTTCATCCTGTCTATATGTTGGGTTCCCCCACTTATCAAACCCAAGTGTAACCCAATCACACTTGAAGAGTACCACTGGTTGAGACACCGGTCCGTAATTTAACAAGATTATGTCCTTTAATACACCCACATATTGGATGGAGCCAAATGTCGTGCCCTCATTTGTTGCTTGTGGATGTTGGAATATAGATGCAACCCTAGAGTCATATGTGGCCATTGTTGTGGCTTCATTGTCTGTAGTAACCCTATAATGATTATTGTATGCCCTAACTTTTGCATACCTTGAAGTATTCATGTGTGGGTTCATTGAAAGTTGCATAACATCCATGTCTTCAATCTTGCCACCATTTGCAATGTGGTTTGGGACAGCAGCTTGTACCCAAGTGGCCAACTTTGTGACTTTTGAAAGTTCATTTGGAAATTGTATGGTTGTGCCAGTTGTTAAAGCATGTCTTTGCCACTGTGACTAAAATTTTGCTCATAGGTTGTTCACCCAAGCTTGCTCCTCCTCGTGCTTCTTGCATTCCTTCTCATGTTAGATTCTACTTGGTGGCTACATTAGCATACTACATTGTCATGCTTACTATTAATTTTGAGGATGGCAT
>Ga0116228_10000601_pt1 | contig 27829 bp, 10 predicted proteins | sample S1TSphfallax_2_FD_89694 | JGI IMG/M metagenome (GOLD analysis project Ga0116228, IMG submission 89694) | Host-associated microbial communities from peat moss isolated from Minnesota, USA - S1T2_Fc - Sphagnum fallax MG | ecosystem: Host-associated > Plants > Peat moss > Unclassified | place... | reverse complement strand
CCTTAATTGGGATGGACAATAGCTAAAAGAAAAAAAAGGTAGTCTTGGTCAATACAAAAAAAAAAAAAAAAATTGATTATGGGTTGTCCAAGGCCTAAATTATTTTTTTCTGGTTTTCCCCTAAATCCGTCCCGTCATCAAGCCGGACGGACATTTCATCCATCCTCTTAATCGGGACGGACAATAGCTAAAAGAAAAAAAAGATAGTATTGGTCAATACAAAACAAAAAAAAAAGATTCTGGGCTGTCCAAGGCTTAAATATTTTTTTTTTGGTCTACCAAATCTTTTGCCTCAAAAAATCAGACTGCCCCTGATTTTTTTTTTCTCTGGAGTCAGTTACATCTGGGGAAGTTACATTTGGGGAAGCTCCACAGGGAACGGGCAGTGACCGGAAAAATCTTCCAAGCACTGCCCACACAGACAAACAGACACCACTGTTGCTTTTATATATAAGATTATGATAACATTTGAATTACACATAAATTTTATTTGTATAAATTAATGGTTTTTTTGTGCATATAAATGTTAAACTTTAAGTTCAAAACAAAATTTAAATTTAAAATATATATATGTTCATACTAATGTTTATGTTCAATACACATGTAATTTATTATTTCTATGTAGATCATTACAACATATCAAGTAATGATACATAATTAATAATGTTGTGCAACTATACTATTTCTTCATTTTTATACACGTGATATCTTAATACTTGTTTAAAATTATGATATAAACTAATTAACCACTAATGTACCTTATGTCATTGGCCCAAGTTTGAGTGCATTCAATTGAATTTTCCTTCCAAACCCTTTTTTGCAATTTGTTTGAATTTCCAACAACAATACGTACCCACCAAAAATTCAATAATATTGTTCACATTTTAAGTCTCAAAATTACGAAATCAACTTTATTAAATCAAACTTGGTCAAGACTTTCCAACAATACCAAGAACGTCCCCAAATTCCAATATAGTTTTCAATCTTGGTTCTTCAAAAAAATTCAATAAACAAATGGTTGAATAATCAATAGATTCCACACACTATAGCTCCAAACATTTCAAACCAAGTTGGTGCACCCCTATTCATTGAAAACATTTTCATGATAAGTTCCATAACATAACCTAAGACACCATGGTTTGGAAGATATCATTATGAAAAAACAAAACAAACTACCTTCCTTCATGGATAAATAAGGTAAGATGTGTTGTTAGCCCCAAGTGTAAACACACTCAACTCATTTTCCTTTCTAAACCCAATTTGTTGTAATTTGTTTGAATTTTCAACAACAAAATTCATTCAAAATTTAATATCTTCCACACCTTAAGTATGAAAATTATGAAATAAATTTCATTAAATATAATTCAACGATTACTCTCCAACAACACCAAGTACACCTTTGCATTCAAATAAAACTTCTATTTATGATTTTATTAATGTTTATTACCCAATTTCATGCATCACTATTCATTGTTAGGTTTTCAAATATATGAATAGCATTATATGAAGTAATTTGGTTTGAAAAATTTCAACACCATAAAATAAAACAAAACAAAGTACCTACCTTCATTAATAGATTAAATTATGTGTAAATTATCTTTGTATAAAATGAATGGTTATGTATGATGCAATATTTTTTGTGCATCTAAATATTAAAATAAAATTTCAAAATAAAATTTAAGGAAATTTGGAAATATTACTTTGTAATAATTTAAATTCAATATATGTAATTTATTATTTCTTTGTAAATAAAATGTTAATTACAACAAATCAAATAATGATACATAATTCATAATTTTGTGGAATTATTATTATTATTATTGATACATATGATGTCTAAATATATTTTTTAAATCACAATAAAGATTCATTAATATTAAGGTACACATAAAGGTTTTTTGTATACATGACTCATAACATGTATGATGAGTTTTTTTGTGCATACAAATATTACACTTTAATTTGAGAATACATATTTTTAAAATTATGAAATATAAATCAACATAATAATGTGTATGTTCAATAAATGCATAATTTATAATTTCTATGTAAATTTAATTTTAGTTTACAAAATATCAAAGATATTTAAGTAATATTTTTTTAGAATATGTTCAATACATATGTAATTTATTATTTCCATGTAGATTCAGTTTTAATTTACAACATATCATGTATTGATACATAATCAATACATTTTTTCGAATTTTAATATTTAAGAACAAATCCCTATTAGTTCCAATTTTTTTCATTTATTAAAATTATTTATTTAGTTATTTATTTATGATTAAATTTTAATAATGATTAGAATAATTAGTAAAATTACTTAATAAAATATCATATAATTTCATAAATTATTTTTATTTAACATATAGGTTATAAAAAAATTCCCATGATGCCAAGAATGTGTTTAGGTGTGAAACACATTCTCACCAATGGGGGAGAATGCAAGGGGATGAAGCCCAATGGCTCCCAAATGCACTCTCACTTGTGCAAGAGTTGTGAATGTTTAAAACCTTGGTTGGAAAGGTAAACAAGCACCAAATTGGGCCCCTAGGATACCATTAGAAAGGTCTTGAAGCGAATATGCTTAAAGTGCCCTTGCATTGGTCATTTAGTCCTTATTTGCATGAGTTATGATATTAAAAAAGGGTGAGAATCAAATTGGGCTATTTGACTCCCGACCACAAATCCCTTCAAAGCAAGGGTCAAATGAGATCCGATTGGAATGTGGTATACACCGTTGGAAAAATATTTTCAAAAAATATACAATAATGTCCTCGCATTCTCTAAAAAAACTTGAACTGAAAAAGATATGAATGTCCAAAGTTTTGGGACAACAAAAGTCCCAATTTTAGGACTCCCATTTGGGAGTCCAAGGGAAAAGTGACATTTGGATGTAACCCTCACGGAGAGGCATAGAGTATACTATGGGGAGGGGAGTGGTGCCTCCTCCCAAAGGTTGCAGGTCATGTAAAGCTTGTGCTTCATGTTGTCCCTATTTAGTCCACTACACCATTTCCATTAGACTTACACCAACTGCTTTATTTTCTTGGTTGTGTAGGTTGATCTCATCTTGAACTCTCGCTTTTGAGTTCATCCTAGTCCCATCTTAAAGTTGCAACACACCTTCTTACTAAAAAGTGCTACGAATTAGGAAGCATGCCACAATTCTTTCCTTTTTCTGCTATTTCATTTAGGACCACCTTTGGGTCTCCTAAAGATTTTGGAGGGGTGTCATTAACTAGTAACTACAATATTAATATTAATTTTGTTGTATTTTTTGTTCAGTATTAATTATCACACCATTATAATAATTACTATAATTTAAATATTATTTAAATATTATTATTGAATATTTATATTTTAGTTAATTTTCTATTTTATGAAATGTTAATAAAACTTTAGAATGAATTTCAATTTTTTTTTAAATTCAATGATAATTAATTATTTAGTACATAAATACATTTAATTGGTGATTTTTTATAATAAGTAATCACCATATTATTTAATAAATGATGATAATATGTTTAATTGTTACTTATACAATTATATAGTTTAAAATAATTCATGAATAATTACTATTAATAATTAATGTAAGTAATTAGACTTAGGCTAACTAAATTATTAGTTTAGGTCTAGGCCTAACTATGCATACACTAGCTTGTAGAACTAAATTATAACTATTTGAGTTGCAACTAGGTTATAACTGGGGTAGATAACATATGGTATTTTACCATTGAACACTTTCAAGTTTTCTTTCATTTCAACACCAAATTGAATGTTTTTTATGTCATTGGAATCACAAAATAGAAAGCTACAAATGTTCTTGGAACCTCACAAGTGAATGAATAAAACAAAAAATAAAGCAAGAGAAAGAGTGATATGTTGTTTCAAATTTTGTCTCTCGACCCCCTTTACTTTTAGCAACTATATCTTGTTCATTTCTATTTCATTTTGAATGATTTTAAAGCCTACAAATGCATTATCTTAAAATCTATAAAACTTGTTGAAAATAAAAAATAAAGAAAACAATAGTTGAAGAGCTTAAGCTTCAAAATCATATTGAACATTTATAAAAAAATCCAAAGTACAACTCATTCACTTTAAGCATATCTTGCTCATTTTCCATTAGATTGTAGCATTTTTTACAAATTTGGAAATGTCAATGGAGGACTAGAAAATTGTTTTAAGTTTCAAAAGGAACAAACCATGGACAAAAGAGTTATAATGATCCAATATCGCTAAGTGTTAATGATAGGTGTGTTTACCCTAGGTCACAATTAAAGTCTTTATCCCATACTGTTTGGTTTCCATTACATGAATTTAGAAAATATAAAGGAATGTATTAAGATTGTTGGAGAACACAATAAACAGGAAAATCTAACAACCATTTGGGATGAGCCAATCAAAAAGGCTCAACCTTTAAGGTTAAACCAAATGAAATAGGATTTCATTTATTAATTGCCATGGGTTTTAGGTCTAGGCCTAACATAGGTGCCTAAATCTAGCCCTAACTTAAGCCTAAATTAAATGGCCTATGTTTACTTTTAACTTAGGTGTTTAGGTTTAGACCTAACCTAAGTTTAGGCACCATGTGGCCTAAACTATTGATGTGGATGTGCCATGTGTCATTTAATTATTTGTTGACCCCAAAATTTGTGAACATGCCATGTGTCATTTAACTATTTTTTGACCCTACATATGTGCCATGTGTCAACATTGTGAATGTGCTATGTGTCACCAAATCATTGGCCAAATGTTTGATTTAAATAATTGCAACATAGTTCATCCATTAGTTGAATGTAGTTGACAAAATCCCTCAACTATATTGGTAGAACAATTTTCAACTAAATTGGCAAGTAGTGGCATGTACTGGCTATTGTTGTGGTGTTGACACATGGCATACACTTTCAACTATAATTCCATTCTTGACTTGTATTTTTTGACATTATTGGTTAGAAATTGCAAAAAATATTTCCTAGTTGCAAAAAATAAATTGCAACTATATGTATAGTTTTCGAATTTGTTTCTAGTTGAAGAGTGGTTGAAAATGTAGTTGCAAAAGGGGGGTTTTCTACTAGTGATAAAACTAATGTCTTCAAAAGTATGTCATGTTATTCAAAACCTATTTAACATAATAATGAATTGAAGATTATTTTGGCACATGTCTTGTTTCAATTCATAACATTTTATGTTCTCATGCCAAAGATGTGTCCCAAAGATATTGAATCCATCAGTTCTTGATTTGAAAATCTTTGAATCTCAAATTGTTAGAGTTTAGTAAAAATCACTTGTCATTATAAGATCAAGACCACCCATAAATTCGATATGTTATCTGGATTTATCCAAAGTCTATGGATTCAAACCATGTATATTTGTACGCCTTAATGTATTTAAATAGGAAAAGACATATCTTTGATTGAATTACATATGAAAAGACACATTCTTGATTTTTTCTTTTCAAAATGTTTTTGGTTTTTGTGCATTCATCTTCCCTACATTGGTCAAGAGGACAAGGAGACAAGGACTTAAGCTTTTGTGGATTTAGATACTCCTATTGTGGTTTTTGTTGTAGATTTGACTAGGGGGAGGAATCAAGAGAGAGGCTAGAAAAAGAAGGAGAGAAGGATAGAAAGCCAACTTGTTTTCCATGTTGTGTGGAAGCATGCTAGTTTTGGCAAACCCGTTCCTATAAATTGTATTCCAATGTTCAATTTAAATTAATATTGCAAACCATGATAATAGAAATACAAATTCAATGGATCTAGCTATGGGTGCCCTTTTCATGTTAATTAGAAAAGAAAGTTTTGCTCCAATAGCCACCCATCACCTTGTAAATCCATCTTCACTTCACCCATCCTGGACATTTTTATATCGAACATAGGAAATGGATCATTGAAAGATTGATCCACAATTTTGGACATGATTAGTTAGTTGGGAGTAATGGTAGATTATCATTACCATTCATAATGGTGGTCATAATGACATGAATGTGCACTAGTTTTCATTAGTGTGTTTGTTTTTGTACCTAGTATTCTAAATTTGAAATTAAGTTTTTTGTTTTCTTCTATAACATTTTTTCACATTCCTAGTTGTTGACAACTAACACCATGGTCAAGAAGTAGCAATAATGTTAGTCAACAAGAAACCTAGACCTCTTGTGTGTATAAAAAGCCAAGGTATCACAACCAATTAATTCACAACAACACCCTTGAGAAGCAACTTTGGAACCACAGTGCATTTCATCTTCCTAATGAAAAAAAATTTGGTCTTGAAAAGGAAACGAAGGTGGAATTTGAATTGGTAAAGAATCCTCTACATGAGACTTATTATAAAGACTTTAAACATCGAAAAGCTCTTTTAAGGAAAATGAAGGGCATTAAATACTTGACAAACATTCAACACTAGTAATCAATTAGCACCAAGGGTACAACATGAAATTTAAAAAGAGACTTGGTGCACATGAATTTGAACCTCTTCAACTTGCACAATTCAAGGGATTTATGGTTGGAGAATGGTTCAACTAGACTCAAAATTCACACCCTTAATGATTTGACATGGAGTGGAAAAGACATGCACCTCTTACTTTTCAACTACCAAAAGAAAATATCTTATTTTTCATTGCACAAGATGTACAACATCTTGTACAACAAGTGTATTGATGGTCTAAAACCAAACTCTAGTGCTCCAAAATCCCCATGTTGATAAACTAAGGTGTTTTGTACAAGAGAGAATGTATATATATTTAGGCACCAAGATCTAGGATTGTAACATACATTATGTACAATGCTAGATGTAAGTTTCAACATTACCAAGTACTTACCATTCTTGCCACACAAGTCATAGAATGGAATGGGATATGCATGGAGTGCAAATCCAAATGCACCCACTAAGTCTCAACTAAGAAACAAATTGAACATTGATTGGTCTTCATGTTCAACTCTACATAAAGAAGAGGTAAGAGGCAGAAAATGAATTTTTGTGAATGGCGGTGGTGATTCCTTTTACCTGTAACACACCACAACAAACAAAATACTCACCATGAACCTAAAGAACATTAGAATAAAAATTAATTAATACCATTTAAAATAGACTTAAGTTTAGATCAGTGTCCCATTTTGCTTTTTTATAAAAAATATTCAAAAACATGGGGACATAAAAAACAAAATGTAAAGGCAAATAGGTTGAACACTATAGCAAAAATATTATCTGGAATTTTGAAGAAATTTTAATCTTGTTCTTATTTTGTTTTTTCTTGTGTGAAAGCATATTCTTTAGGTGAGCATCTAAAATGTCCACCAATGGCCTTTGTAACCTTACAATGTGGTGGGCAACTAATACAAACACAAATTTCACTTCCAATTACAAGAAAGGTGAACTGGAATTTTTTTACACTACTTACATAAATAGGTAGGTTATAAGTAAGTTAACTAGGTAGGTAGGAGGTACCTATTCATAAATGCATGTACTTAAGTAACATGTAAATTATAATATATTAAACCTTATAGGTACCTACTAACCTATAATTAATAGATGTAGCTTAGGCATATTAAGTAGGTAGCATAGCCTATTAAATAAGTCTAGGGTTAAGTTACCTACCTAATACTAGCCTAAGCTACCTACCTAACAACCTAGGTGGCCTAGCCTAGGTTAGTGACATACCTACCTAGTAGGCCTAGGTTAAGCTAACCTAAGCTACCTAAACTATGTACCTATTAAAGTGACATAAATTAGGCTACGTACTTACTTTGTAGGCCTAGGTTAAACTACGTACTTAAACTACTTAAGTTATGTACCTACCTAGGTAACTAAGTTAAGTTATGTACTTACCTAGTGGCATAGGTTAGGCTAATCTAAGCTACCTAAGCTATGTACCTACCTATGTAACCTAGGTTAGGCTACATACTTACATAGTAGGCCTAGCTTAGGCTAATTTAAACTACTTAAATTAGGTGATGTACTTATTTAATAGGCTTAAATAGCCTAAGATAGGCTATGTATATACTTAAATAGCCTACATCAAGCTACATACCTACCTAGGTAACCTAAGTTATGCTACATATTTACCTAGTAGGCCTAGGTTAAGTTACCTACCATGTAAGTTTAGGTGGCCTAAATTAGGGTACATATGTACCTAGTAGGCTTAAGTGACCTACGTTAAGCTACTTGTCTTACATGCCTAAGTGGTTTATGTTATGTATGTAACTACCAAGTAGACTTTGATAGCCTAGGTTAATCTACCTTATACCTAGTAGGCCTAGGTGGCCTAAACTACTAACCTAATTAGTAAGATAGGCTACCTACCTATTGGGCCTATGTGGCTTATGTTATCTACCTAATAAACTTAGGCTACATACCTATAATAGGTCTACCTAATAAGCCTAAGTCATCTAGGATACCTATTAAAAGGCTTACACTACCTAGTTGTAACCTATTTAATAGTTTTAGGTTACATCCTAGGTAACCTATTAAATAAGTTTAAACTAGGTTATCAAGCTAGGCTACTAGTTAGGTTATTACTTAACAAATAACCTACTAGATTATTAATTATGTTAGGTTAGAAAGGTAGTTTAGGCCTAACTTAACCTACTAGTTATGTTAGGTTAGGTAAGTAGCCTAGTCTAAACAAGTTAAGTCATCAAACGAATATGGTTAATTTGACTAAGTGTCAAATCAGAATGGTTATTTTGAATAAAGTTAAATCAAAATGGTCAATTTGATTAAACCCTATCCATTCAATATGGCCAATTTGATTAAACCATGGCCATTTTGATGGACATTTGTCCATTTTGACTAGATTTTCACCTTGACAGTTGGTCAAAAAGGTCACTTTAATCACATGTATTGATCAAATTTAACATGTGTTTCTCACGCCCCAAACCTTTAGTCAAAATGGACATACCCCTAAGTCAATGTGGACACTTGAATCAAATTGGCCTTTTGAAAACCCACATTTTCTTGTAGTGGATGGAAATATAACTTATACTTTGAACTTGTAAAAACAATCTTCAAAGACATCAGGTTATAAGGGTGTCAATAGGATGAACCAACAAAAGGTCATTAGAAAACTACTATTCAAAATATAAATAGCCCCATGATGAGAGACAATTTGGCAAGCAAGACACCAACTACATATTCAAATTACAAAAGTATTACATAAGGATGTAAAAAAATCTATAATTTCTTTCACCTAGGTAGCAAATATTTAGATGCTTTGAAAAAAAAAAAGGAAAACAAACATAGTATGCCCTAATAATTACGTGAGAGAACAAAAACCCTTAGCTCTTGAATTTTGTACAATTTGTAGTTTAAAACTAAACATTATAGTGTGGTGATTGACCTTAACCTCTTTGTGAGCAAATTTATTGTTGCAAAAAAAATGGCAATGATAAAACTTCAACAATTCTACCACTACACAAGTTTTACACCAATCTACAATGACATCCAACAAGATACCAAGGTGTTCATTTGGTAGCATCTACATTAAAGGGGTTCCAAAGTGATCAAAGTTTTTGTGAACATTGAGCAAAAATTAGATACCCCTTTGGATTAGCTTCAAACATCATTTCACAAAACATTTCCCTTGAATTAATGTAGTCTATCCTTGATACTACTTCATGCATAAATATTTTGAGCTAATACTTTACCCTTGGTTTTAATAATGTGCATGCTAATAAAAAAGAATGAGGATTCCCCAACAAATTGCTAATTACCAAAGGTGGCCCTACATCATCAACATACATGCACACCTTGTACCAATGTACCCCACGTTTTTAAATAACGTTCAATATGATTCAATGTAGTCTTGAAGAAATAATGCCATGGAAAACACTCTCCACAAGCCCTACAAAATTGATGACATGAAAAAAGGAGAGAGAAAATACCTAAGTGAGGGCGACAAACACATGAATAAGAACACGGGCATGTGGACCAACATCCTTGAAATTGAATTGTGGGTTGAAGTGCCAGGTGTCAAAGTTTTGGCACCAAGTAGCAATTGGACCTTGCCATTAACCACTTATAAAGGACCACATCTCTTGTGGATAAATTTTACAAACGTAAAGCGATCAAAAGTGAAGTTGGAAGTCTTGCCATGACATCTAGAGTACACCATCTACAACATGGTGTTATCATAATAATCAGTCAAGGGGCATTTTAGGAAGGCCAATTGAGATGTGGTTACAAAATTGGTTGAACACCAATAGGAAATAATTTGCAAAAATGTGGTGGTCAACCCATCTGCAAGATTTGGACTTCATTAAGTAACTTGAATGATGTCCACATGTATAATATTGTTCAAAGGTCATCCACATTAAGTAACATGCCAAATGTGTTCCTACCAATAGTACTTGGGGTCTAAATGGAGTCCATTTTATAGACAAATCTAACCAAGGGCCATTCCACTCAACCTCATTGACCCATGGATTGCAAATTTGAACAAGCTTCTGTCCATCTACTTCCTACACTTGGAATATAACTCACTACACACTTCATAGATAGACCACAAACACACCTATAAAAAATATAATTCAATGGTAGCATAAACATAATGAAGAGGAACATAACAAGTCTTGTGGAACACCACAAGGTCTACAATGGCAAAAAGAGGTACAAACAAACCATTTTAACCTAGTACAAGGGGTATCCATGGCCTTGCATGATTCCACTTGAAACATGCAAATCAAAACCTGAAACATTGTCAACCTCGAGCAAAAACCCTACTTATTTGAATCTTTACAATTGGAACCAAAGATGCCCACTCACAAAATCCAACTATCAAAATTCATGAAAATGTCAATTTCTTCTCCTACACGTCCAGTCAAGTCAACAAGTGCATCATTTACTATTTCCTTTCCGAAGCTTCATAGGAACCATGCAATTTTGCATGAGCTTTTCCCAAGATTAAAACCCATAATTCATTCCCCTTGTGACTTGTTGCAAAAGTTGGCTTACCTTGGCTTTCACAAGGAATCCAATCATCCATAACCACTAGAATCCACTCTCCCTATGATACAAATTATATTTAGAAAAGAGAATATGTTTAAATACTTGTAAAAATTTACTAGAGTGAACCATTTAATGACTAGAAGGTTAAGCAAATTTAATTTTTACAACATGACTTCATCACCTAATTGCTTAGTATGAAACATGAAGAAATGTATAATGATGTATGAAAATTATTGTTCAAAACTAACTATTAAATATTTTAAGAAAAAAATTGTTTAATACACATTTTTGCATCATGCATTACACCATATACAAAATTTCCAATAATACATTATATTATCCATCATTTTGAATTTTAAGGTTTTAAATGAATAAATAGATAAAATGCAAATAAAATCATTATTTTTAATTAAGAGATTTTTGAATTGACATTGAATAACCTTTCATTAATCTAGGGCTTTTCCCCCAATTACGGGGTTCTAGTACTTGTTTTATATCACATACTCTTCGATCAATAAATGTTAACATTCTATTACCTACTAGCACTAAGAGAATTAAGCCAAAGTGCAACCACTTTATTTGCGACTAAATGCAACTATTAATCATTTGTATGTTTGGACATTTTTGCAGCTATTTCTTGTGTTGGTCATATTTGCAACTATGCTACAAGTAATTTGTGATTATTTTGGTTTTCATCCTTCCATGTAAACAATGTTCAATTTGGTTTTCATTCAAGATTTTTTTTTTATGTCCCATTAGTTATAGATGTGACCAATTCAATTATAGCCCTATAGGTATACAAAGGTGTACTTTGTGTATTTTAAAGAAATATAGTTGGCTATATTACAATTTACAAATATGATGATTCATATTACATATGTATTCAAATTTTATTATTAGCATAAATGCGCTCAATATTATAGTTACATTATATATATATATAAAGTATATTAAACTTCTACATAAAATATTTGTTAAACATATTGTGCCCAGTTTACAAATTCATCCAAATTATTTTATTATAATTCTTAAAATTATTACAAAAGACATTTATAATTATATGTATTATATTATAGTACATATAATTCTAAATTACATATATTAAAAAATGAATTTGAATATTATTTTATTACATTTTCATATATGCATTTATTCTTTTAAAATATTGAGATAATTGCTGAATAAGTTTAATACATAATTAGCATATTATTAATAAATTATTTTCAAAGGAATAACATATTTACTGAGAATATATAATAATAATTTTAAATAGTTCATACATAGTTATAATGAATGAAATAATCATATGAAAAATAAAAATAAAATAACTAACCTTGGTTATCGACTAGCTACAATAATAATTCAATTATTGTCATTTTTATTGCAAACTATCTATATTTTACATTTATTCTTAATTATAAAATGAAAAAAAAATGGGAATAATTATACTAAATAGTTGGCTCAAGCTAGTTTTTTCATTATATGATTAGATTTAAAGAAATAACATTTAATATTTACAATTGATGGTTAATACTAATTAATTACTGAATATTTAAGTTGTTAAATTAATTAATTTGGTTATGAAACATTAATTAATTAGTTATTAATAATTAGTTAGTTATTTCCATGGTTCAAAAATTATTCCTTATAATTCAGACTTTTATTAAAATATCATAATAATCATAAAATAATGAGCGAAATTGATAATAACTAATATATTTAGAAAAAGATGATCAATTAAATAATTGTATGCATTACTCATCATTTAATTATTTATAGTAAATGGTTAGTAAAAGAAGATAAAATTGCATATTGGTAATTATTAGACTACGGAAACATAAAATCATTGTAAAATCAATGGAATTATTAACTACATTGAAATTCATAATTATAATACTTGTAAAATTAATTTACAGTTGACATTTCTTTCATAATTTATAATATAAAATTTATCATTCTAGTTCTTATTATTTATCTCGAATAGTTATAATTATTCTTAATTTATAATTTATATGTTTAAATCTGAATGAAAATTTTGGAAATTTTATAGTGTAATTAAAATAAATATTTAATGATTTTAATTGAAGTAATTACTATAAAACAATTTACTTTTAATTTTTTGAATTCCTTAATGAAATATTTATGATCAATATTTATTGATTATTTTAATACTAATTTAAAAATTTAATGTATGTTCAACATATTATTGTATTTATACTTTATAATTACCAATAGAAATAAACAATTGATTTGATTGATATCAATTTTTATATTGTTAAATGTGATTATATATCAAGTACTATAATTAATTTGAGATTAATTTTAAAATAAATAATTTTCATAGGGATTTATTTTATAATAACAATTGTTATAATTGGGCATGTACTTGAAATGCTTATAAATCTAGAAACTAAAATCAAAAGGCATGAGGAAAGTTTTGGAGGTGCAACTTAGTTTGGGAAGAAATTGCAATTTCAAAACTAATCGATCCCACAATGTTTGTTCTTCATTCCTATTTTGAACACTATATTAACAAGGGATGTGGTCATCCAATTTCACATTAAGAAGTTTGTGCAAATGGGATGAACTAATGAAAAGGTTTAACCCAAAATGAAAAGAAAAATTATGCACAATCATAAACTACCTACATCCTCAACCTATTTATTTACCTATTAAGCTAAGTATGTACCTAGTTTGACCTACCCACTTAGGTTGACTTATGTACCTACCTACTTAAATACCTACATATATAAATAGGTATTTAGTTTAGGAAGGTACAACCTACTTACCTACCTTGTCACCTAAATAAGTATGTAGGTATGTTGCCTAAGTTTGTGGGCATCTATTCATGTACTTACCAACCTAATATTAATATTTTGTATTAAATACATTTTTAATGAGCCACATGGCATATTTACATTGGGCCATGTGTCATAATATAAGGTCATTCAAACATTTGAATTAAATGTCCCACATTATTTCAAAATAATAATAATTTTAATATATTAATAATTAAATATTGAGACATGTGGCATCACATAATTTGCCTTCATTAGTATCTTAATATTTGTATCTTAATCTCATGTGACAATATGTATATAATGGAGTTAAAGGATGAAGTTATATTTGTTGATTTTATTTTTTTTGGTGGAAAGTATACTAAGACTTAAAACATTGAACTCATCAATATTTTTTACTTTAATGATCAATAAGAGGAAGATCTTTAACTTAATCGCAAAATATTTAATACTTGCATGTTTTAATATTCATTTAAACATATTTTTAAAAAATACAAGTATAGGAAAATAGGTGTCACTATCCTACTTCAAGTATATGAAAGTGTGATGAAAGTACAGTTATAATTGAATTTTTTATATTTTCAAATGGAAAGAACACAAATATGTATTAATTTGTTTTTTTTTTTCATATCATAATCATAATTTATCAAAGTTCTCATATAAAAGTATGTTGGAAAAATTTCAAAACTCAACTAATTTAAAAAATATTTTTCATCCCTTTTCCTTATATGAAAATTTGTTGCAGTTTATGTGTAGCTTACCATCAACTCAATGGAGTGCACCATTACTTCATAATGAAAGTTAAGAAGTTTTGAATAGGTTTTTTCATGTTTATGCCATAAATGTGACTTTGACTACATGTGTGACCACTTTTTTGTTTTCACCCATGAGACTAAAATTTAGTTGCAAAGATTAGTGAAAAATACATGTTTTTCTTTTAGTGCCACGGGCCATCACCCCAACAAACCAAACACACCAAGCCTACCGCATAATGTAGCTATTACTTGGTGGTTGGTAACACCATCATAATCTTTGCTTGTCATTCATCATGGGCACCAATGATGTGATGACAACACCATTATGAAATGCCAAGAAGGTCAAACAAACATCACAAGATGGAGACACTTGTTTTGGCTTAAGGTAGAACCATAGGATTTATGATTTTTTTAATGTATGAGAATGTACAATATAAAATAACAAAAATGTCTAAGGTTAACACATTGTGATTTCAAGGTATGAAGCAAGGTTTAAGCAAATTGGCATAAGACCCTAACCCTAAGCTTTTTTTGAAAAATCAATATATGTTTAAGAATTTTAAAGGTGCATAAAGAGGGAAGAGCTTGGAGATAAAACATCTTCTATCTTGAGATAATTGGAAATGATTAAGGCATGCAAAAATTTCAAAATATTGAGGACCAGCTTGAACACAAGAAAAATTGCTTAGACCACATGATTAGGCTTCGACCATAAACAAAAGTGTTTGGACCATAAGACCAAGCTTCAACCATAAGATTAAACCTCAACCATAAGCGAAAGTGCTTGGACCATAAAAAAAAACCTCAACCATAAGCACAAATGTTCATATCATATGTATAGGCCTAGACCATAAGCAAAAGTGTTTGGACCATAAACCAAACAATTCCCAAAGTTAAAAACTTTGGACCATGAGCAATAACGCTTGGAGCATAATCCAAACAATATTCAGAGGTCAAAATGTTTTAATCACATGTCAACATATTTTATGGAAAGATGCCATTGACAAGATTATGTGAGATTTACCAAAATCTAGGTTATAAGATCATCTTTTATGTTTGGTTTGGGGCCAAAAATGAACTAACGCACCCTGAAGGATGGATGACAAGTGACACGAGGAAACAATTTTGGGTTGCGTTCTAGTTAGTTATCACACCATGGTGGTTACCTTGTGTCATTTTTTTTACTACCTGCCAACTTAGGTAAGTAGTAAAAACAACCCTTACAAAGTCTAAGTCTAACTATTTACTTACCTAAGAATCATGAATTGTCTTACCTATCCACTTATATACAAGACTTATTTCTTATAGACTAGATTACCAAGGTGAAGCCATAAATGATCTAAGTTGAAGTTCATCCACAACTTAATGATAAGGGGCATCTAGTGGATGGTGTGTTGGTGGGTGTTGGCTCATTGTAGCCTACTTTTGATGCAATATATGTTACATTATTTGTTACATTATAAATAGGATGTAAACATGTAGGTTGGTAGGTTGTTAAATGGACGATATGTATTTTTGGGGTTTGTAATATGTTATTTAAATTCATCTAAAGTTTATGGCTTCAAGCCATTCACATATATAAATATAATATCAAGAAATTACTTCAATACACTAGAAGAAATCTTGTCCTTTGCAACCAAAATATCAATGAGATGTTCTAAATGACTAATAATTGATTATAATAATAGGATATTATTTCGAATCGTACTTGTAAAAAATTGGAGTCATATATTAATGGTGCATTTGATTAATAGACGAGGACATGATACTAGGAGGGATGATGTTGTTTTTTCATTACAAGTTTTCATCCATATGGCATACATGATTGATGACAAAATGATGTGAATGTCCAAAATATCATATGAAAATGTGACTAAAATAAAATCATTTAAAAAATATAACGAAAGAATGATTATCTAGATGACATTTTAAAATGATGTGTCATTACACACTTAATGTGATCATTAAATTACTTTACAATGATTCGAAAATGACTATTAGTATAAGTTTCCACATACCAAATTCCAACAGGTAGCGAAATGTTTTCAACTAATATTATAAACATAAGTAATATAAAAATTCTAATTATATTTTCTGGAAGATATTTGATATATTACGCATTTAAAAATATTTTATATGCGTAAATTCATTATTACACATTCACATAAATTTTATTGATAAAAAAGGATATATGAAAATAATTTTATATATTATAAGTTTAAAATGAAATAGAAATGTAACATGTTTAAATATATAATTTATTTTTCCATTAGAATTTTATTATCAATTCAAATAAAAAATTATATATTATGTGTATATTAAAAAATATTACATGATTATATTGAAGGTAATGTGCAAAATTGAATAAAATTTTTAATTTCAGAATATTATTCAGTATGATTTATTATCTATTATTTAAAATTATAATTAAAATATTTGAATTAAATCTATACATCAATTTAATATTACTTATATTAAAAATTTATTATATAAAAACTTAGATAGTAAAATTGATTTATGATCCATTTGTAAATATTTTATGTGGATAAATTTTATGGACTCATATGTGTAAATTAAAAATTATGATATATTGGAAGAAAGTTTGTACAATATAAATTGAGAAATCAAATGAAGGTTAAAAATATGAAATATATATTCTATTTAATCTTGTACTACCCACAAAGGTTTTTCCATTTACAAATCATGTGTTTGCTTTTGTTTCCAAAGAATGGTCATTAAAATATTACTCAATAAAAAATTCAAATATTTTTCTTTTGAAATGAAGTCACATTTTTACACACATATAATAATTTGTGTACATTATTGAAGAGAATTTATGAATAAGATTTTCATTTTTTCATTTGGACAATTTATCAATAAGGTATGAATCATCAAATTGGAAGTTTTGTGTAGATTTAAAATGAAGTATGGTCTAAATAAAATAAATAATGGATCATTTACAAAACAAGTGAGGTGGCTTGGTAGTAAAAAAATTCAATTCCATCTTTGGGGTCCAAATATCAAACTTCACAAATGACATTGTTGTAGTCAACAATGGAATACTGATTAAATATTCCATAATTAGACTACCTAGGTTAGGTGGTGACACATGTAAAAAATTGATAAGATGAAAAATAATGGAAATAAAAAATATTTTTTATTATTTACATTATAATACTATCAATTATTATAATTGTTAATAATAAAAAAACAATTACAACATGATTAAATTATGACTAATGATTTCACATATGTCATTTATGACTAATGAATGAAATGTGCCACATCATTGACAAATCATTCTGCCACTTCATGTCCTAAATGACTATTGTCCTCAACAACTCATCTGTAATGGCTTTAGAGCGTATAGAAAAGCCCATAAATTATATGAATTTTTCTGTATATTTCGAAACATGGCATATAAAATGTAATTGAATTGATCATTAATACTTAGTAAGATTTTCGAGAACAAATGTTCATAATCAACCATTAATCAGATAAAAGAGAAAAAAAATACTAATGAACAATGAACAACCACATCTAGATGATGCTAATAAGCATCTAGTAGGCTATTAACCGTTTTTGTCCTTTGTGATTAAAATACCAATCAAAAGCTCAATCATATATATGAAGATTGTTTCTAATGATATATATATTTTTAAATAACATGAAAAGCCACAATAACATGTGTCTTTTATTGTCCATGTAAATAATTATGAGAAAAGAATGTGATAGTGTTGGGTCTTACATAGCAAAATTTGTGACATTTCAAATATCAAAGCTTTGGGTAATTCAAGAATAAATTAATATATATTGGATGCATCATTATAAATGAATTCTAAAGAGTAACAATAATTTATAATATTATAAATAAAACTTGGAAAGTGCATACAATTTTTTTTTTTAACATTGAAATAAAAATATATTGCATGTATGGATTCAATTTTTCATACAACTCCTCCAACATGATTTCCAAATAAAACAATTTGATACATTATTTGGAGTAAATGGAAATGGAAATGAAATTTAACTTTCAAAATTCTCATTAGCAACACCTAGATATGCACTATAAAATATCAATTGCCTAGGAAGTTATTGTTCAATTTTTTTTAATGGAATTTTTAACACATTTTAGTATATTTTTCATTTAGTCTTATGCAATTGTTGTAGAAATTTTGAATATGAAAGCTTCATGAAATTCAACTTTAATTTAAAATTTTGATGGATCACTGTAAATGAAACTTGGGAAGTAACATTAATCACTTACGATATTAAAAATGCAACTTGGAAAATGCATACAAGTTTTATGTTGTTCTTATATTAGAATTGAAATAATATAAAAAATGTATTGATTTAATTGTTCATGTACATTTGTTGAGGGTGAAAACGAAAACTAACATTTTGTTAAGATGTTTAAAGGGGATCATTGATGAATGAGCATTAAACTAAAGTGAAAGAAATAAAAGTGATAATAAAAATACATATTCAACAAGGTACATATAATAAAATATATTGTAAATGATTAAATGCATAGATACAATGGAAAAAATGTCATGTAGTATATATAAAATAATTTTACATGAAAAATAACTATATAAAGGTGAAGATATTATAATGTACAAATAAATGAAAAATGTGAATTAATCTTCAATCAAATTCATTTCTAAATAAAACACCCAAAATCCTTCAAGGGTACAATTAATGTTAAAGTGATCTTTAAATTGTACTTTTGTGATTATTTTCAATTTTTTTAAATGATCGTTTTAATTAAATTATTTATGAATTTTTATTAATGTGAAAGGTTATATTCAAGTTCATTTTTAAAGGGAAGTTTTTAAAGCTTATGTGAAAAGTGGGTAAGAAGAATGGTGAAGAACATGGAAGTTTAAATTAAAACAATTATAATGATTTTTATAATCATACATTGAAGGCTATGAAATTATTCATTCCATTACCATGTGAATGAAACTCACCACATGAATGCCATCATACCATTCCAAGGATGAATATGGATGAATTTTGATAGCCAAAGTGGGTATCCATAAAAAGATGTAAAAAGAATGGCAATTGTCCGTAAGAATATTTAACCAAGTTTTGGTATTATGAACAAATATGATATAGAAGATCTTTAGTTATCTTTTCATATATAGTATGGCCATTTTATGGTCTTGACTGCCTTCCTCATGGGGAAAAGACAACAAAACGAAATAGACTATCCCATTACCATAGCATGATTTGCTTTTATCAAATTTGTATAGTTGGTAGGTTGGCCATCTTCGATAAGAAAGTCTAGCCAAATTCGGTTAGATGTAAAAGAGCAAAGTAAAAAATTTGTAGATTCCTTATAAAATGGTAACTTATTACAATCTCTTGTGTGTTCTTTCAAATTTTGTTTTTGAAAATGAAAATCTTAAACCCAATTAGTTATTGATGTGAATTCAAAACAAAAAGTTGATCAAGGAGAGGGTAGGAACATAGAAGGATTGAGTATGGAGTAGGAGGAAAGAAACAACCACGTGTGTAGGAAATTGAACCTTGCACCCTGGGTTTGTTTCTATACAAAATGCCATTGGGATATAAATTGTAATTAATAGTCTATTTATAGCTAATTTTTATAGTTATTAACAACTTAAAAATTGGAAAACTGGAAAGTAAAGTGACTGCCCATCTTCCTTAAGAGGATTTTGCCAAATTTTGCACAAAATGAAAGTAAAAAAAATTGGATTACCCCCCTCCCCCTTTCCCAAATAGAGGTGGCGATTAATTCAAATTTAGCCCCCCCAAAGTAAAGGTGTTGACTAATTGAAATTTATTTTTTCCTAGTATGTGGTGATTTGTGCCCATTTTTTATAACAAAACAATTTATACCTTGTGCACCATTTTTATTCTACCTAAGTTGCAAACATTAGTGAAAATTTATATAATGCCTTAGTAGCTTTGACATAAATCATAATACTTTCAGAGTGGTTGAAATCTATATATTTTTTAATTCAAATAAAAAAATTATGAAGTAAAAGTTTTAATTAGATAACTATTCTTGTGAAGCTCAAAGAAAAAAATATTACATTAAGAAAATAGCCAATATGAGATGGGAACGAACCAAGTGTGTATAGAATTGAACCTTGTAACTTCAGGTGTATGTGTACATAGAATACCAATGGGATAATAGATTGGAATTGACCTTCCACATAGTTGTTTAGGCACTTATTCACAACTTGAAAATTGAAAACTTGGTAATTAAGTGGGTTGGCCATCTTACATATGATGATTTAACTAGATTTGGAGAGAGGTAAAAGGTGGAAGTACAAAAATTTGGGATTCCCCAACCCCCGACAAAGTGGTGACTTGTTGGAATTCATTGTCTGAGTGTGACAATCAACAAGCTTTTTTTTTTTTTTCCTCATGATGTTGTGGTGACTTGGGCCCATTATTTCCCCAAAAAAACCCTAATTTATACATTTTGCACCCATTTTTTTCACCAAGTTACAAATATTAGTGACAAAAAAAACTATACTAGCTTCAACATTAATTATAATATTTCAAGACTTGTTGAAATTGTCAATTTTTTTCAAGTGGAAAAATTTGTCAAAGAAAATATTATATTTGTGAAAATGCAATATCTTTTTATCTACCATGTATTGGAATATTTGTTTTGTCTTTTTTCTTTTCTTTTCTTCAAACTTTGGAAATCCACTTTTGACTGTTGTTGTTTAGCACTATAATTTCTATGTTGTTTGAAAGTGGTTTTGTATTGTTGTCACATTGAAAGGTGTAATTGACCTTGAAATGATTCAAGGGTAGAAAAAAGGCCCCAACAAATATTGACATTTTAGAAGTATACTAATTAGGGTTTTTAAAAAAAAAAATTCCTTAAGTAGGTGGATTGGCTAGGATCCTCAGCATTATTTAATAGGAACTCGTGACTTTCTTGGTGGACAAATGCATTTTTGTGGAATCCTGCCTAGTTCTGGCAACCTGTTGGAACACATTGTCTACATGTGCTGACGTCTAGCTTCTTTTTTCAAGATATGGTAATTTTCTTTTAAAAAATTCCCAAGCAGCCATTTGTTGGATTTGCTAGGGTTACCTAGCTACCTACCACGATAGGCTCTTTGTTGCAAAATATTTATTAAATAACCAACAAAATTATTAAACAAGTAGATTTGAGGTTTTGGGTGAAAATTAACACATAGGTCTTCCCTTTTTTTATACCAAATTAAGCGAAATTGAGGGCATGTGGAATCCGCACATTGAAATTGAAGTTTTAGGGTGCACAAGGCATATATATTAGAGCTTTGTAAAAAGCTCTAATATATGGTGTCTTTGGCCTAAAATATGGACAACCCCAACCCCAACCCGGCCTCCCGCCCCCAAATCCTTGGATTAGAGTGAACCAACTCACCATATAGGACAGATGGTGTGTTGACAAGAAGCACACTTTAGTATAGGTTATCAGGTTCTCAATTCACGTCCGTGTACAACTGAGTCATATTTGGCACGAATTGAGTGCCATGAAGAGGTGAACATTCAAAGTTTTGTCATCACAAGCTACACCGAAATTGACCCCTAAAGGGGTCTTGGAAAGCCAAAGACACACCAACAAGTGAACCAACTTGGTCCGCCCCAATGTTTGTGGGTTAAGCCGACCCACATGAGACACATGACTTTTCCCATCGAGGGTGAACATTACAGAAGTTGGTGACTTAGTGAAAATCATACACACTTGTGATCTTCCTAGGTACCCTTTCTTCATATACAGAAAAACAGAAAACAATTACACATAAGGGCTATTTTGTCTTTGTTGTTGGTGTTGTGTAATGTAGTAGTACCATGGCAAGTTCACCGTTTCAATGTTGAATAATTTTTCTTTTATTTTCATTCACAAAAATCTTGTTCTTTGAAATTAATGATGGGTTTAGGGTACAAAAACTTTTTTGTTGTATGATTCATTTGGTATGAAATGGGTTTCAATATTTCAAATAATCAAATCCTTTGGGTATGAAAAAAAGGACCAATCACATGTTGCAAACACAAAAAAACAAAAAGGAAAAAGTGAGCTTGTCACCATTCACTTATCACTCATTTCTAGCAAGATGATCGTTTTTCTTGCCACCATACAAAATTTCACCAAAAAAACACACAATAATACTAACATATGTGTATATTAAATGGTGTTTATGTGCACATAAAAACGATAAATTTATTACTAATTACATATTTCTAATTTCTAATTTTTAATAATAAAATTTAAAACTATATATGAATTATTTCGATAATTATTATAATGTAATAATCTTAACAATTGATTACTTATAATAATGATAATAATAATAATGTAACTTGTAGCTAGCCTAGGTTAGCTATTCTATTATAATTATATATATATATTAGTATGTCACTTATTATAACTATTATGAACTATTATAATAAAATTTTAATTGCTAGTAAGTACATTATTTCTTTCAAAATATTAATCATTTTCTCTATCATATTAATATCATCAACAACATCATCATTATGTAGTAAAATATTATTATTTTAAATTTTAATCAAGGAAATATGAAAGATTAAATTTTCAATTATAAAGTAATTAGTAATATAAATAAATAAATAAATAAACAATAACTGTCATTTGTAATAATTTTAAGAAGTATAGTATGATAGTTTGGATACATTTGTAATGTGGCCATAATAATAATTAGTAAATATCTTACATAAAATCTCAATATAGTCAAAACCAAACTAAATGTTGTTCATATGGAAAGGTGGAAACCATAATAGTTGCAAACTAGTTATAATGTAAATGTAAATATGATGGACACAAGAAATAGTTGCAAAAATGTTCAAAGGTAATTACAAATGATTAATAGTCAGTTGCATGCACTTGCAAATAGACATTAATATAAAAATTGTGATTTGCAACTAAATTTTAGTTGCAAAAAACATTTATGATTAAAAATTAACATAGTAGCAAACAATAAGTTACAAATGATTATTAGTTGCAAACAACAAATGAAATTTTATTTTGTAAACTACAAGTATGCAAATTTTATATGTATCTAAGGATGAAATCTGCGACTACACTTGCAACTACAATGCAAATCAATATGTTCATAATTAATAGCTTTAAAACATGACACGTGGCATCATTTGGAATTTTTGAAATATTTTTCAAACAAATGTTTCTTTTCCAACCATCCAATTAAAGCAACTAAATTATGCTTCGTGGCAACCCTATAATCATTTAAGGTTAGTTTAAAGTTGGACCACTTATGATACGCCACATGGCACCTTTGCTAGGCCTAAGTTAAACCACTTAACCTACCTAAGTGCCTAAGGTACTTAGCCTAGTTTCTAGCTAGCCCATTTATAATAAGCCATGTGGCACCTAGGTTAAACTTAGGCCACCTAAACATAGGTGTAGCCTAGGTAGGTAGGTCTAGGTCTAAAACTTTTACAACAAAATCATGTTTTATTTTAAGTTTGGGTGTAACTTATGTGTTTAGCTCCTCCCATATGGCAATTGAAACATTGAATGTGTTCACTACACCAAACCAACTTACTTAAATAGTTTGTAAACTTGAAAGCGAAAACAAACAATATGGGATAAAATTTTAGTTGCAACTTAGTCGCATAGTTGTAACTTAATTGCAACTACTCCTTAGCACATACCATTATATAACCTACCTATTAACCTATTAAGTAACATAAATTTTTGTTAGCTACCTATTTAAATAATATTTATTTTAAGTACATATTTAAATAGCGACTACACAATTATTATTTAAATACCTATTTAAGCAGTCTTTAAATAATTATTTATAATTAAATAACTTATTAGGTAGCTAGTGGGTATCTAGGTATATATGTATGTAGGTACCTAGTAATTAAAAAAGTAACCATGTATATAATATGTAGGTACATAGGGTATATGTACATAGTAAGTAGGTAGCATATACATATAGGTTTGTATGTACTATTAAATAGTCTATATGTATAGCTACTAGGTAGCATACGTACCTTGTGCAACTATAATGTGACTACTTTGTTTGCATGTGCAACTGAATGTATAAACGATGTTATAAAAGGTACAAAAAATCATTAAAAATCAACTTATTGAAAAGGTCAAATAGGTCATAATTGTAACTAATTGAAAAGAAGAGCAAAAATCATCCAAATTTGAAAAATAATTGCACAGGCAATCATTCATAGTTGTGGACAACATTTAGTCGCACATAGTTACACCGGGAATGGTTGCAAATGACATGATTTCTACTAGTGAAAGTGATTACATTTTGACAAATTTCTACTAGTCATGCTCATTATGTTTCCAACCATAGTTGAAAACGCAAATTCTTTTGCAAATTTTTTCTACAATGTTTGAAATAGCAAGAAATTCTAAATTTGAAAGCTATTTTTTTCCTAAATATGGAATAACAAAAAATTCAACAATCTGACATGAAAATAAAACCCAATCTAGTAAAAAAATTTGTTATCATGAACTAAGTGAGATAATGTAAAACTGCATATTTCCACATTTGCCCAATAGCACCTTAGTCATCCTCCTTGTTACTTTCATTTAGGTGCACCCCTAATTCATTGTTGTCTCTGGTGCATTCAATATTGGTATTCATGTATCATCCTCCGTAATACATATGAGAAAAGCTGATTCATAAGTGTCGTCCATTAGGTCCATCAAGTTTTCGGGCCACTTTTTGTAAATTCTATGATGGATGCCCAACAAATAATGGAACTCAGACTGCCTTTTGAATCACATTCTATAGTTTTGGTTTGTGGGATGTTTAGGCCATGTATTGTCCTTTGATGGCTGGGGAAGGTTGTCCAAGAATTCCATAATGAACATCTTAATGATCTTTGCATAATTCTTATAATCTTGGAAATAGTTTTAATTACTGCCCACTTTCTAACAACAACTTTGAACTATGGTCGGACTTTGGCAAGCTCTCTCTAATCTAGGGGTGGGCATGAGCTCAAATCTATCAAACTTTAACAAGATTGTGGTTTATCCCCCTGAGACATCACAAAAATAGCTTTTTTCCTTCTATACAATGCAGAAAGGATTCAATCCTGTACCCGCTTATGGTTTACAGGTCTAAGCATTTGGCTTAAGGTATGAAAATTTTGGCATAAGCTTGAAACCTTAAGCCAAAGTGCTGAAGGCCAATAAAGTGACCACTCCTTTAAGAAAATTGTCGATGAGAACAACACAACTGGCATAATGTAATTTTTCAAACATTTCTCAGGGTAATAATCAAATGTCTCAACACTTGTAAACAAATATTCCATGTTTTCATAAGAAAATTGCACCCTACTTATTTTGGAAAGCAAAACAAATATTTTATCCTCACAAGAAAATGTTCTTGAGTCTGGTGCACAACAAGCATAGCTCAAACACATAAATATGTGAAGATGAATGTAATTTTAAGATTGTGAAATATAGTTCTTTTAGCTTGCTGTGCCAACCTAGGCCAAAATGTTTTTATCTCAAGACAATAGGGTTATCAAGAAAGTAACCCTGTCTTCACCCTGTCTTTGGGCCTCCTTTCACCCCCTATTCACTTTTTCAGTGGTATCCGCAAAGTAAAGACATTTCAATAAATCTCAGTATGAAATGCTGATACTCAGCATTTAATGCACAAGGTTCAAGACTAATAATAGTAGTTGTACAGTTAGCAGCCGTGAAAATATATGTAGCGTCAGTGGATGTAGCATTCAACTGGGGATGAAACCCTACTTTTTCCAGGTTTCTTTTTAATCTCACCCTATGTACGACCAAACTCAGGATTCTGGTGTTGTGTTTTTCTTACTTTACGCATAACTCTAGGAAATTTTTTAATTCACACCTTTTTTTTTGGGTTAAATTCACACCCTTCCTTCGCGCGTCCGATTATATGCAGATTAAATTTGAGTGTGTCTGCTCCACCCCCTGATGTTCATTTGACTTAGGAATTTATATTATACAATTTTTTTCAAATATATCATAATTTTATTAATAACTTTTCATCCAGACATCAGGGGGGTGGGGCAGACACACTCAAATTTAATCTGCATACAATCGGACGCGCGAAGAAAGGGTGTGAATTTAAAATTCTCCTAACTCTAATATTAAAGTTTTTTCTTGAGCCTTTTATCTTAAGGTTATAATGTTCTTAATCATTTTGTCTTGTGGTTTGAGCATATTGGCTTGTAGTTCAAGCAGTTTGACTTGTGGTATAAACATTTAGACCTACACTTGGCAGCTTTCCTTAACATATGGCCTATGAGAATACTTGCACAAATGCTTGACCCTTTTGGTATTTCATACCTGCCACCAACTCCCAGCGTGGTCTGTATCTACAGTCACTGCTCCTCCAGGGCTCTGCCAATTCTCTTATGGGAAGCTCAAACTCCTCACTCAATCGGAAAGGAATCTTCTTCTTCTCTGACAAAACCCCCACACGTTGTTGCTCTCAACCTAGTGTGAGAATTATACATGAAAAAAGATTGTACTTTGTGCTTTTTCAGTCTACATCATTTATGTGCACTCCAATCTTTTCCTCCAGGCATATTTGGAGGTTGGGTTAGTCAGTTTTGGATGGGCTGTTCTCGAGTTGTCCACCATCACACCCAAGCCCATCACACCCAAATGTTTTGCTGGTAGGAGGGGAATCACAAGAAAAATAATTCTAAGTCATTCTGCTACACAATACCTTTATTATTGCAACGATATCTAATTTGGGGACATATTTGTGATTCATATTAATTAGATCATGGCTGTGCTCATAACTTTTTTCTTTTTAAAAAAAAAAGGAGCCATATTGATTGACTCACAAACAATTTTTTTTGGAACATTGGGCATGCTCTTAATAGAAGCACCTCTTTCAACCCGAGTTGCAAAATAGAAACAAATCTTTTTTTAAGAAAATTATTGATTAGTATCACTCAAAATAAACCGATTCTTGATATGGCTATTGTGAGAGATAGCTTTCAGAACCAAGCCCCAGGTTTTACACATATGAATGTTGAGATGAAACTCACTCAAAACTATGACATATGAATCTTAAAGGCCTTGGACCAATTTAAAGCTTCCAACCAATAAGATTACTTGAATTCATTGGTCCTTGGACCTTGTACCCTTGTCTAAAATGGGCCTAAGTTTCTTTCTTAAGCTGTTTGATTCTCAAGATGTATTGATTGTCAAAATTGCACTGGTCTTCAGTGATGCGACCCACACTGCTTCAATGACTAAAATCCTTGCTATAAAAGGCGGGATTTGTGTTCGTTGTACGAGTATTTTTATCTATGTTTTCTAATCAAATTTTTCACAGG
>Ga0116228_10000598_pt1 | contig 27890 bp, 27 predicted proteins | sample S1TSphfallax_2_FD_89694 | JGI IMG/M metagenome (GOLD analysis project Ga0116228, IMG submission 89694) | Host-associated microbial communities from peat moss isolated from Minnesota, USA - S1T2_Fc - Sphagnum fallax MG | ecosystem: Host-associated > Plants > Peat moss > Unclassified | place... | reverse complement strand
CAGAGCAGTCGTGATTATCGCTATAAGCGGTCTGAGTATGCAGCAAGGGGGATTTCTGAGTACTGGATTATCGATCCGATACAGCAGAGCGTGCATATTTTGGTATGGGTAGAGGGTTATTATGAAGCGCAGGTTTATATAGCGGATATGGCGATCGCTTCCCCAATATTCCCGCAATTCAATTTGACTGCTAATCAGGTTTTACAAACTCGCCACTAAGTATACAAGTTATGCAAATAATCTGGAAATATCGCTTATAATTCGCAAAATGAATAACCACGATTAACTGCTCAAATTATCAAGATTAAGGCGTTAGTAAAATTAACTGTTGACTTAAGAGCGATCGCACATTGTCTAATCCGAGTTGTGTGATTGTTAAAATTTCTGCTACCGTCAAGCTACCATCGCAACTTTGCATAAATTTCAACTCTGTTTCTGACAAGTTGGTGATCTGGTAATCGCCATTAAATATGACTTGACTGGGAAACCCATGTATACAAGGGCTGATTTCTGGAATTGCTCCCAGTAGCACGTTGTCTTCTGACCAGTCGGTTTTCGTGATTGGCGATCGCCCCAAGAAAAATTCGTAATGGCTGACCTCTGGATCTAATAATTCAATCAACCGATAACGTTGGCGATCGCTCAGTTGTCCAGCTCTTTCCATTAATCCCGGAGCTTTCGCGAAAAGTCTTTCTAATCGCCAAAAACCAGGATTGGAGAAACCAATAAACTCTAATCCTGAAGCATCGATTAATTCAAACAGCGTATCTATATTATAGTCAACTTCCTGAGGGTGAACATACATATCTGCGAAACACTCATCTCGATGATTCTCTAAAGACCAGCGTTCTTTTTCCCGCTTAACTAGACGATTTTCTGGAGGTAAATTAGCAAATATCTCTCTTCCTACGTTTACCCCATCTCGATAATCGCCGCGGTTTTCTCCTTGGAGCAGGGCGATCGCTTTTTGGATCAATTGAATTTCCCAACGACCTAACTCCCCATAGACAAAGACATGTAGTAAACCACCTGGGGATAACTTTTGGGCTAAAGCCTGGATACCACGAATTGGGTCAGGTAAATGGTGCAAAACGCCCACACAATTAATTAAATCGAATTCTCCTGGTAGCTGTGCGACATCATATAAACTTAATTGATGAAATTCAACTCGATTAGCTCCAGACCTGCGACAGCGTTCCCTCGCTACAGCCAAAGTACCAGCACTTAAATCAATTCCTACCACATGTGCTTGAGGATTCAGGTGTACCAAATATTCCGTTCCCACACCAGAACCGCAACCAGCATCTAAAATGCGGACATCTTGCTTTTGGGGTTTTCTTCCAGTGCAAAAACTGTGAGCAGTTAACCAATTCCAACGCCAGTTATAACCCGGAGGTGGTTCATCTAAGAAAGGTTCTGGAGGAAATGGGTATGTATCGTAAAGTTTAGCAACAGCAGCACTGACAGTTTGGGAATTGGTATCTGGATTAGTCATTGGATTTAATCTGGTAATAGAGTTGGATCGGATTGATCTCCAGAGAAGTTTTTCTATCATATTATGGTTTTGCTAACCTCATGGGAATCCATTGTTTAGTCATGGAATTTCTCTGACTGCTGGCTCAAAAATCCTGATTTATCCTGAAGTGCGATGGTGCGGAGCGCCCGAGGCGATCGCCAAGCAGGCTAGAATAAAAATATATGTACTTTATGACATAAATTTTGTATGTCTCGATGGTTTAACGTCGCGGGTCCATGTAAAGCCAACAAACATTACATACTGTCGCCCACTAGTCGGCTACCAAACTTAGAGCGGTTAAAGGTTTTGTCAAGACCTTTAGTAATATTTATAGATGAAATTGATTCACTACAAGACGAAGCACTAATTTCCATCTTACGACAGTTACGTGATGGTTATCCCTCCCGTCCCGAAAATTTCCCCTTGTCAGTCGGTTTGAGCAGATAAAAGACATTTTGACAATTAGTTAAGATAGCGCTAGTGTTTATAAATCTCTAATTTACCTGTGCCTCTACCCAAAGGGAGAAAATTACTAGGAATATTATAAAAGATAAAATCTTATCTCAATTGCTTTTTCTCATAAAATCATATCATGGTCAAATCAACTAGTAGAGAGTTTATCCAGAATCATCACCAATTTCCATCGGTAAGTAGTTTAACAGAATACTCTATAAGAAACTTACTTGTGGAAGTAGACTTGCTCAGAATTATTGCTAGCCAAAAACAAGAAGAAAGTCGCAAGGGAATACTGGGTCAAGTTTTCACTCCTACAAATGTAGCAGAATTAATGGCGGGAATGTTTGATCAGATTGACGTATCTCAAATATCCTTGTTGGATGCTGGAGCGGGTTCTGGCTCACTGACTGCAGCATTTGTAGCTAATCTCTGTCGTCAAAAAAAGCACTTAGTGAATTTAGATGAGTTAAATATTGTCGCCTATGAAGTTGATCCTTTTCTGATTAAATATTTACACAAGACGTTAGAGTTATGTACTGAAGAATGTCGCCTATCTGGTATCAAAATGGGTTATGAAATCCGTGAATTGGATTTTATTCAAGATGCTGTGAGACTGCTACAACCTAGTTTGTTTGATCATCAAGACAATTCTAGATTTACACATGCTATTCTTAATCCACCATATTTAAAAATTAACGCTCATTCCCAAATGCGTTCTTTGTTACGTTCTTTGGGACTAGAAACCAGCAATTTATATCCCGGATTTATGGCTGTAACAGCCCAACTACTTAAACCAGGAGGAGAGTTTTTAGCAATTTCGCCCCGCAGTTTCTGTAATGGTCCTTATTTTAAGGATTTTCGTCAGATCTTTTTAAGCATAATGGCTTTACGCCAGATTCATCTTTTTGAGTCTAGACAGGAAGCTTTTAGCGATGATGAAGTTTTACAGGAAACAGTGATAATTCATGCAGTAAAACAAAAGCAAAAATTCGATAATGTAACTATTACCACTAGCTTTAGCGCTGAAGATGATTTTTTTACATTAAATTCTTTACCTTATTCTGAAATAGTTCACCCTAATGATACGCAGCAATTTATCCATATAATTCCTGATAATCTGAGCCAACAGGTTGTTCAAGAAATGGCTAATTTTAGCTGTACATTGAAGGATTTGGGATTAACAGTCTCCACGGGGCGAGTTGTTGATTTTCGAGCTAAGGAACATTTACGTCTTTCCCTTAATGAAAATTGTGTTCCCTTGATTTATCCAGTAAATTTTTCAGCAGGATATATTGATTATCCCAAAATCACTAAAAAACATCAAGCTTTGGTACATCAAGAACAAACAGCTACTCTTTTAGTACCAAATGAGAATTATGTTTTGACCAAGCGTTTCTCTTCTAAAGAGGAAAAGCGGCGAGTAGTTGCTGTTGTGTATGACGCTAACAAAATTAACTGTAAGTGGATAGGCTTTGAAAATCATTTAAATTACTTTCATCGGGATGGAAGAGGAATAAATCTTACTTTAGCTAGAGGTCTTGCTGTTTATCTTAATTCTAGCGTTGTAGATGCGTTTTTTCGACTGTTTAATGGACACACCCAAGTTAATGCAACTGATTTAAGAAAGCTGAATTATCCTACAAATAAGCAACTTTTATCTTTAGGGGAAAGAGTGGGAAATAGTTTTCCTAACCAGGAGGAAATTGATCGAATTGTGGAAGAAGAGTTACTAAAAATGACAAATGAACCTGAGAACATTACTATAAGTATTAAATCCCGTATTAATGAAGCACTGCAAATATTAACTCAACTAGGACTTCCTCGCGCACAACAAAATGAACGTTCAGCATTAACTCTTTTAGCCTTGCTTAATTTAAAGCCAAATGAATCCTGGAAAGGAGCTACATCTCCTTTGATAGGAGTGACACCAATAATGGAATTTATGGCACAACATTATGGTAAAATTTATAAACCTAATACTAGGGAAACTGTACGAAGACAGTCAATTCATCAATTTCTAGATGCTGCTTTAATAGTTGCTAACCCTGACGATCCAGAACGTCCAATAAACAGTCCTAAAACTGTTTATCAAATCGAGGAGAGTTTACTTGAGCTATTACGCACTTATGGAACCTCAGAATGGGGTAAAAGTATCTCCACATATCTTGCTTCGGTTAAAACTTTAAAACAGAAGTATGCTCAGGAGCGCCATCTATCGCGCATCCCCATATTAATTGAAGGTGAACTCAAAACTTTATCACCAGGTGGTCAAAATATTCTTATCGAGAAGGTTATTAACGAGTTTACTCCACGTTTTACACCAGGAGGAAAGCTAATTTATATAGGTGATACCGATGATAAATTTGCATATTTTAACGAAGCAGAAATGCTTGAATTAGGTGTTAATGTTAATTTTCACGGTAAAATGCCTGACCTGATAGTTCGTCATTTGAAAAATGATTGGTTAGTTTTAATTGAAGCTGTAACTTCTCACGGTCCGATTAACGCTAAAAGAAAACAGGAATTAGAGATTCTCTTTGGTGGTGTGAAAATTCCTCTGGTAATGGTAACGGCTTTTCTCAGCCGTAAGGCGATGGTGGGATATCTAGCGGAAATTGCATGGGAAACAGATGTTTGGATAGCTGAAGATGCTACTCATCTTATTCACTTTAATGGGGACTACTTGTTACAAACTTATAAGGTGTAAAATTATAGCTGATTGGGAGAAAGATGATTTCATTAAGTGAATCAATACAGAAACATCCATTATTAAATTCCAAGACTGAGAAAATAAATTTGGTTAATTATGCTTGGTCAGATTCACCTGATTTACGCTCAGTTGAATCTGCTAAACCAAAAGGTGATGATTCTATTCTGGAAATACGAAAATTAGTTAAAAGGTTGACTGAGTTTTGGGAAGTAAGAAGGGTAAAGGCGATCGCTACAAGATTCCCTGATATTCATTGGGTTGATTTCCAGATGGAATTACAAGAAGAAAATGCTGATTTATCAGATGAAATCTGGGATAAAACCCAGGATTTAGTGATTGACTGTGAATGGAAATTAAGGGATAATTCTACGGAAAAGTGGTATTTTCGACCTCTGGTAGTGGAATCATTTTATTCACGCAAAAATCAAGTAATAGTTGATTCAAATGATAAACAGCACAGATTAGCAAGTGGACTGAAAATATTATCAAGCAACCCGCCAAAATTGATTAGGCTCTAAGATTGAATCGTCTTTTCAAAAATTACAACACATAAAGGATATCTTAAAAATCAGTTAAAACAGAAGTATGCTCAGTAGTGGGATTTCTCAAATATATTTTTTCTTCTATCTAAGCTTATGACTCTCAAGGTAGCACCTGCTGTTATAGTTTTAAATCAAAATAGTGTGGTAATGGCGCGAAAGATCGTTAGCGTTTTACCAGGATCAAAGCTTTATGGTTTAACCAACCGCACACAAGATGTAGATTTGAGCTTTGCGAATTTTAGCGAAATGGTGCGGGAGTTATTTGCTCAAGGAACCCCGTTGATTGGTATTTGCGCAGCAGGTATTTTGATCAGAACGATCGCTCCCCTACTCACAGACAAACAACTGGAACCGCCAGTCATCGCGATCGCCGAAGATGGAAGTGCGGTAGTTCCGCTGTTAGGTGGAATCAATGGAGTCAATGACTTAGCCAGATTGATTGCGCAAGGGTTAAATGTACCAGCAGCAATTACCACTGCGGGGGATTTGCGGTTTCGCACAGCTTTGTTATCTCCCCCAACTGGATATCATTTAGCTAATCCAGATAACGCGAAAAAATTTATTTCCGATTTATTAGCTGGAGCGACGGTCAAGTTGGTGGGAACAGCTGCTTGGTTAAGTGAGAGTAAATTACCAATTGATCCTAATGGGACTTTAACTATCCAGATTACGGAAAAGCAAGTTACCCCTACAGCGAATTGCTTAGTTTACCATCCCGCAAATCTAGCGATCGCTCTGACTGCTATTCCTGAATCAGTGGAAGAAACTATCAGCTTAATTCAACAACAACTCACAGAAGCTAATTTAGCATCCAAGTCTATAGCTGGTATTTTCGCGCCTTTAGGTCTTTCTGGTGAAAGTAAGTTAAGCGCGATCGCCCAAAGTCTAGGAGTCCCTACTCGGTTTTTTCCAGAAAGTCAATTGACGGAGTTTGTGATCCAAGGTTATAGTTTGAATGTGGCGATCGCTCTTTTAGCGACTGGGAAAGATGGTGAAACACTTCCATGCTCATGGGATTTCTTCAACGTGGCGATCGCACCCAAAATAATTTACCCAGAAACCATTGGACAATCACGGGGAAAATTAGCGATCGTCGGGACTGGTCCTGGTGGATTAAAATGGATGTCGCCAGAAGTCAAAGATATCCTCAACGCAGCTACAGATTTAGTTGGTTATAAGACTTATCTCAATTTAATTGGCTCTTTAGCAGATCACAAACAGCGACATGAATCAGACAATCGAGAAGAAGGCGCTAGAGCTAGACTAGCACTGGATTTAGCTGCTCAAGGGAAATATGTCGCTGTCGTTTCTTCGGGAGATCCTGGTATTTACGCTATGGCTTCAGCTGTGTTTGAGGTGTTAGACCGTGAGCATAAACCAGAATGGGAGAATATTGATATTCAAGTTGCGCCGGGTATTTCAGCTATGCAAGCCGCAGCAGCGGTTATTGGCGCACCCTTGGGACATGACTTTTGTGTAATCTCCCTATCGGACATTTTAAAACCTTGGTCGGCGATCGAGCAGAGGATTCGAGCTGCTGCTCTGGCTGATTTTGTCATTGCTTTTTATAATCCTGTATCTTTAGAGCGGATTTGGCAATTAACAACAGCAAAAAATATTTTGTTAGAACACCGCCATCCAAGTACACCTGTAATTATAGCACAGAATTTAGGTCGTCAAGGACAAACGGTGAGAGTAATTACTTTAGAGCAGTTAGAATCAACAGATGCTGATATGCGGACTATTATTTTAATCGGTTCTACAAAAACTCGACAGATGGAAAAATCTCACGGTAAAGGCTGGGTTTATACACCGCGTCATTATGCTCATAATTAATCCATTGCTTTGATCATCTAAAATATGGTATTTTGCATATTACTCTGAGGGGGAGTAGCTACTGGTATATAAAGCCAGTATATTTGAATCAACATACCGGCGGAATCGCCTGGTTCAAATGGCAAGTTTTTCAGCTTGAAAGCGAGACCTTCACCGTGGTTCACATTCTGATGTGGGCTTGGTGAAGCATTTTGCTAACCAAGCTGGCTCAGATGTGTGTTTTGTTAACCCTGAGCAGCTTGATGAACAAAGGTATCATGGATCTAAATCTTTTCTTATCGGTATTTGCATTAATCTTCCTAGCTGAGTTACCTGATAAAACCTCAGTGACAATTTTGCTTTTAGCTACTTATCATCATCCCCTAGCTGTTTTCTTAGGAGCATCTGGTGCTTTTGTCATTCAAAGTCTTTTAGCAGTGGCATTCGGTAGTATAATTAGTCATTTAGATAGCAAATTAGTCCATATATGTGCAGGTATGTTATTTCTAGCTTTTGCCATTATGATGTGGCGCAAACAAGCATCCTGTACGGAAGATGTTAATCTCAGTTCCAAACGCAAAGTAGCTAGTTTTATGAAATCTACTACTACAACATTGATCACTCTTTTCATCGCTGAATGGGGAGATTTAACTCAATTAGCCACGGCGACTTTAGCGGCAAAATATCATTCGCCTGTAACTATTTTTACTGCTGCAACTTTAGCACTCATATGCGTAACTGCTATTGGTGTATTCATCGGAAATAAAACCAAAAACTATTTAAATCAGCAGTTTTTGCAAAAAACCGCTGCATGTGCTTTTGCATTAGTTGGTGTAGGACTTTTAATTAAGCCATAAGCTAGATTTCTGGATACTTTAGCTATATTAGATGGTGAAGAAATGGGGAAATGATAGACTCAAATATCTGATTTATGTCTCAAATTTTCTGCTGGAAGTCAGCAATTTCTGATATCCTATTTTGTCGATTTTGGAAAGTTACTGACTTTATATCGATAAATTAAAATAATTTATCAGATGTGATTCCATAATAGCCATTTTTCTTAACTTACAAGTATAAATGGGAGAAAGTTTCTCATAAATACTAACTTTGCATAATTCATTAGTGCTTGGGGTAAAAAGATATAATTCAGGTAATTATGTCTAGTAAATCTGGCAAAATCTCTTGATTTTCCCGCCTGATTTCACAACAATAAAGGCATCATGTGTCATGCATGATTGTAGCCAATAAAAAAAGAAAAGCCCTTAAGTATGTCCGTTAACGCGGACATTTTATTTTTATTTTCATTTTTTATTTTATTTTTCAATCTCTATCTGTGGATAGAGGGAAAGTAGTCCAGAATTTCATTAATATTGATTTAACGATGTAAGTAGTACTTTCTCCTGGGTTTAGAAGTTCTCAAGGGGGAAGGGTTACTTCTTGTTAATTCTCTCCCGTTCTGGCCGTGCGGCTGGGGCTGGAGAGAATTTGGCTAATTTTGTACCTGATGCTTGAATTAGTCCATCGCCCTCACCTCTAGCCCCTCGGGAGAGGGATTTAGGGTAAGGGCGATTTCTAAGCTATTTACTCACGAATAACCGATTAATCAAAGACTACCAGCCCAAGTTATCCACTTATGAGATAAACCTATATGTGATATGGTGTCAGTCACATCTAATTCGCTGATGGTTATTTCGCTAAACTCAGCATAATTAATTTTTGTTGTACAAGTGTTACAACCAGTCAAGTTAGCTTGTTCAAGATTAATATCAGCCAAGTTAGCACCACTCAAATCAGCATCTTTGAGATTCGCTCTCTGAAGATTTGCCATAATTAGGTTAGCACCACGCAAATCAGCACGATTTAAATTAGATTCTTCCAGATTGGTTTTAAATAAATCAGCGCCGATTAGATTAACATCGCTTAAATTCGCACCTTGTAAATTAGCATTGCTTAAATCAGCATTGGTTAAATTTGCACGGCTCAGGTTACATTCGCTTAAATTCGCATAGCTTAAATCAGCGCCACTCAGATCAGCTTCAACAAAACTGACACCATTTAACTTAGTTTCTGCGAGTTTGGCTTGGTGCAAATTAACTCTATCAAAACTCCGCTCTCCTGAAGCATATAGATTCAGGATTTCTTTAGCACTCATAGAAATACTCCGTATGCGGGAAACTCAGTCCCTTTAGAACTGAGAGGGAAGCGACGGGCTAGTCAAACACGTAAGATTTATTTCTTACAAGCTCAGTGGCTTCAGCCCTGAGTTATTGACAATCTCACCTCAATATTGTCTTTGGGGAGTTACACACTCTCTCAGACCACATTTTTAGCAATCCTCGTTATTGCTCTAGCCCTTATTATAACTAAAATTCTAGCTAATTTCTAAATTTGGTTTTTTAGATCAAGCTTCTCATATTCTGAAAAACTGGATAATCACAACCGTAACATTCTATTAAACATTTTCTGTTGGGACTGGAAATTTCCTACAATGATTCTCAAGGACTTTAACATAGAGGTGTCAGTAAACAAATGACTAAAGCCGTTGCTGACGTGATGACTCACGACCCGATTGTTGTCCGTCCAGAAACTCCTTTACAAGAAGCTATCCAAATTCTGGCGGAACGCCGTATTAGCGGTTTACCTGTGGTCGATCGCTCTGGTGAATTGGTGGGTGTGATATCAGAAACAGATTTAATGTGGAAGGAAACAGGTGTTACCCCACCTGCTTACATCATGTTTTTAGATAGTGTGATTTATTTACAAAATCCTGGTGCTTATGAACGGGATATACATAAGGTATTGGGACAAACGGTGGGAGAAGTTATGAGCAAAAATCCCATTACCATTTCTCCTGATCAGCCTGTCAAAGAAGCAGCTACGATTATGCATCAGCGCAGTATCCATCGTCTACCGGTAATTGATGGTACTGGTCAAGTAATTGGGATTTTGACGCGGGGTGATATTATTCGCGCTATGTCATTAGATTAACCCAAGTTGGTCAAAACCACTTTTAGCAATATTAGGATCAAGTAACTAAATGGATATTTCTGTAGAATCTGTCAAAGCATTGTTGAGTTCATCAGACTTGGGCGATCGCCTACGGGCTGTGAATCAAATTCGGGGACTTGAGGCGCAGATTGGCTGGGAATTGATACAAATAGCGATTGGTGACAGTAACGCTCGCGTGCGTTATTCCGCTGTCAGTCAGATAGATCAATTAGGAACCCAGGATTTAGATTTAGCTTTAAATCTCTTGCGCGGTTTGCTGAAAGACCCGGAACCTGATGTCCAATCCGCCGCCGCAGATTGTCTAGGTGCGCTTAAACTACATGCAGCTTTTACAGATTTACAGGAATTGTATCAGACAACAACAGAGTGGCTAGTAAAATTTAGCATTATAGCGGCGTTAGGTGAATTCGGCGATCCACGCGCCTTTATTTTGCTTGAACAAGCTTTGCAGGACGATAATGGACTTATTCAAACCGCAGCAATTAGTTCTTTAGGTGAATTAGGAGACCAAGCTGCTATTGAGCTATTAAAAACTTATGTGAATAATCCCGATTGGCAAATACGCTATAGAGTTACACAAGCTTTAGTGAATTTGGGAGGAGAAGAAGCTAAATCACTTTTAGCGGTTTTGGCGAATGATCCAGTAGAGGCGATCGCTAATGAAGCGAGATCCAAGTCGGGTGATGAATAGATGATAAGTTGGATAATTTTGATTTAACGCAAGCTGGATGGGAAATCGAACCATTTGCAGTTTGTAGTTGAAAAGACAGCGCAACTACAAACTCTATTTGATCACCAGAATATACTCTCAATACGAGAAAACTAGGTGCTACTTAGCTTAAATTATTGAAAATGCGGCTTTTTCTTAGCTTTTACACCTTTGTGTTTTGTTGTAATTGATTTAGATATTTTTTGTTTAGAACTGGATTGCTTTGTTGTAATTGATTTAGATACATTCTGTTTAGAACCGCGTACTTTACCAATATCATTACCAATAGACACAACTTTATGTTTTTGAGTACTATCGTCAAAGTCATAAAGTCCATTGTCATGGATAACGTTTTGTCCTAGATCACCATTATTTCCTATATCTGGTAAAGCATTGATAGTTACGACTATACCATCTCGACGATTATTTTTAATCAGATTTTTGCGCAGTACTGGTTTAGCTGCTTCTGAAATGAAGATACCATCTTGGTTTTGAGTAATTGTGTTATCTGTAACTAAAGGTTTGGATTCACCGCCAATTGCTAACCCAAATCCTGTGTGTTGAAATAAGTTATTGCGAATTTCTCCTTGAGCAGAATTCGTGATGGAAATTCCATTGGCTGCGTTGTCTTGAAAGGTATTGTTGATGATCTGAGGATTTCCTGTACCTGTAACAAACACACCCTCTCTCAAACTCTTAATAAAAGTGTTATTTGCAATAATGGGATTAGTTGACTCTACCCACACACCTGTACCTCGCTGATTAGGGTTTGTGACAGTGACACCCGTAATCACAGTTTTATCATCAGTGATAATACTAGTACTTTGTTTAGCAAAGAAACGACTCATGTAATCACCACCACCATTAATCAGTATTCCCTGACCTCTGGTGGATGTATCTCCCCGCAAAGTAACTCCTGGTTTAAGTACTAGAGGGAAAATTTCGCCACTCTCCTTACTATAAGTTCCAGGGGCGAGTTGAATTACTGTGTCTGACTTAACTTGATTAAGTGCATATGAAATAGTTTTGTATGGTGTTGTTCCAGTATTACCGTTATCTATACCTGTTTCTGGATTCACATAAATCACTGTTGCTGCGTCTGGTTCGGCGGCTATTGCGATTGAATTAATGCTAGTATTCACTGTTTTGGGATTTACTAGGATATAAATACTAGAAGCAGCTATGACAGCAATTCTTCCTACTTGTAAGGATATAGCAGATATAGAAAAATATGAGTATTTTGTCACTTTTATCTACCTTACATTTACTTGATTGGTACGCTTTATCTGAGTAAAAAGTTAACTTATATGATTCAGAAATGTCAATATTCAGTGTATTTTATTCAGTATATTCGGGTATACTGTAAAGTCAAATATAACTCCAAGTATACTTAATTTTTTTTAATCTGGCATAATTGCTGCTTGTAAATTTACACCGTTGAGATTTGCTCCCTGAAGTTTTGCACCTCTCAGGTTAGCACCTTGGAAATTAGCACCAGCCAAGTTCGTTTGTCTTAAATCAGCCCAACTTAAATTAGCTCCCATCAAGTTAGCTCCACTTAAATTAGCACGATACAAATATGCGCCACCCAAATGAGCTTTGGTTAGATTAGCTTTACAAAGTGTTGCTTGATAAAGGTAAGCCCCGAATATATCTGCTGCATATAAATTAGATTCGTTTAGATCAGCGCCAATTAAATTAGCTGAAATCAAATTACTAAAACTCAAGTTACTCCGAATTAACTTGGCTGTTCCTAAGTCCGCATCTCTTAAATTAGCTTCAGTCAAATCTGTACCAATCAAATTTGCATCCACTAGCACAGCAGCTTTGAGACAAGCTTCTTTTAAATTTGCCCCGATTAAGTTTGCTCTGGTTAAATCTGCTCTTTCTAGACTTGCTAACTCTAAATTAGCCAGGACAAAATTAGCTTCTTTTAAATTAGCTTCAATCAGTTTGGCTGCATAAAGATTAGCGCTGCTTAAATCAGCATTACTCAGATCTGTACGCACAAGTAAAGCCTGTTGGAGATTTACCTTTGCTAAATTTACTCCTTGGAGATTTGAACCCCGGAGGTTTTCACGCCAGAGATTAGCGCGACTGAGATCGAGTTGAATTCCAGGATTTTCCTGTCTCCATTCTATCCACTTGACCGCACCTGCTTTCAGTAAAGCTAGATGCTCCAAATTTGCCATATTTGCTCCTTTATTCCTGACGTTTGGTCAACTTTTCGCGACCGGGACTATTTTCAATCGCTGTTAAGGCTGCTGCTGCGCCTGCGAGAATATCTCGTTCATAGCCGCCTAAATATAGTCGTCCAAAACTACCAACAGCTTGTACTTCTAGAATGTTGATTTCTGCTGCTTTCTCCGCTTCATTGGCTGCTAATGCAGCGTAAGCAGCTGGTTCAACTTCTAGAACATACAAAGTTTGTCCTGCTAATAAAAGTTGTCCACGGCGTGTGCGGTTGATTAGTTGTGTTTGGTAAGCATCTATATTGCGAATAATTTGACTAGAAACAACTCGTGGCTTTAGACATTCTTCTTTTCTCACTCCCAATGTTGCCAAAATCGCTTGACCAGCTGCTCGTGTTTCACCTTGGGAGCTAGAATGAATTTCTAAAAGTCCATATAGTCGTTCAACTACTTGTACGCCAGGACGGACAGAAGCAGATTTCAGGGCTACATCTGTAATTTTATTAATTTCAATACCGGGCGAAATTTCAATCCACAGCGATGTATCCCCCGGTAATGGCAAAAAACCTTGGGCTACTGTTCCCATGTATGCTGCATGTTGTGGTTGTAAGCTGTCTAGAAATACGAAACTGCGTAGTTCCAAGGGTTCTGACGTTATTTGGTTAGTGTACAACTTTCACTTTAGTCCAAATTTAGTCCAATATCAAATACAAAAATGTACCGCCAACGATATGATTCGCTAACGAAGAAACAGGTAATGAATCATGATCAGAGATAGAAAAAAGAGATGAGCTGCGATGTTTCATTTGATCGATATCTCATTTCGCATCCAGATTTCCCTGCTTGAATTGCGATCGCCATATATCCCACAAACAATTTTTGATCGGCAACGTCAGATTGATAGATAATCTAGTTTTGTTTGTTGTTTGCCGCCCCTTCAAATACAGCGATATGTTTTTGAACAACGGCGTAGTCAAGTCAGGAGAGTCTTTTGACTTGCGTTGGAAATCGCCGAGTATGTTTGGTTGAGTGTGATTGAGAACGAATGAAGTGATACTGTTTGCTTTCATCGTATGCTGGTATTGAAGAGTTCTTTTGAGAATATGACTATGAAGATAACGTTTGGTTTAATATCTTTGATGCTACTGCTCGTGTCCTGTACATCCCAAAGCTCGATACCAACAGCTACACCAACAGAACAGTCTCCCAATATGAACAAACTATATGTTGATGCTGTGCATGATCAAGCAAGAGTCATGTTCAGTGGACTTCAAAACGATGACTCACCATTCCGAAATGTACAGGTGGTGAAATTCATATCAGGATTCAATGTTGATACTCTGATTTCTGCTGGTAAACAAGTATGTAAGTCAATAGCTACTGAATCACCCAAACCTGGGAAGTACGAACACGAGAGATATACAAGCACGTTAGAAAAAATAAATGCTTACTTGAGTAGCAGATTCGTGTTACCTGATGATCCTGGTTACAAGCAATTAGACGATGATCATCAAAAGTTTCTGATATTTAACATTCGGGAAGTGATGAGCGAAATCATTATCGATAATGCTGAAGCTGCGTATTGCCCGGATCTACTAACGAAATGAGATAAAAGTTGATCGCCGCCAAAGATAGATGAGATAGAAAAATGAGTGGAATGTAGTCGTAGTAAGGTTTTTAGCAATAGCGGAAATGCTTCGCATTAACTACGTATTACCACAGTAAGGTAGTAAAGGTGGTTGCAAATGCCTGAAACCTTTGTCCAGCAACAGTTCTGATGCAACCACCTCAACAGCTTTCAGTCTGATCCATCAAATTAATTGGAACGGTTTTTGCCCAGAAACGCTTGCCAGCACTATTCTTTTTCACCCATCCAAGATTTTTCAATCTTTGTGCCACCTGCATCTCAACAGCCTTTCTGGTGGTATCAATCGTTTTCATATGAAGTGCTTCTTTCATCACTTCTAATATCGTCACTTTGGTTTTGTTGTTAGTAGTTAACCAATTATCGATTGCCTCTGTCAAAGCATCATATTTTTCTTCTGGTTCTGGCGTGTTGTCAGTTGCTATGACATATGCGGCATGTTGCATTATTTTCCACCTACATCGAATATTGTTTGCGATATTGAATTTGGGAGATTGTTTCGTTGGTTGAAACGATTTTCCATCATAAAGGATGCGTTTGGTGTCATAATCATATGAGAATAATGAGATATCGTAATATGTACTCTTACGTAACTCATTGAGTAAATCTTCAACATAAAAGATTTCTCTTGGTGTACTGTTATTTGTCATTTTGAGAAGCTTGAAATTGGTTTTTGATATTATAGCAACCACCTCAACAACGTAGGTTGGTTGCTTTTTTTGTTTCACCTCAACTCCGGCAACACAACATCTTCATTTGTCGCCAAATAGTGCTTCATCAAAACTGATGGTGAGTTACCCATGATTGATGACGTTGTTTTGAGATCGATCCCACTCCTGGTGATATGCGTACCAAAGGTATGACGTTGATCGTAGAACGATAAGTACTTGCTGATAAGACCGTCAACATGCAACTGACTCACCATCGGTTTCCACACTTCAACACTGAACCTATCGTGATTGATATAGCTCTTGAGTCGCTTACCAACGAAGATGAGGTTCAAATCATTTTCAATTCGTGGTATTCGCGCCAACAAGTCTTGCAATTGCTGATTGCAGGGAAAGATACGTTGTTGCATACCGTTCTTTGTTCCATGATGAAGTTCACCTGCGTTGTATCGTTTGTTGAAACTGATTGATGTACGGTTATATGAAGTGATGATGTCGTTCCACGTCAGAGCAACAGCTTCACTTGGTCTACAACCTGTCAAGAAACGAAACTCAATGAAGTGTTGATAGTAAGAAAATATAGGGTGGGAAGCAAAAGCGTTGATGATCACGTTCACTTCATCAAGGCTGAACGCTTCAATACATTTTTTCTTGCGGCGATCAAGGTATCTGAATATTTCGGAATAAGGGTTGAACTCAACTTGACGCATTCTGATAGCGATATTTGTAGCTGCTCGTAGTGCCAAAACAATATTGACTATCGTGCCGTCAGCTTATTTGCAATCATTTCGTAACCAACCCAATAAATTTTGAGCGTTATCAAGCGATAAGCATTCTGGTGGACATGCTTTCAGCGTTCGCTCTGTGATATTCCAATACGCGTTTTTTGATGACTGAGGAGTATTCGCTTTCAATGTTTTGTATTGTTCCCAGATCCGCTTCGCATCAAATGAGGACAAAGCAATAGAAATAAGGGTGTTCGTGTCATCAGCTTCACTTTTTTCTACCTGACTGGCAGCAAGTCCGTTCAACCCATAACGTTGGAGAGTTGGGTCAAATCTTTCTTTGTATATGTCAGCTTCAATAGCTTTGCATACAGCAAGGCACGCATTGAGTCCTTCCGTTGTTGCTGGATGAATTGTTTTGTCAATAAAGATGGTTTCTCGACGACATCGTATGCGCAACCTATCATTGTTGAAACTTATCTTCAGATATTCAAGTTGCGAATTTGCTTTTTCGATGCGTGAATTACTGATCTTTTTCATGAACTTCTCTAGTCCAAATCTAGACCAAAATCTAGCCAAAACCCTATAATCGATGAGGCTGCAACCTTTGCAGATAGATGATTTTCGTCATGTATACTGCATGCTGTGGTTGTAGGCTGTCTAGAAATACGAAACTGCGTAGTTCAAGCAATTGTGTCGATCTTCGATCTGTGTACAAATTATTTGTAGACCGAATCTAGACCAAAGTAAATCAAATAGTCAAAAAAAGCAACTGCTAATGAAATATATTATTAGCGGTATCAATGGGCATCTACTTTTTCGCTGCGCGTATCAATCACTGCTTTGACGTATCAAGTTAATGAAAGAAATATCTATTCCATAAGATTGATACAAAAAGTAGCTCATATTGTTGCTGTTATTGGGTGATACCAAAATGGTTTGAATCGATTTGATATGATAACCAGTCTTGTTGATATAATGGTACTAGTTCGCTAATTTTTCTATTAATGCTAAAAGTAGTTTTTCTCGTCCAGAAACTTTGGATGAATATGAAAGTTGAGCAGATGCAACTTCCTTTATGTCTTCGATTCGACGTTGGAACCATTGTTTTATAAAGTCTTTAACCTTTGTATCTGCCTGTTGTATTTCTCTTTCTAAATAAGGACATCCATCTAGCAATAAAGCAATATCTTCCATGTCATGGCTAGTGTATAAATTATCATTTCCTCTGCCTTGAAAAGCTTCAATTTTTGAGGCTAAGAGATAAGCTATTGGAAAAATTCTTATTTGCTGACTACTTGGGAAAGTATAAATTATCGATTTACTCATCCCAGGTATATACCAGGAGTTACTAAACCCAAGAATAGAGGGATCAGTTGGCATGATATCTATTATTAACTCTTCATAACTCCACCGACAAAGTGGACCGCCTCCTGTATATTCCTCTAATCCAATTTGACGTAGTTCATTTGACAGACGATAGTATTCAATTCTAGAAGTAATTTCAACAACACAATCAACATCTCTTGTATATCGAGCATCTCTAGCAGATAATTCATCAAGATAAAGAGGTATTGTCGATCCTCCTGTAAAAACTATTCGCTTATTTAAGATTGTAAGCAGTTTTGCAGCCTTTTCCAGTATTTCTATTTGTCCGTTCATTTTACTATGAATATCACAATTCATCAGCTTTACTCAATTTATAAGTTTACACTGGATGAATCTTTGTATGAATTGGTAAGTGTTTAACTTATTAACGTAGATGCCATAAAGTTAAATTATGCAACTAGACTCTTTAAGTTTCTTGCTGCTCGCTATTTATTGTATTGCTAGTCTTTGTTTAAGTTCTTGAATAGCAATATTTTGTTCGCGTACACGTCCAACTCGAAGTGCATCAATAAGACTAAGCAACTCATAAAGTTCTAGATCTTCTTTAACTGCTGCTGGAACAGAACGATATAGGGGCAAAATGCTTTGCCCTATTGCAGATCCATTAGGATCAATCCAAACATAAATGTCATTAGAATCAGCGTTGATTAAGCTTCTTAATGGTTCAGCAGAGTGAGCGGTTGGAATACCTCGACCTAAAGCACCCGGACTTACAGGAAATACATACTTAAACCCATATACAAGAAATTCAGTCAATGAATTTCTTCTAACTTTTCTAGAAGCACTATCATATAGAGTACTGGTTTCACATCTTTTTAAAGCAGCGTGAATCTCAGAAGAACTCATGTACAGTTTATTAGCTAGTTCACTATAAGTCCAAGCTAGACCGCGTAAGTTATGTACTTTGAGTATAACAACGATATCTTGAGGTTTTAGCACTGTAATATTACTCCTAACAAGTGATAGTGGGCGTTGCTGAATTATAGGATGATTTTGTTTAATACGAAACCAAGTTTCAGTCTTTCCAGTCTCTAATTCATCCCGTATTTATGCAACGCCTGATAGTGATATAGATCCATTCTATATTCGCAAATCGCAAATCGCAAATATTCAAAAAATCTTTAATCCGTAGTAATCAATTTATAAATTCTTATTTTATTTTAAACGAACGACAACTGTGGGAGATGAGAGAGTTGGAAAAACTGTTGACTTTTTCTGAATATTCCGTAAAGTAGGACGTAATAGCAGACGTAGACTCCTGGTAAAAAGACTCTCTGTGAGTTTTGATAGCTAATGTTTATCCTTAAAAGCAATGTCTAAACTTACTTTATACGCAGATAAAATATTTTCAGCTACGGATCTAAATCAACGCTCTGGTGTTGTTTTAGATACCGCTTATGAAAATCCAGTAACTATTATCCGAAATGAGCAACACTTTGCACTTTTACGCAGGGAAACAGCAAATTGCCTTTCAATTAAAGTAGAAAAGACAAAGACTATTGTAGATGCTTTTTCTGCTGCTTTTAGGGTATTAACAAAAGAAAATATTGCTAATAGCGATTCATATGCTTGGTTAAATATTTTTGATGAAGATGAAATCAAGGATTTCATCAGAGAATTAAGGGAAGTCTTTTCATCTGTCCATCACTCAGATAACTCTGAAGACTGGGATTTAATTGATGCGATTATTCACGAATGGGAAGAAACATCATTTGCAGTTAGAGATCCTGATATAGATTATGCTTTAGCTGAGATGATAGATGATGTTGCATCTGGTGGAATATTATCAAAATAAGAATGCCTTATGGTTTATGTCAGAAAATTCAAAAGTAAGTTGTCAGTTGACAGCCTATTTTTATGATTTTCCTTGTAAGGGTTTTATCACATTGGATCAATTACATGGTCATGATTGGCTAGCAAGGAAATTTCAGCCTATTTGTAAATTTTCTTCTGAATTTACTAAAGATATTCTATTTGTAGTAAGTGAAATATTATCTTCTGGTTAATTAGAAAATGATAATTCAAATTTAAATTTACTCCTTTGTCATGAGTGTACGTTAAATTTAGGTGACTTAGACGGAGTTACCACAGTTAAAAGGCAAAATATTAGTTAAACTCACAGGAATTGATCATGAACCACAAAATTTTAGCCAGGATCACCATGTCATTTTTTCTAGGGTCTCTGGGACTGGGATCTTTGTATTTATCAGGGTGCTTTATTAGTAGTAGTTGTATCCAAACTGCTAGGGGAGAGATGGTCGCATCTATGTATGCAAAATCAGTCCGTCAGAAGTTGCCAAATACTCAATTACAAGCTTTATTGGATGATGTTGTCAAAACACAACATATACCAGGTGTGGCGATGTATATTTCTACTCCTCAAGGTAAGTGGCGAGGTGCATCTGGTGTGACTAGTCGGGAAACTAATCAACCTCTCCAGCCTGATGATGATTTTTCCATCGCTAGTACTAGTAAAACTTTTGTCGCAGTGGTTGTTTTACAATTAGTCCATGAGGGACGGATTAAATTAGATCAGACGATCGCATCTTATTTACCCCAGTCTGTGGGCGATCGCGTGAAATTTAGTCATCAAATTACCGTCCGTCAGTTGTTGAATCATACTAGTGATGTAGCTGAATACCTGTCAACTCCCGCTTTTATCGATGCGACTCAGCACAGAGATAGAACTAGACCTTGGACAGCCGCAGAAGCGATTCAATATATGTTCAATGAGCCTCCTAAAGCATCTCCAGGAACCGAGTTTTCCTACACAGATACCAATTACATTCTTTTGGAGTTGATCGTGCAACAAGTCACCCAGGGAACTCTGGCGCAAGCAATTCGCGATCGCATCTTAGATCCTCTACGCTTAAAACACACCTATACTGAATTGCGTGAACCAGCATTAGGGAATTTAGTTACAGGTTACGGTCTCAATAGCAAAAGTGGTAAAATGCAAAGTTTTGCCCAAATCAATGATGGTAATGGCTTAGGAGATGGAAGTCTAGTTTCCAATGGTGAGGATTTGAGTAAGTTTATTCAAGTATTGGTCTCAGGAAATAAATTACTTCCAGAGAAAATCAAGCAAGAGATGTTTACATTTGTTAATGATGGATATGGGTTAGGGTTAGAATGCTGGACAACGCCCTTTGGTATGGCTTATGGACATAGTGGTAGCGCCTATGGTATGGTATCCATCATGTTAGATTTACCTGAGAAGCATACTAGTGTAGTAGTATTAGCAAATCAGCAAGGTGTCGATCCTAAGGATATCGCAATTAAAGCTTTAGCAAGTATATTTCCCCAGGGCTCATAGCTTATATAAAATACTATGAGAACAACCAAACAAAAACACTGACTTACATCAATTACTACATACGATCTATCAGTTCATGATAGCGCTAAATAGCATTTTAACAGAGATGCTACAGAACAGAAACCTAGATGGGAAAAAAGGCTTGGTTTTGCCAAGCCCTTTTATAAATACCAGACATTTACTACACCAATACTAATTTAGACAAATTTTTAATTCTGGACATCTACCTAAAGGCTGTATTTAAATGTTCAATTAAGTGATAATAGTCTCCTGGAAAGCCCTATAAGTAAAAAGAAATTTAATGTGCTTAAGAAGCTGGGAAGTAGTTATATAGTAGGTTGGTTGAGGTCATTAGACGCAAAGTGGCTTACCTATTGGATAACCCAACAAAATCATTGATCATGTTGGGGTACCGCTATTGCTCAACCCAACCTAAACTTCTATTCCTTTTGGACAGTTCCCTCGCCCTAATCTCTATCTCCAGAAGGAGGAAAAGTAGTCAAGGCTTGTAATTAATATTAGAGCTATATTTCCTATTCCAGATTTATTTCTGCAATTTTTAGATTAATTGCAATTGTTTGTATTGGTGCTTACAGATATAGTCGAGACTTTTAGATTAATAACCATTTAGGATCGACCTAGGAGTTGATTAAATGGTAAGAGTAATTTTCTATGAAAAGCCTGGCTGTCAAAATAATACTCGACAAAAAGTGTTACTGACAGCCGCAGGTCATGAAGTGATAGCTTATAATTTGCTGACTGAACCTTGGACAAGAGTTCGATTACGTTCCTTTTTTGGCGATCGCCCCACAAGGGAATGGTTCAACAAAGCTGCTCCCAGAGTTAAATCCGGTGAAGTAGCGATCGATCAGATTGATGAACAAACAGCCTTAGTCATGATGCTGAAAGACCCCTTACTAATTCGTCGTCCTTTGATCCAAATAGGCGATCAATTTGAAATTGGTTTTGATGTAGAACGTCTTGATGCTCTGATTGGTTTAAAACCTGTGGACGAATCTTTCCAGGAAATGAGTGACAACCTGATGAAAGAAGATTTACAAGGTTGCGCTCATGATAAGGCTCACGCACATAAACATGCAGTAGGTAGTTGTCAGCATTAGTAATTCACATCCAGCTAGTTTACTAGTTGGATGTTGAACTCAAGATTAATTATCTAGTGACTGACACGAAAAATGACCTTTCACACATTCTCTTAATAGAAATTTTTGCCAAGAATTTTTTCTACTGTCTTCAACTGATAAGATATTTCCAGAAGATATTGATTTTTGGGGGCTGGTATAAGTACTTATAGCTATTACTAATGATATAGCTAAAGTTAACAGCGATAATGTTTTCATATTTGTCTCCTCCACTGTGAAACTTAGTCTATCTTCCTTTTGAGATTTTGGCTGTGGCGATCAATGATCGACTCCCAGTACTATTAATACTCAATGAGCCTTGATGTTAATCCAGATAAAAGTCATCAAAAGGGGACAGGGAAGAGGTTTTTAGGTAATTTTACTTTTGGTTATATCAATACCTTAGCCAATTTTAGGAAGATGAAAAAATTAGAATTTACGCATGAGCAGGTGTTTCCCACAGTTAAGATTCCGTAACCTCAAATCGACCGAGAGAAATGAGCAGATCTATTTCTTGTATGTGTATCAAATACAAGAGCAATATTCCTGACTAACAATCTACCGGTATCTGTAATCGTAATTTGATTATTCGACAAATGCACTAGACCATCACTTTCTAATGGTTTCAATTCCTCTAGTTCTGAGGAGAAAAATTGATCAAAGTTGATGTTATGTTCATGTTCAATATCTGTCTTAGATAACTGAAAGTGAGACATAATCCCCATAATCACATCTCGTCTGATGATATCATCCTGTGTAAGTTTGATACCTTTATGTGTGGGTAGAACACCTTGATCTACAGCTTGATAGTAATCCTTTAGTTCTTTGTGATTCTGAGCATAAGCATCTTCTAACATGCTAATCGATGTCGAGCCAAATCCCAAAAGTTCCGTTTCAGCATGGGTAGTATAACCTTGGAAGTTGCGTTTGAGCGAGCTATCGGATTGAGCGATCGCCAATTCATCATCACGTTTAGCAAAATGATCCATCCCAATAAACAGATATTCATAATGAGTAAGTTCCTCAATAGTCATTTTGAGAATATCCAACTTGGTTTGCGCTCCTGGAAGAGCATCTTGGGGAATCATTTTTTGGACAGGTTTCAACCAAGGAACATAAGCAAAATTGAACACCACTATTCTGTTAGGGTCTAAAGCGATGGTTTTGTGTAAGGTTTCCCGAAATGTGTCGATATTTTGATAAGGTAGACCATAAATTAAGTCTACATTCACACTATGGAATTTAGCTTCTTTGATCCAATCCATCACATCATATAACATGCGTTCTGGTTGGATGCGATTTACAGCGGCTTGTACTTCTGGGTTAAAGTCTTGTATACCAAAACTAATGCGATTAAATCCAATATCACGCAAAAACTGAATATATTCCCGATTCACATAACTGGGATTAATTTCAATGGAAATTTCAGCTTGTGGGTCAATCTGGAAGTAACGCCTAATTGTCTTCCACAAACTTTCAATTTGAGGAAGTTCTAAATAATTAGGTGTACCACCACCCCAATGTACTTGGAGAACTTTTCTGTTAGGATCGATCAAGGCTGAAGTATTTTGGATTTCTCGTTCCAAACGCTCCAGATATGGTTTAGCAATATTCTTGTTTTTGGTAATTACTGTATTACAGCCACAGAAATAGCAAGCGCTTTCACAAAAAGGAATGTGGAAATACAGTGATAAAGGAGATTGGCGTTGATTGGAGGTAGCGATCGCCGACCGAAAATCATTAGCGGTAAAAAGTTCATGCAATTCCGTAGCTGGGGGATAGCTAGTGTATCTAGGAGCGCGAGTATCATATTTTTGAATGAGCTCAAGATTAAACTTGACATTTGGTAATAGAAAAACCATCAATACTTCCTCTCTGTTTTTGTTGCAAAATCCATATTTCCCAGTTATCCAACCGTGCTACCAGATTGATGAAAACCAGTTAATTCTTCGTATTTAGTTGCTCCCAGAGCTTGAATTAAACTAGCTTCCAGTTCCTGTCCCATGAGCATATTCAAATGAAAGGCGTGGTTAGCTTCCACCACAATTTTGTCAGCAGTGCGATCGTCAATAGGTAGAGAATCTAATGCTTGACGGTAGCCATCTTTGAAATTTTTCTTATCAGGAATTTGCTCAAAGGTGTAAAAATATGTACCTTCATAGCCAGAAAGATTTAGTGCTGTCTGAGCTATTTTTTGTAACATCTGACCACCAGAAAGATCGCCCATGTAGCGAGTATAAGCATGACCAATTAATAAGACAGGTTCGCGAGCGGCGATTTGGCGAATTCGCGTCATATAGTTGAGAGCAGAGGTTCCAGGTCGGATAATTTTCAGCCATTCACTTCCGTAATAAAATACCATATCTTTCTCTAAGGCGATTTGGCGATTTAGCTGCGGGAAATAAATTTGGCTGATGATCGGATGCTGTTGATGTTGGGCGATCGCTGTTTCTAGTTCAGTGTAAACAAAATACAAGTTACTCAAAAATTGAGCGAAACAATTACGATCAATCGCTCCTTTGAGAAAACATTTCATAAAACCGACATTTTCTGCGTTGGTATGAGCTTGTTGAGTTCCTGTACGCAATTTTAAGGCGAGATTGTGACTCATTGTACTTTCCTCAATGCTTAGTTACCAGTTAAATAACAGTCTGTTGCGAAGTTATTTAGACTACTATGTTAGTTTTTTCACTTATCGATCCAGCACAAATTACAGCCAGTGCAAAAACTGACTATTGCAATTACTCCTAATATATTATTGAACTATCAATATTTGTGTAACGATAAGGTATTAACATTTATTTAGTGTTTGGTGTAGAATCAGATAATGTATAGGTATTTTGACTCTAATTAACCAAAATAATTAACTAAATTTTCTCATGATAATTTTGTGATACTAGCTTTCAATAGTTTACCTGATGACTACTAGCCATGATCTATGCTTAGATCAAATATAAGATATAAATTCATCTGGATGAGTCTGATGATCAAAGCCTTGGAAAACCCTCCTGTGGAAAAACTAAAATCAGGAGTAAAAGCACCCACTCAGGAAACATTGTTAACGCCTCGATTTTATACCACTGATTTTGCTGCTGTAGCGAAAATGGATATTTCAGCAAATGAAGAGGAATTACAAGCAGTAATTGCTGAACTGAAAGCTGATTACAATCGTCATCATTTTGTCCGCGATGCGGAATTTGAACAGAGTTGGAACCACATCAGTGAAGAGAAAAGAGTAGCTTTTATTGATTTCTTAGAACGCTCCTGTACTTCAGAGTTTTCTGGTTTTTTGCTATTTAAAGAATTATCTCGCCGACTCAAAGAAAGCAGCCCTCTATTATCAGAAGCTTTTGGTTATTTAGCCAGAGACGAAGCGCGACACGCAGGATTCTTGAATAAGTCAATGGCGGATTTTAATCTCTCCCTGGACTTAGGTTATTTGACCAAAAATCGTACCTACACTTTTTTCCCGCCAGAATGGGTAATTTACACGGTTTATCTATCGGAGAAAATCGGCTATTGGCGTTACATTTTAGTTTATCGTCATATGGCGGCTCATCCAGAGTATCAATTCTATCCTTTATTCCGTAAATTTGAGAGTTGGTGTCAGGATGAAAACCGACATGGAGATTTTTTCAAAGCTCTATTGCGATCGCAACCCCAATTATGGAAAAGCTGGCGGTCAAAATTATGGGTGCGATTCTTTCTTTTATCAGTCTTTGCCACCCACACAATGACTGTCTTTGAACGCGCCAATTTCTATGAGATTTTGGGTATTCATCCCCGCCAATACAACAATCAGGTAATTGAGGAAACCAATAAAACAGCAGCTAGAGCATTTCCCTTAATCTTAAATACAAACCATCCCTACTTTTTCTGGTATTTGGAACAATGTGCTATCCAGAATCAAAAGTTAATCGAACTAGAAAAAAGTCAAAAAGGGGCAATAGCTAAGTTTCTGCAGAAAATCCCGCTCATCACTAGCATTATTTGGTATATGTTACGTATATACCTAATTACGCCTATCGAAGTGGAAGTCACTAGAGGAAGAGTTAAATAATACTAAGCATGGGCAAGACCTAATTTTATTAATATCTATCTCCAGGAGGAGGAGAAGTGGTCAGGTCTATGATTATTATTAGAGGCATCTTCCGATAATCTTTTTCCCCCTCAACTTGAGATAGCACTGGGAGGGTAAGGTTATTGGATGCATATTCTCTCCTATCGGGGCCGTGCGGCTCTGGTGGTTGAGAATTTGGCTTTTTTAGGGGCGTAGTTTAGTTGAATAGGCGATCGCTTTGCGCAATTAACCTAAAAAAGGAAACATAGATTGGGTTGAGCAATAGCAAAACCCAACAGGTAAGCTGCTTGTGTGTCCACGTACCTCAACCCAACCTACCATAACTTAATCTCATAATATCTAACTGACAAGCTCAGTCGGTTGTCTCTCTGGTAACAAGCGCTTTATACCCTGCTTAATAAAAGCTTGCAAAATAGCCACTTGTTGATTTTGCTGAAATACTTGGGACAAAGTTTGGCGTAAGCGATCGAGATTGGCTAACTTCCCCGCATCTAAAGCTATTTCTTGTTCTGCAAAATATTCCACTAAACTTAATCCTGCTATTCTGGTGAGATAAGCTGCGCTGACTCCTTCGACTAATCCCCCAGCTACGAAAGTAGCAGCATTCGTTTTTAGTAACCCAGTTACAGTTCTAGTGGAAAGTTCGACTAAACCTAATTTCAACATTAAGCTTCCCATTGTTCCCGCTACAGTTTGCGCCTGCTCTAGGGAAATTTTTTGCTGATAAACATTACCTAAATCCATTACCATCTGGGCGTTAATCGCCGCAGTTGCTAGTAAGTCAAGGGCTGGAACTGGGTTCGCAAAGGCAGCCGCAGCCGCTATCCACTGATATTGCTCAATGATCGGAGTGCTGCGATCGCCTCTTGTTTGATTCAGCAGATTTTTTGCTATGGCTTTGATTCCCATCGCTTTCCGCATGGTTGTAGCGCAAAGTAATTGCTGTTTCTGGAATTGGACAATCTCTGTCAAATGTTGGATCAATGGCTGGATATCTGGAGATCTTGCTTCCATCCATTCTTCCACGGAGCCATCAGCTTGATGCTTGCGCACTTTGATCGGTGTAGGAGCAGCAGCAATAGCTATGACATTTCCTGGCGATCGCTGTTGTAAGGATTGTAGAACAGTAGCCCGTTCATCCAATAGATGCTGGTCTTGCTTGCTAAAAATCAGCGTTGTAGGCTGTTTTGCTGCTTTTAACTGCTGCAAAACTTGAAATTCTGAATCTGTTAAATCACCATTTGTCAGAAACAAAACCAAATCAAATTTTGCGACTTCTGACAAAATCACAGTATCATGACTCAATTCTGCAAACAAAGGTGCTGTTTCGGTAAAATGTAGAGTACCAACTCCAGTGATTTCTACTCCTTTCAATAATTCAACTACTGTACTTTTACCAGTATATTTACCACCAGTAACAGCAACTTGAATTTCCTGTCTGTTTAACTCTAAAGGAAGTTGAGCCAGTTGGGTGCGCAATGCTGTCAACCCTGGATGATTGACCGCTTCCGCTTCTAGTTGGGCGATCGTAGCTGTAGCTTGAGCGATCGCCAGTTCTGCAGTCTTCTGGTCTACAATTTCGCCGTCTGGCTGTTGAACCACCTGGGGACGATTTTTCTGGAATAACCATAAACTACCACCAATGGCTATTGCACTCAGGAGGCTCAACTCACCCACTTGAATTATGGAATCATGCCAACTTGCTAAAATCCAGAGAGAAAAGGACAGTCCCAATCCCCCTACTAAAATCGGTCGTCGTAACTTCACGATTCTCAATCTCCCCAATTAATAGATGGCTTTCCTTAACTTTAGATCAAAACCTCTCTAGACTTATCATTTTAGGACTTAATCTATTCAGTAATTCCAAATTCAGAACGATTTTATGCCGTTTCAGCGATCGCCTAGATTATTAAGAATTGTAAACTCCTCTTTTTGTAAGGCTTTCATCCGCATCAAATTTTGAATTTGGAATTGCTGT
>Ga0116228_10000597_pt1 | contig 27894 bp, 18 predicted proteins | sample S1TSphfallax_2_FD_89694 | JGI IMG/M metagenome (GOLD analysis project Ga0116228, IMG submission 89694) | Host-associated microbial communities from peat moss isolated from Minnesota, USA - S1T2_Fc - Sphagnum fallax MG | ecosystem: Host-associated > Plants > Peat moss > Unclassified | place... | reverse complement strand
CCTACGCCGGTTGCCTTGTTTTTTTTAGCCCATACTTAAGGGTCATGTGGTGCCACACTTTAACTTCCTTTTTTTACAATAATCTTGGCCCAACTTAATCCATTTTTTCTACCCCTTTTAAATTATTAAACCCTAACCCCCCCCCCCCTCAAAAATTATGGGTGGCCTCTAGATTTTGGTCTAGGAAGAGTTTTCAAGTGGTTGCCATGTCACTTGTTCTAGAGTTCTGAGCCCTTCAAACATTGCATATACCAACGGTTTCTAAGTTAGAATTTCTCAGAATCAAAAAATTGAGCTCTGCCCTCTTTAATCATTCCATGTTTTAAGATGGATGGAATGAGATTCCAACTTACCAGAATAGCTGTTCTGATGTTCATTCTTTTGGATCTTTCCATTGGGATGCCTGGATGGCATAACGCCTCCCTTTCCAAAATTTGATGCCTTTTGCATGTTCTTTGCATTCAATTGGATCTATGTGATGCTCTTAGAGAAACAAAACTTGAGGAGGGGTGACTAGTGATGCCATCATCTCCTAATACCTTTCTATTTTACAGAGTTGGAGTTTTTTTTCGAGCACCCTCACATTAAATGAAACCAAATTTAGGGTTGTGCTAATCATGGGAATTGGCTTCAGGGCAGTTGGTTAAATCGATTGATCCTTTTAGTTTTTGATCTGTTTCCATCTTCCTTGATTGATCCCTCCTCAAGGATCTTGCTTGGGCTTCTGTTGGTTCATCATTTGCCCTCAAAAGATAGCTTAATGTTGTGGGTTTAGTTGTTGTATTATTGGTGGTTTTTTTTTCTTGGCAGCCTTAGGTGAGGAGAAGACGTGTGAAGACAACCCCTTGAAATAGGTTGTGTCCTTCACCCCCAAAATCTTCCTCAGTAATAACTCATGAGCTAGGGTTGCTATAAGGTATCCCATCATTTGTGCCTCCAATCTCTTTCAAATCTAGCCAAGCAAACTTGCTTTCTTTTTGTTGGTGTTGACTTGAACATCTCCAACTGTTGCCAAAGAAATTTAGGGTTGAAGAAAAGGGTAGCAGAAAAACATTGGGGCTAAAGATGGAAATTAATCCAATGCACAAGAGTTTTCTTAAAGTAGACAAACTAAAGAGAGGTAGAAAGATGTAAACAAAATTTCATAGACAAAATGCACATGGAAAGGGTAGGGATGAGGATGAAAGGATAGGTAGGGACAATGATGACAAACATAAAGATGAAGATGGGAAAATAAATAGAGATTATGGGAAACAAATTAAAGATGAAGATGAAAGGACACAAAGAATGATGACAAGAGAAGAGGTTCATATGATCATGATGTAAGAATGGGTTCTACAAAGGGGAGAAGACAATGATGTTGCATGCAAAAAGAATTTCCCCAAGTTTGTATTTCAAACCTTGTAATAACCAACCTATCCTTAAATGCAAAATCCTTTGCTTGTCTTCAAGTGTAATTGTTTGCTACAATTACACATTTCAACAATAAGTTGAAACCCATGATACCATTATATTACAATAGTTAGTTTTTTATTTTTTATAGCAACTCCATAGTGTGAAAGCATAGTAAAATGAACAATTTTAATTATCTTGGCTAAGAAATGGAAAGTAGTGGTGAAGTAGGCCCTTAGTAGGCCTTGTAAATGGCTAGAAAGTAGATATTTATTTGGTTCAATAATTTATATGATAATGTTCTTTGACTTGGTTATAAGTATATTTTAAAACCACATGTTTACAATAGATTTAAGTACATTTAAAATTTTAAACCAATGTCATAGTGTTGAAAAGTAGGTCAAAAAGTAGATGCAAATAAATAAAACATTTAAAAATTGAATTTCTTTCAAGTAAAATGGAGCATTGAAATGTATTTGTGAAATTTCAACTTTTTTGTATTATAATCAAAACATATTCAACTTCCAATGTAAAACTACAAAAGAACACTAGTATTGACCAATACAATTTCAAATGCATTTGTTATTTCTTTAATTATATTAAAGTTTTTCAATTTTTGTATTCAAATACTATAAAGTCTTTGGAGTAACTCATGTTTTTATAATGAGATTTAAAAAAAATTTGAATTTACTTTCTTGTGTTTAGTTTGAAAATTGTCATATTTAAATTATTGAGCAGACCCATGGTACCTTTTTTTTTTTCCTAAATCTTTTAAAAAACCACATTTGGAAGTGAAACAAAGGGCAATGAAATGACAGTGGTTTTCACTACGATGGATGCGTTCTGGGGCGGGAAAAAAAGAAAAAAGAAAAAAGGAAAAAAATGGTCCCATAAGTGTTGCGGATGGTGTGAATTCATTTGGGAGTTTGGTGTTCAGTAATACCAAGTTTCACACCGAAGAGTTGTCGTGGTGTGAACGCCTCTGCAGTGGATCGAGAGGCCCAAAAAGGGTTCAGCGGAGGAAAAGCAGGAACCTTGTGTCGTTGCATACTGCAGTCCCTAGGGTTTTGTGATTGCATTGCAGCTGGAGGGATTCTCGACAATTGATTCTGGACGATGAAGCGGGTCTTGAGGAACAAGCTGTTTGTGGAGCAGTAGGATTGGGTGAACTAGGGAGGACGGGGAATTGGGAAATCGGCAAGGTGCAGGGACCATGAATCCGTTGACGCAAGTGAAGAACACACAGAAGATTACAGCGCGGGAGCAAGCCTCTGGTATCTCTGATCAAGGTTCCTGGCATGCCAAGTACAAGGACTCTGCCTATGTCTATGTGGGCGGCCTTCCCTTCGACCTCACGGAGGGTGACCTGCTTGCCGTATTTGCTCAGTGAGTATATTATCGCTCTTTCCCCTTCTCTCTCTGTCTCCCGGTTTTCTTGGCAATAGAGTTGTGTGTGTATTTCAGTTTTAGGGTTTCGTTTCTGGTAGCGACGTTTCCCTCGTCCTTGGTGTTCATTGCATTCCAGTTTCAGGGTTCGAAGCTCTCTCACTCTCTCTCAATTCGTGGTGCATTTTCAGGTTTTAGGGTTTAGTTTCTGGCACCGTGGTTTCCCTCTTCTTTGGAGTTCATTGAATTTCAGTTTTAGGGTTCGAGTTTTTATCCAGTTTGCAGATCTCCCTTCCACTCTCTTTGCAGATTTTTGCTGCATGTCATCAGTTCTATGATTTGCGCAGCAAGCATCTCTCTCTCTTCTCTTCCCCAGGTTTTCGTTTGATTTCAGTCTTACACTTGCATTATGGTTATAGTCTTTGCACAGTGTTTTTCTGCAATCCCTTTCGTCCTCCTGGTTCAGTACTCCAGTTTTTCAACTTGATTTCCTAACTTTTCAAGAATATGGATGGTTTCTGAGAGGCAGACTGACAATGGGGTTGCAGGTATGGGGAGGTGGTGGATGTGAATCTGGTGAGGGACAAGGCTACTGGGAAATCTAAGGGCTTTGCTTTTCTTGCATATGAAGACCAACGGAGCACTGTGCTTTCTGTTGGTGAGCTCTACTAGCAGATAGTTTTTTACTACAAACTCTAAACCCTAACACCCTAAACCTCTATTAACAGACCTTAAATCTGTACTAGCAAACTATAAACTGTTGTTGTTTGTTTCTTCAGTATCATTGTGATTTAAGGCAATTGACAAAAGAAAGGTGTGTTTTTTCTGTTTGGTTTTTCAAATCTGTGGTGTGCTGTGCAGATAATTTGAATGGGGCACGAGTGGTAGGCCGCATCATCAAAGTGGATCATGTGGAGAATTATAAGAAGAAACAAGAAGAGAATGAGGAGGAGGAGCAAGCTAAGAGAGAAGAGCGAGGAGTTTGTTACGCATTTCAACGTGGGGAATGTAATCGAGGATCTTCTTGCAAATTCTCACATGATGAGAAGGTTTCTAGTCTGAAACAATAAACCTTCAACCCAACCCAAAGACATGCTTAAACTCCTTGTTTCAAAATTCTGTGGTGGGTTGTTGATGAGAGAAGCTAACCTTTTTTTCCTTTTTCTCCATCCCCCTGCTCTTCAACATCTTCATATTTCTTCCCTGTTTTATGGTGCAGAGAAATGCAAACACTGGTTGGGGACCGAAGGAGGACAGTTCAAAGTGGACTAATGACAAGTTTGATGGTTCCATGAAAGATGCTGGCCGAAGGATGAACGCAATTCCAAAGAATATTAGGGATGTGGATGAAAGAAGGGGTAGGGAAAAAGATGAAATAAGTAGAGATGAAGATAGAAGAAGAGGTAGAGATGAAGACAGGAAAAAGGTCATAGATGAAGATAGGAGAAGATATAGAGATGATGAAAGAAGAGCTCATGATGATCATGAGGGAAGAATTGCAAAGAAGAGAAGATGATGACATTGCACAAGAAGACAATGTTGCACTGATCTTCTGTTATTAGAAGGCCTCTGATTAGACAACAGCAGCATAATTGATGTCCGATTTGTGATCTGTAATTACACTGAGAATGTTGATATCTTGTCTGTATGGCCTATAGTTTAGGGCAGGACAATCACAAGAATCAAGGGGGGGAGTTTTTGATGGGGTTTTAGATCTAAACAGGACAGCAGTCTGCAGAAAATTTCCACCAAATTTGACGAGCTTTCCACTAGGTTCTCTCAAGCAGTTTGAAGTTCTGGGTTCCCAACAAGAATAGGTATATACTGTCTTGCATGTTGAATTCCTCTGTCATAGATTGTACTTGCCATTGGCAATTTCATCAGTAGTAGCATATCCATTGGGGTGAGTTCTATGCCAATTCCATGCTAGGGGAAGGGAATCCTTCAAGTTAGTGAACTTAGCCTTCCATTTAAACTCCTTGATCTTAGAAGCATCACAGTAAACCTCTGAGTAATCCCCAGGCCTTTTCTCCTTTTGGATCTCCACCTGCCAGGATTAAGTTCAAGCTCCTTATGTTTCTTTCAGAGATGTATTAGAAAGTTCAAATAGTGTTGGAGAGAAAAGCTAAAATGGGAGCTGAGCAGCAAATGTTATGTCAATGCTGAAAGCAGTGGTGAATTGCCACCAGTGATATTGTGAATCTTGATGAGCTCGAATTCTGGTTTAGAAGCTGGCAGGTCTAAAGGTTTTGTGATTGCTCAGGTTAAGTCTGATAACTCTGCAAGTGAGGACTTAACTCATTGGCTAAATAGACAATATGCCAACAAAGCTCTGAGTCATTCTAATGCTGGTGAAAGTGCTTCTCGTGTAGATCATATGAAATAAAAAGATGTTCACTTTCATCTCTTTTCCTGTAATCTTGAGCCATTCTGCTACAAACTCCTAGACAGACTCTCCTTGACAATCCCCACAAACTATTGTTTCAGTTGAGAGAGGCAACCTTTAAAGTAGTGCTACTTATGTGGAAACATAGGTGCTGCCTTTCAGCTCCCGAGACAATAAAAACTCTGACCCCACAAGGAGTACCAATACAAAATTGGCTTTACAGGGACAATCGAGGTGCACTGAGAAACTGTGCCCAATCACAGAATAGAGCCTGATATGCTACAATAATTAGCAGTGTACACCTAATATATTCGCACACAAGCACAAGGAATGAATTCCAGCTCTGTGACCAAATTTCTGACACTGGCACAATGGTGACTTGCCCAGCTGACCCTTGGGGCCTGAACCATTCACATTGAAAAATCTGCAATCCAGAAATGATAAGATTTGCAATTTGCAGGTTGTTTCGACTAGGATCGGTACAAAAAAGGAAAAGGAAATAGAGATTTGGCACCTCAGAAGTGCTGCTACAAACTGTGGATTAGAGTCATTGTAATTTCCTCTGCTAGCTTTTTTGAACTTCCATATGGATTTATTGGCACCTGCAATGTATCACCACTAAAGGAAGTCAGGGACAATGGGATGATGGCTAGATGCATTTGATGTGGAAAGTCTTCATTGAATGCATACCAGAAAAACATAAACCAAACACAATATCTATTGTGCATATTAGACAAAAGCAGTATCACATGGTGAGCCACATACTGCACTAGGATTAGAAGGGGATTTGCAATTCAGCAGATCTTGTGACTACTTAACAAAAAATGGTCTTTAAAAGGATATGCAGCCTATAGAGAGTAGCGGTACTGCTTGAAAATGCATGGGACACCTGATTCTGTCACATACAGGAGAATATAGCCAGCTTCCCTACAGACAAGAAGCTCATTATATACACTACCTGCAGAGTATCCACGTGATAGGCATCCTCATGGTCATCATATGTTGCACAAGTGCTGCTAAAGATGAACTTGTTAACATTGTGGACATGCATTGCATTTAGGATGTTCACAACATTGCCTGTATTTTGCTTGAATACTTCATTCAACTAACCAAAGCAGGTGAAGTGTCAAGCCACACTTACTTTGAACCATCTGAGATGGCTAAAGATTGTATTCAAACAAATTCTTCCTTGGAACCTTTTGCTCTTGGTCATAAGTTTGACTTACATGCATATATTATCTTACAAATTCAAAGGATTATCTCAAGCACTTACATTAGAGGTTCCTCCATGCTCTCTCCCACATATGCCAAAGCAGCAAAGTGCATCACCACATCAAATGTGTTCCTGGAAAACACAGAGTGAAGAAGCTAAGGGTTCTGGTCAAGGAAATTGTGAACAGCCAATGACATATGTACTACATCTGACAGGACCCTGATTATTGCTCAAACCTCTAGAATCTGGATGAACAATAACCAATGGGAAAAATTGAAACTATCAATTCCTGCACCTTCTGAACAAGAAGTTAGAACAAATTCCATATCAACTTGCATACTGATTTTGGCGCAACATACAGATATAGCATGGCACAACAGAACATCATAGATTCTATGAGGAACCTTAAAAAATAATCACTAATCATCAAAACAGTTCAATCACAAAATGGTGAAAACCAAACAATAGTGAAGCATATTAAGTCACATCATCTCTGGAAAAGTTTTGGGATTTTGAACATACAATCTTTCCATCCACAAGCATATGATCCATAATTGAGAGTAGGTTTAGGAGGATACATCTTGCCGATCACTTAGGTCAGTTTTTACTCTGCCCTCAGGTCCACGGCCTAAATGCCCTGCTCATAGGGCATTTCCATACACATAAAAACCTGTGTGAATTTGTTTAGTGTATCTGCATGCACCCTTACAAAGCAGAAGAACCCATCGAGCATTTCAGAAAATGCAATGCCCACACACGCACATGCATTCTGTTTTTTGAAATGCCCCACATCTTTCTTTTACTTTTTTTTTCCTGTACTACATGGTGGGTATCAGGGTATGACAAGAAATAAGCAAAAATAAAAAACCTGTTAATTTTTACATCCAGTAAGGCCCTTAGTGGAGAGCATTACCAAAAGTGGGCCCATGCTTGGCTCCTGCCTCATGCAGGCCTTTCTTCTAGTAATGCAATTGACACTAGGCCTTACTACCTTGTGACCCTTGCAGGTGATGCCATAAGGGACAGCTTTAGCAAAATGGAAGCAAAACTGGGTCTTCCTTCATGGACAGGGAGAAGCACGATGATGACTACAATGAGACAATGATGATGATGATGATGATGATTACTGTTTGTGGAAGCTTCGTTCACCAATGAAGACCATCATCCACTGCTGGTTCATCGATGAAGAATGCAGAGACAACACTACCTTATTGATGACTGATGTTCAACACAAAATAATATGAAAAAGGTCTAGCTGGAAAATAAGAAAATTTTATTGATATTTGCAAAAAAATTTGAGAATTGTACTCCCATTGGGTTACTATTACAAATACACAACATAAGGTGTACTTTGCACACTTATTCCTCAATTGTTTAAATTTTGGAAAATTAAGTTTGACATTGCCATACTTTGTTCTCTAAAATGAATAAATATTTGGCAAAGAATTGTTGACTGTCAATTGTCAATATGGAATTATTTTTAGCCTAGGTCCTACCAGAGTTAAGCAACCAAGGTTTATTTTTCACCTCCTCTCCAAAGCTTAAAATCTTGCTCATTGTGAGGAATGGCAGTAACAGCATAAAACTTTTCTTTCATCATTGAAGCTTGCATGAGGAGCATTGAAAGATTGTGTGGTGAAACAATCTTCTTGGTGATTGGCATGATTCCTAAACCTTTGTGCGTTTGGTTTTTGTTTGAGTTTGTGCTCAACATTGGTTTAGGGTGTTTTGTGTTTTGTGCATTGTGTCTCTTTGTGTCTCTTTGTGTTTCTGAAAAAGGTGAAGATGCAAAGGTTGGTTGATGTAGGGAGGTGCAAGATACAATATCACATTTGATTTACCTTGTCAAAATTCCAGGCAACAACATCCATCATGAAATTGTGGAACATTTAATGTTTTTTAAATAAATGATCCAAGATAAAAAAATTCTTCACTAATGTGCATTAATAAGATTAAACATATTTATAAGATCATAATATCTTAACATATTTTTAATGATCTTCATTTGTGAGGGTTTCTTGTTGTTTACTTGATTTTTTTAATAATGATAGGTGTACATGCTGACATGGTACTAACGCATGACACAATGCCTCCAAAAGGTTCACTAGGAAAGCCTTTAAAATTTCTTGGCAAGGAATCCATAGGATTTGTCAAAGATGCATAATCTCGGAGATGGTATTATGAATAGCAACAACATTGCTTTGAAGCTCATGATGACATTCAGCAATCTAAACCTTCACATGATCAATGACATATACTAATTATTATATGTCTTATAGTGAGAGTTGTCTTGTGGCAATACAATTGCCATGTTCTCAACTGTTTTATCAAGACATGGCCTTTCCCCAAGCAGACCTAGGTTCAAGCACATCCAATTACAATTGATCTTTCCAAATTGAAGTTGCATAGTATAGCTTCAAGAAACATCTATGTATGTATCAGTTCTTTACTCTGTGGCTTGTTGTACCCATCAACATGTTATGCTTGACACCAACATCTTCTGAAACTTAAAAATTCCCTAAGTGGTTATAAAATAAAAATTCCTTGCTGATTTCTAAGGTCCACTCCAAGATTCTGTAAACCTCACAACCAATCATTACTAGTATTCATTAAAAATTCCATGGCATGGTTCATATTTCATGTTGTTTGATTAACATTCATTTTACAGATCTGCCGTGTGGATTCTTTTGTGTTAAATAATCAAATATTGGTTGGTTTAGGTGTAATTGGTTGCGTTGACCACTTTTAGATGTAAGTGAAGTTGCCATGTTCTTATGTGAAGGGCAACGCCCATGCAAGGAAGAGCAGAGGCAGGTCTGATTCTGGTAATGCCTGCGGCTGAGGGCATTACATGACATAAAATTTGACATTTTTTATTTTAAAAATAATTCCCGTGTTACCCACAGGGGATCATGGGAAAAAAATGGCATATGACATTTTGGAAAATGAAATGCCCATAGGTGTGAACGTTTTGTTTTTAGAATATTTTCTTTTGCGAGTTCTTAAGCTCAGTAAGCAGTCCTCCAAATACACTACAAATCTTGATGAGGGTTTTTGTGTGAATGGTAACTTCATGAAAGGTGGCAAGAGAAAAACAGATGATTCATCCAACCTTCAAAACATAAAGTATTACATACAATGTGCACACAGGCCCATGATGGGTGCACGTCCACCCACACACAATGCTTGCTACTGGAACAAGTAGTCTTCCCAATTGTGAAGAATTGTACTTGTGTCCTCCAAAAGAAACATGTGGGAATGAAAAATGAAGTCATTGCTTTGCATTTCATGAATCATATTAAGCCTTGAGAGGGTTTGTTCAAGAATAGATTAAGTTTGTGAAGTTTGGACTTTCAAGGGTAGTTTGACCACCAGATCAAAGATACATGTATCACAGCTACTCATTGCGGTTTCACTAGATTTGGCATGTTTGGATAGATTCATCATTTGCATGTCACGACTTGGGACATTGCATTTCAAGACACAGGGATTTTGCCAAGGTCCTATTAGGAATCTGCCAGACACAGCCAAACCTTTTCATCAGCTGCCAAAGTAGCTTGGAATGACTAAGGGCATTGACTTCTTTTTGGGACCTGTCAAGGGGTGCCCACTGCCCTGGGGTCTTTCAAAGCAGGGACTTGCCATCTGAATGATGGGATATTGTCAAGAACGTGTTTGCATGATTAGGTTCTTATGGGGACTAGCCTTGGAATATCAAAGCACCAACCCTTCCTTTCATAAGCAAGGAGCCATAAGATAGATCCCTTTGTGGAATAAAAAAAAGGCTATTACCACTGGCCACAACCTGTGGTATGTATGGATTATTCCCATGACAACTAGGGGTTAGGAGACCCCTGACTATGAGAATACTCTTATGGTAAGTGTAAAAAGCCCAGGCTCATATCTTGTCTTGAAGTTTCAAATTTTTATATAAAATTGACTTCACCCACAAAAAAACATAATATGAAATTCCAAAACTTACAATCTTGAAGTAAGACAAAACTTCAATCCACACACTTGACACAACCATGCAATCTCATCATCTTGGAAAAGCTCCTATAAAATTGGTTGTTAACATCCTCCTCTCACATGTCATGTCATGGCCATCATAAAATTAAAAAAGGTTTCTAATTGTGCCTTGCACAAGTCATCAATATATTGAGATTCAATAATATGTGCCAAAACTTTAAAAAGCTTAACTTGGTGTGCCCAAAGCTCCCTAGCCCTAAAATTAATTCCATTCAACACTTGATTGTCAAATTTGACCACACCCATGGTTGGGTATAATTCCCAAAAGTCAGAATTAAACAACCCTTGGTAATGAAATATTCCCAATCACTAGGGTCTGGAATATTCCATAGTATGGTTTATGGCCAGTGGTAATAACTCCTTTTTGCTATTCCATACCCCTCTGCAGGGGTGTGACCCATGCTCCCTAGGAGGGAGGGCCTAAGACAAAGGCAATTAGTTGTGGAACTAATCATGTGTTTATGCATGCGCTCGAATACATAGGCCAACTACTAAGTTTACTTTGGCTTAGTCATACCTTTTCGAATAGGGCAAACTTGGGTGTGAGCTGGCTCATACGTTTCTGTAATAGGAATTTTTTGTTTCTTTGTAGTGGCTTTTCTTACTTTAACCAGTGAAAACAAGTGTGCTCCAAGTCCTTGGGTTGTTGAACAAAATTCAACAACACTTGAATGGTTCAGTTGGTAGAGTGCCTCCTTTACACCGAGAGAATCAGTGGTTCAAATTCCTTATTACCCAAAGGTTTCCACTATCTACAATTATAAACTAGACTTAACATATGAATAAATTTACTATCTCTCTAATGATGAACTACAAAAAATGACTTTACCTGTATGCACAATTAAAAAATTGCAAAGCACAACATAACCTACAAGACCTACGAAAAAAAAAGAAATATATATTTCTTTCTACTTTAGAAAAACATGAATTGTGGATCACAAATTAACAAGGTGAGGCTACTTTACGGGTGATTAGAAGGTAAACTCTTGGAAGTAGCCTAAATAAGTAATGGCCTTCCTTAAAGAAAGTTGTAAAATGTTATAAGAATTTTGAACGTGACACATTATTGGCTATAGTCAAAAAACAGACACCCACTTGTAGCAAAAAATTAGTGTTTATTTTTTCAACCACCCCGATTTACGTCATATATTAACAAATTATGGTTTTGAGGGTCATCCATTATGAAAAGACTTTCCTTTTAAGTGGATATGTGGAAGTATGTTATGATGATTCAGAGAAACATGTGGTTTCTGAACCTATAAAGATAACTCAAGAATTTTGCTATTTTGATTTTACTAGTCCTTGGGAACAAATGTCGTGTAATGACAAATCAAATAAAAAGTAAACAAAAATTGCTTACAACCATCTTGAAAATATGTAATTTCGTTGCATGTTTAACTTAATTTTATAGCATGAGAAATAATGTGTTTTGCTTGTTCTAACCAAACTCAATATTTTCAAGTCGAAACAATAAGAGTGTTAACCTTTTGTGAAGACGCTGCATTTGGGTGATATGAGTGAGAATAAAACTTTTGCTACTTCATTGGCTTCAAGTAAAGGGAAAAAGTAAGGAAAATAAATAAATAAAAATGTGCCGATCCCCTCAAATATTCATGTATCTTTTCTTTCTTCTTTGCTTTATTGGCTCTAAGAAACTTGGTCAAATCCCCTCCCCCTCCCCGTCCCACTTTATCATCTTCAATGATAATTTGGGCACAATTTGAAGGTTCAAATTGTGAAATTATTTAATTTATTGATAGAAGGTTTGATTACTTTACGAACAAATTGACTGAAAATAAATTGACTGCAGCAAAACTATCTACATTATTAGAACAAAAAAGTACCAATTACTACACTAAATTACAAGTAGATGAGATCAGTCAAGTGGTCTCAATTGAAATGGTCAAGTGGTCTCAGTTGAAATTAGATCGCCCTGCCATCTAGTCAGTGGATACAAGGCTTAATAAAGATCCTTCAAAAAATCTTTACTGTATTTGAACAACAAGTGAATAGAATACTTTGTTTTTCGCCAGCTGCAGAGTGGGCCTTACAATTTTAGAGTGGGCTTTACACATAGGATACGGCCCTGTTGGTAGGGCATTGTGCCCCGGGAGCCAAGGGTGAGGCCCAAGGTTCCGTGCATAATGCCTTAACAGCAAGGCATTACCCAGTGTAAAGTAGGGAGGCAAGAAATAGGCAGTTTCCACCTAGTTTGCAGGCACAGGAGGCTCCTTATGCCTGTTAAGTAGGTGTAAGCTGCTTCCTCTTTTCAAGGAAGTTATAATCCTGGAATTCAGGTGTCCTCCATTTGCAATACAAATGCTAGCCGAGTACTTTACAATATTGGTGTTGCGCTTTCTAAAACCCACCCATGATCAAAGGAAATTTCTGGCCGCTCTTTACACAGAGTAATGCCCTCGACCTTGGGCTTTAGTACCCTAATACTGCAATGCCCCCACCAACACTGGTCCATTTCGTCTATCTGTGCAGCACAACATTGGTGTCATATCATGTGTGACTCCAATGTGCGAATATCGTCAGGGTGCCAGTTTCTAGTCTGTGATTGTTGGGGATGTGAACCTTGTAGAGGTACCGAGTCATGCAGTGTAGGTAGAGCAGCAGCAGGGGCCTAAGCTGAAGGTCTGACACAAAGGTGGGTCAGAAATACACATTTACCGGTATCACGATTGTTCACTAAATGGATACATTAGTTTGATCAGCACATATATACTCCCCCCCTGCATTCCTGCTTCAAAACTCCATATCTAAAGTGCTCTTCGCTGTGATATAACTGTGTTTCACAGTTGAGACAGTGTTCAAAGCTCACCCGATTAGGATTCTGGAATGTGAAAGAGGGCAGATCTGCACTGAAGGAAGTCGACTTAATATTTCTCTTCAAGCATGGTCATGAATCTTCGCCTCTGATCTTCTTGTATCCAACTGAACAAGCTGCATAATGTTGTAGTTCAGCATCGGAGCTTGCACGACTAGCGAAGAGCAGCTCCACTGGTGCACAAAATGTGACCCTGCAAAAATGTTTCTCATATCCAAGATTAGTTATTTACTTGTTTTTCCCCAGCCCACTCATAAAACTAAAACTGGGACTGCAAACAAGTGCAAGCCCACTAGCAACCCACCTGGACCAATCAAACTATCTAGCCAATCAACAGCAGGTGTTAGGCGGAACACCTGGACCAATCAAACTGTCTACATGATCAACAGCAGGTGTTAGGCTCTGCTGTGTCTTTAAGGCTCAGCATCCTGAGGAAAATAGCAAAGCTATTAGCAAGGTGCAATGCAATGCCAGCCACCTCAAGAGCATTTAGGCGAAACTGGTCGGAAGAATTGATAGAATGTGAACCTGAAAGGCTTTATTCAAAGCCCAAAAAGGGGGCTTAACAAGAAAAGAAGAAAAGAGAGGATATGATCATGGATCAGATTGATGACAGAATAGCAAATCATTAACAATTGAGCTGTCCCCACGAGTTCAGGGGTCCATGTTCACATGAGTAGTTGTGCCTCACTTGGATTGTGGTTTTTGCTATTCTTTTTTACTTTGGAGTTTTAGGGTTTTTGTCTATAGTTGGAATAATTAATGTTTCAATATACAGTATGGATCTCTATAAAAACTGGGGAATTTCAGACACTCAAAAGATTTTTCATTTTGGGTTGTAGTTACACAGAAAAAATTCATGTCATGGTGTAATGTGCACTGCAAGATCTAACAAGTAATTATTCATAATAGGTAAATTTCTTATTATAATGTTGTTAGATGAGTATACAACAACATGCATATACATCAGTTGTTGAGTGTGAAATTGCTGCATATATATGTATATAGTTACATTTTTCAATAGCACATTATAATGATCAGCCCTGTTGTACATTGCACAGCAACATATAAGGGACAGAGAGACAAAAAGACCTTGTTACACTATCTGCTAAAATTATATACCTTACCTCTGACTGATGTTTAGCACAAAAAAATTAATTCCCAAAAGGTTCCAGCTGAAAAAAAGAGATGTGAAAACCATTGGGTTACGACTACAAAATGCACAACACAAGATGTATTTTGCATACTTATTCCAGTCTCAACTGTTTGAAATTCTGGAAAATTTGATTTGAAACTGCCCAGTTCTCTGGCTTTGTAAAATACATAAATATTGGGCAAAGAAGTGTCTAACCAAACATTGGTTGTAAGTACAGCATATATTATACATATAAAAGAGTTGAACCCCATGCTTTCTATGCTGCCTAATCAGATGTACTGTAATTATTCCAATTTTGGAGATGGATTACGTGGGTCCAGTGGTAGCGGTAACTAGGGTTGTGACTAGAAGCTGCTTTGCAATCACTTACTGGCTAGGAGCTAAGTACACGCAGAGCTTCATCTGATCTTTCTGTCCATTACTGTAGAAATAGTAGGAGCAACAGCGTCATGTATACTCACGAGTTAGCTGCTCCAAGTTCACGCGGAGGTGCCAACATCTTCAATACATTTCATGGACAATATATGAAATAATCGTCAGTCCCGTCTGAAAGAGGCTCGTGACGTATGTGACGGTGGGCAGTGACTAGCTGTAGAAAGAATAGACCGATGGGGGTAACAGCTGGTGAATGAGTGAACTAGACGTTTATAGGATGTAGCTGGAAAGATACCAGAATCTGCCAACTTGTAAAACAATTGCAGCAATCGAATGAAGCCAGAAGAAATTGCACTCTTATATGGGCCATTTCAGCTGCATACACGAGACAAAAAACCAAAAACAAAAAGAAAAAGAAAAGTAGTTCTAAGTTTGCCAGTATCCACGGACGCCTTTCAGACAGAGGCTAGATATACTGAAATTTTCAAAACAAGATAGTGTTTGTGGCAGAGAGACACCCTTTCATGAGTCTTAAAAGACGATGGAAGCTCACTCACTGGGTCAGAGCTTGGACTCACTCTCCCTGCAGTTGCTAGGTATAATAGCGTGGAGTTGAGATTTGCAGCACAGCGAGTGGGAGCTCCCTTCAGTCCAAGAGAGAGATGTAGAAAGGATGATCGCCTCCCGCATCAAACAAGCGGATACCCTGCCAGGATACGTCGTCCTCAACAGCAGGGTATTCGGATGTTTGAGTCGGCAGCTGTACACCCTTCATTACCTGTCACTGTTGAGCTGAAGGAAACTCCCATCAGAAATGCTACTACTGATGAATGAAAAAAAAAAGGACCACTTGAGAGCTCAAAAAAAAATCATGCGCCATTATTGGGAGCTAAAGGAAACTCCTACTGGTGGAATAACAAGAAAAAATGATTAGCGTCAGATCTGCGGAAACTTCAACAAGGAGTGAATCGAGCTGCTCGAATTAGTTGAGAAATCGATGGTGAAGAGACATCATCTTCTCGAGACGTTTTGGGCCGTCCTTCTGCGACTTCTTTCTTCTGCAAGACCTGCAAAGGGCCTACATGCCACAAGGGGAAAAAACAAAGAGAGCATTGAAGGCAGATTTAAGAAATCGTCTACGAGAAGAGGAGAAGGTGCAAAAGATCAGGCACGAGTTCACGAGAGAGAGAGAGAGAGAGAGAGTTAGACTTCTTTCTTCTGCAAGACCTGCAAAGGGCCTACATGCCACAAGGGGGAAAAAAAAGAGAGCATTGAAGGCAGATTTAAGAAATCGTCTACGAGAAGAGGAGAAGGTGCAAAAGATCAGGCACGAGTTCACGAGAGAGAGAAGGAGAGAGAGAGAGAGTTAGAGAAAAAAAATCAGGATTGTGTTGAGAAGAGGAGGGGCGAGACAGGCCATATATAGGGCTGGTGGAGCCCCGCCCGGTCTAGGGAACGGGCTGGACTGGTACCGGAGGCCGGTTTGAACGGCCCTAAAAATCGCTACGTAATAAACTCGGCCCTCTCCTGTATATTTGCTGCCCTGAGACCAAAATTGCAATTGACTTGCAATTTTGATATAGTTGATGCTAGAAAGTTTTGTTAAATAAATAAATAAATTGAAAGTTTTTATATGTTTGGAGAAACAGTATAATTGAGCTAATGATGCACACATCTCAATGTCTTAAGGAGCTCAGAGCTTGAAATATTGTTATTTTTAAAACCCTAAAACTCTGAATTTTTGTGCCCGAACCTTGTATTTTTTAATAAGCTAGATCATTGCTTGATAGCAAACTTTTTTTTTTTGTTTTTTTTCCCTCTGTCCTTGAATTTTCTTGCGCAATCTTTCATGCAACTACATTGAAATTAGTCTCATGAGAAACTCTTTCAAGGAGAGGAGTGGCTGGTCCTTTTAATTTCTTTTTAATTTCATGTAATGGAACTACTTGCCATGAAGTTGGTGGGGCATTGTTGACATGTCTCAAAAAACATTTGGTCCTCTAGGGTCTTAAGAGTGTTAAATTGAACATGTTACAACAACACTAGGGTGGCAATTTGGTGGCCTACCACTATAAATGCTTTTAGTTTTCATTGATGTTATGCCTGTAAGTGTGAAAGGCCATGTAAATTGCCATGTAAACTTCCATGATTTACCCGCAGATGCCCAAGTAAGTTTTACCCCTACAAATATCATGATCTATATTTTCTGAGCATGTAAGTATATGCAAATGTAAATTAGATATCCTGACAATTATGGGAATGGAAGGAGGGGAAAAAAAGGAGAGAATTGAGGAATGGCAACTTTAGGAGAGAAGTAAGTAGGAGAGAAAATGGAGTTAAGCTGTATAGAAGAATGACATGTTTTCCAAAATCTGTTTCATTGTGATCTTGCATAGCAAATTGTTGCAACTTCTCCCCATGTGCTCATCTTCATCTAAGTTTATTGCACATGCAACAAACAATGTTATTGTGATCATCTTGCAACTCCTAGTGATCCTACAAGCTCTAACAACATGTTATACTTTTCAAGTGAATTCCTAACCATCTATGTCATTTTGCATTTTTTATGTGGTTGTCTTGGTCCCTTCAGTTGTTATTTTTCATAGTAAGTTGGTTTAGGGTGAACTCTTACCCCCCTCCCCTCCAATTACCCCATGTTGCTCCCATAAACATAGACATTTTTTTTACAAGTTCAAGTGGTGGCTATCTAGTCATCTCGCAACTCCTAAAATCATTTTTACACAATTTGTCAATGACTTGTTTTAGGTAACCACCACCCTAAGTCATCTTGCATGTATGTGTTTCTTGTGGTTTTGCACTTCAATATTCTCCTTGTTTTGAAAACCAAAACCTTTGAAATGATAGGTAGAGGTCTAATATCTTCAATTTTCTATCAATCATAATCTTCAATCACAATGGGAACAAGGTCAAAGTTCCACATTTTTCTACAAACCATTTAATTTTCAATAGTAATAGGAGGTGCAATAACCCCATTTTATTATATAAACCTTAATTTTTTGTGGGAAGATGAATGCATACTATGCATTTTGTTTTACACTTACACTGAACATGTTTCACACAACATTAAATGATTTCATGTGATTATATATTTACAGTCACACATCAAATGTTATACACATACATAAACATAAATGGAATTTATATATTTACATATACCCCATTAGTATATCCCAAACCATATATGTGCACACAAAGTTGATCTCCAATAATGAAGTTATGAATCAATAATTGCTTTCATATCAATATAGCTTGGTGCTTTTTTTTCCCAAAACATATTTAATAACCCAAAATGGGGAGTGGAACAAATAAACCTTTAGAACAAAATATTTTCACCTAGTTACAAAATGTGCTTGAATATGAAAAATCATCAACCTCTTAAATAATTTAAATTAATCATCACAATTGGGTGGCAACTAGCAATGGCCAATTCCAAATTTAGTTCTTAATTAAGACCTTGACTCAAGGTTATAAATTGTACTAAAACTATCATTGTTGATTAAAACCATACCATCATTTTGTGAGTGTGAGTGAAGAAGACACCCATTTTAAAACCACACCAAAGGTCTAAAATATTGGAAAGGGCTAGTTTAAAATTATTTTAAAGGTTTTACAAAATACACAAAAAGGTGAAAGCACATTATGGGCGAGCCAATTTTCACCAAAAAAAGGTGATGTGTAACTAATATCATAGTACGCAGTAAGTCAAAATTTTGATAGCATCATTTGACAATCCTATACATAAGCAAAAAGCCCTAGAATGTGCACAACATTTTGGAACTCAAATTTCACTTTAAATCAAGATTAATTTTGATCCAACGGTTAGATGAAGAGGATTGAATAAAATTAATGTACACAACATATATAATGTGGTTTTTTTGTCACCCATAGGGCCTCATGTTTCTAGTTCATAAGACATTACTAAACAAAAGAAATTTGAAAAAATAATGCAATGCGCAACTATAAAATCTCTTTCTCTTTCATTTTCTATTGGTTTTTTTTTCAAACACATAAAATATTTAGCCTTTATTATTGAAAAAAATGAAAAAAACACAAATGAATTTTCAACCAAAAAATTTAAATGTCCAAATGGCCCTAGATTCATTTGATGTATATCAATAATAGTGACCACAAAAAAATTCACCAAAAAATTTCACCCGTAACCTTAATTTTGAAGTATGTATGTAATTTTTCATACTTCACAACAAGTATTATTTTGTCACAAATATACTCCATATGTTGAAGTTCACCAATGTTTGTTGGAGTTTTCTTTTTAAATGAATGTTTGAAGTCTAAATCTAATCCAATTTACTTCAAACAAACAAAAATAATCCAAAATGTGATGTCTATACTTTACATAAAAAACCAAATGCAAAAATGCAATATTTGTGACTACAATTTTGGGGGGTGCAGTGTGCTTTTACCCAAAAGCATGTTTTTTTGTCATTAACATCATTTGGGACTATAATGACTGTACACAACCATTGTTAAATTTGATTATAAACTTTAAATGACTAACTATGAATGTTTTAATTAAATCTAAATAAAAGCAGGAATGACTATATGGTTAGATCCAACTTTAATTATATTGAACATTACTAAAGTTACCCATGGACATTGCCTCAAATAATAATGGTGCATGAAACTAAATTTTGTCATTTAAACAATGACATGGATGGCAAGTCATTGTGCATGACATAAAACATATCCATAATGCTTATGTGTAGATTATAATTAAACATTGTTGATTGAACTTTGACATGGACATCAACATGCACAATGTGAAATATGCTAGTTTTGTGAACCGATATTTTGATTTAATGTAATTTTAAATTTTAAACAATAAAAAAAAATTATGAAACTTTAAAACCATATAATTATATTTTATTTCACATGTGACATTAACTTATTAAGATTTTAACTAAATTCTACATTTTTATAATTTTAAAAATTACATTGGAAATTATTTGAAAGAAATATTTTCAAAAATCAATGTACTATAATTATTTCGACATAAATTTGGTCAACAAATCCATTTTAAAACATGAAATTTTGAATGAAAATTGAACTAATAAGACCTAAAAACATGAAATATTCAATTAAAAAATCAAAATGAGTTTTGTTGTAAAGAACATTTTAGTGCAACTTACTCGTATGCACCTCAAGGTGAAAACACGTTAAGCCCCCTCCCCCAAAATTGTAATCACACATATAATATTTCTATAACTAAATTTTTGGGTAATATATGGACATCACATTTTGAATATTTTTTCTTGTTTTAAATATATTTGATTAGTTTTAGACTTCATCTAATCAATTATTCTGAAAAATTCAATAAACGTTGAAATTTTTGAATGTATGGAATATATTCATGACAAAATAATACCCATCACAAAATTTGAAATTTGAATATATACTTCAAAACTAAAGTTGTGAATGAAATTCTTGGGTGAATTCTTTTATTGTGTATGATATTGATATACATTAATTAAATCTAAGAAAATTTATAAATTAAATTTTTTTGGATGAAATTCCATTCAAAGAATGTGTTATTTTTCATTTGTTTAGTAATGAATGCACAATAATATCCTATTTTGGGAAATAATCATTACCATATCAAAGAAGGGGAGATTTTATAAATGGGCATTGCATTATTTTTTCAATTTTTTTTTTTTTTTGTAATGTTTCATGAATCATAAACATGAGGCCTTATGGTTGCTGAAAAACTATAAGTTGTATCCTATGTGTACATTGATTTTATCCAATCCTCCTCATTTAAACGTTGGATCAAAATTAATTTTTGACTCAAAATGAGCTTTGACTTCAAAAATGTTGTTGTGAAAGTTCTAAATTTGTTTACTTGTGTTTTAAATAACCAAAGGATGCCATCAGGATTCTAGTTTATTACGTACTATAATACTTATTATACATCACCTTTTTTGAACAACAGTGGCTCAACCTTAATGTGCTTTCACCCATGGAACAAAATCATACCTCTTGTTTTCCAAACATTTTCATGGGTAACTTATATCCCATTAATTATGTAGTTGTTCCAATGTAAGAAAAAAAGATAAAGGTAAGAAGGTGGCTACGAACAAACTTTTGTCTTCATGTTCTAATGATGAGGCTCAAGCCATGAAACTACACCAACCAAATTGGGAGCAAGGCAATAATCTACCTCTTGTCAAAACTCAGAAGGAATAACATGTTACAAATTTTAATAAAGTTAATGGATGAAATTATTTTGAAAAGGCAATTACAAAATGGAAGAATTTATTTTAATGTGCAAGTGATGAATTTACTTTCAATTGATCACGTTACGAATGACCCAACTTGAAAAAACAAATGGAGCTCTATATATCATGATATTTCAAAAAGATTTATGATTACATGGCAAACATCAAACACAGCGTAAAATATTGGTCCATAGACATCATAAATATAGCTTCTCTAAATTTGTTGAAAGACTTTGGGGGAGGCTTTTACAACATGAATGCAAGATTTATTGGCACAAGGCCTATATTCAACCCATTTCACATTTAAGAATTCATGGATGATGCATATTGTGCATTTATAAGTCATTTAGGCTCACCCTTGATGAAGCCATATATGAAACCTAAATGACAATTCAAAAGACCCAACTAATTTAAAATAGATGAAAAATTTTAATAGGACAAAAATTTTAGTGCAAACAAAATTTAGATCAACCACCATTAACTACATTTTTCCCCTTGTGCAACCATGAATTTCAAGTAAAAGCAAACTACAATGGTTTTTTTGGATGTACTAATGCACATTTTTCTAGGTTTAACAAATCTTATTATATAGTTCCCCAAATGAAACATGAAGAAGATAATAAGAAGATTCAAGTTATTAAAGTTCATTATGAATTAATCTCCCAACACCAAATCTTGTTAAGAACGTTAAAACACAATTTCACAAAACATGAAGTATTCAATCTATTGGAAGTATTAAGGTGAAGAGGACCTATTATTTTGTTTTAAAACCATGGTTGAAGTGACATATAAGGGGACTAAGATGTTGGTGCAATCTTTTGATTGCATCAATGCCAAAAGCTTGGTGTTGGAAGAGAAGCAAAATACAAACCTAAGAAAATATTCGTGAGAAACAAAATCAACATTTCAAAACAAACATGGTTTGAACCCCCAGCAATTTGATTAGAAAATTAATAAGGACATGGTAAATCCACTAAACTATTACCAACAACAATGAAGACATTACAAATGTTATAGTTCAACAACAATATGAAAAATCATGTTCATAACAACTAAACTACCCTACAACTAGAGTGCCAAAACAACTAATGTACAAAACTATGTTACCATTGTCCCATGGAGATACAGGGAATTAATAAATAAAATGCCAAGTTAGAAAATCAAAGAGTTGCACTATAATTACAAATTAGTTGCAAAATGGACATCTATATAATAAAATGTACACACCATAGAGATAGTTGTAATTGAACATGTTTGACTTTGTTAGCAAGTTGCACTTTAGTAGCATGTGGCAACTACATTACAATTAAAATAAATGTAGCACCCATAACGATTATTTTACAATTAATGTACAACCTTAATCATGCCACATGTATGCATTTTCATTGCCCATTAGATTTGACATTTTCAGCTTGTTTGCAATTAATTGTTAACTATGATTCCTATTGATACAATTAGTTGTGCCATTATGTTATCATAATATAAGTTTTATTTTTTTATTTTATTTTTTTCAACCACTTTATTACTAGTTTTCCACTACATTGCAATTCACAACATGTCACCTTATAAACATGTTAAACCATAAAATTCATTGAACATAAAAGTCTACTTTTGAAATGAAACTAAAATTAATTTTACAACTTCAATTAAGGTGTACATATGAATTTTCCTCTATATACTTTGATGTCTTATACCCTAAACGTTTAATTGCTTCATTGATAGGGGCCAATTTGTCACGACCCTTGCCTTGGGCTTGCAACCAAGGCAAGGGCATGAAAAGGTGTGGGCTGGGAATATAACCTAATAATCACATTCACATTCTTGGTAGTGTAAAAGAGTGTGAAGGAGTGAACCCACACATTCCCAAGTGGACTCCCAATGGACTCCCAAATCTTTAGAGAGTAATTGAAAAGGACAAAACTCATTGGATTGAAAACTTCCTCATACTATTGGAAAACTCTTAAAATGTAGTAGTTTAAAATGGGTTCACATTATCCATTTGAGTATTTACAACACAAGTTATGGCTTAAATAAAGGTCGAGAATCAAAATGTCAATTTGACTCTCAACCACTAAAAGTCGATAATCACCCTGAGTTACATGTGTGTAAGAAGAATGCCACATATCATTGGAAAGTTCTCAACAAAGGGTATAAGTTTTCTTAAACCTCATGTCAATCTGAGGTTTACACAAGAAATTATGAGCGTCCAAAAGGTAGGAGTCCCAATTTCATGAAAAATGTCATTTGGGTGTAGCCTTCGTGGTGAGCCACAAAGAATACTATAAGGGGGAAGGTGGTGGCTTCCCCCAAGTTTGGGCTATGGGGAATCTTATGAATCCGTGTATGCCCATGATTCATCCATGCACCAAAAATCCTCCAACTATGCACTAACCAACTTGTTGTTTGGTTTGTGTAAATTGATATGAATAATTGACATGCTTGTCACTCAACCTAGTCTTTATCCTGAAGCTCCAACATGCCTTTCTTACCCCAGAAATGCTATGAACTAGGGAATGTGCCCCAACTCTTTCTCCTTCTATTGTTTTCATTTTGAAACTCGCATTTGAGTCTTTCAAAGAATTTGGGGGCATCACAATTACTCCAAGCCAATCATGCATTTATGCCTATAATTTTTTCATCCTAACAATTAACATAAAGTAAACATGTAAGCCAAAATAATCAAATTAACCAAGTCAACCACATGATCATTATGAACAACTAGTATGCATTTAGATTTCAACTTGGAATCTAGAATTTTAAAATATGAAATTTGTGTAAAAAACCTTCATAAAATGACACATGGTAATAAATCAAAAGATTTTCCCCCTTTCCATAAATGACCTCATGTATTTATGCTTATTTTCAAGAAACTTAAAATAAACTAGAAAGGAAAAGGTTTTGGTGATGTAATTATCATATCTTGTGCTACATAATTAAGGTTTTTTTTCCGATTTAGAATAAAGTTAAAAGGTTTTTACAAGTTTTTTTGTTTATTTAGAAAATTTGGAGGTTGAAGGTCCTTCTTGTTCTTGGAAATTGAAGGTTCATGATTTATGTTTCACAAGATATTTATTTATATACATTTAAAAAATGGTGTGAAAAAAAATCATTTTCTTTCAAAGCTGACTTATAAAAATAATTTATAATGATGAAGGATTTGTGAAAGGTGAAGTTTTTTATGAAAATCATGTTGTGGTTTTGTTTATGTGTTTACAACATTTGGATTTTTGAGATGGAAGATGGAATTGAAATAAAATTAGTTTGTTCAAACACACATGTTATTTTTGTGCATTTATGATGACTTTTGTTGTTCTTGTGTTATAAAGTTGAACTTTGATCAAATTTAAATCCATCAAAATCAAAGTTGTGCATATAATGTAAAGGTTTTTCAGAAATAAAATGTTGTTTTTGTTTGAAATATATATTTTTTCATATAAGAACATGCACATGCGATGTTGTATAATTTGGTTAAGTTGCTAATGATTATGTCATCAAATGTGTTGTTGTTTGTTGTGTAGTAATCTAAACCAACACATGCAAAAAGACAAATTCCAAAACAACAAAGGTGAAACAATAAACCAAATATGGTGAACAATTATTTCCATACTCAAAGTGCGTGACACATTTTATTTTGAAAACCACCATTGTATGGAAGTGTAGCTGGTTGTAGTTTAATTTGTATCAATGTTATGTATGTTGCATTTTAATGATAAATACATAATGTTAATGGCAATGTAGTTGTAAGTTAGTTTTATTTAAATTAAAAGGATTAACATTTATATACCTTTTGCTCTTACAATGTTATGTAAATGTTATTGATCTCATTGCGCATGTGATGTTAAATATCATAATTTGAAAAATTTCAAGGAGACAAGGTGGAATGAAGAAATTATGGCTCAAACTCCATTTCAACAAAAATAAAATAAAACATTAATTTATAGAAACATAGTGTTTTAGATGACAATATTTGATTGTTGTGGTTCATCATCTTTGTGATGGCCTTTTGTTTAAGTAAAAGAAAACTTTGGTTATAAATAACTTGGGCAATATATTTAGATTTATAGTATTCAATAAAAAAACTCTTTGTAATGCACTTGTAATGCATTTTCCAACCTTGTGTGTCAATGCATACAATTTTAGATCAATTTCATCTTTATAAATAATGATGGAATGTAATTATACACTATTTATCATAATTTGGACAATGACAATGTGTATGCAAAATCTTCACATTTGTACTATAAATTATAATTTAGTCATTCAATCTTATTAAAATCAATTGCCATACAACTACTTTGGAAGCCATAATTAAACACCTAACTACAAAGGACATGAATAGACTTTGTTTATTAATAGATGAATGACAAATCACACAAGCATTAGGCTTGTTAATGGATCAATGAAGAAACATGCAACATTAGGTTTTTCAATCAATGAATAAAAGTCAAACAAGCATTAGGTTTGTCAATGGATACCTATCTAGTAGTTATTCCATGGTAATCATTTAGTTGCCATTTGCAAATTGGGTACATTGCAAGTACACACAAGTACTACCATGTGCCAATGTGAATTGTCACATAGTTGCCAATTAATTACAATTATTAATGTGTTTCCACTACATCTAAAGTTCCAAAGAGTTACAACAAAAATTAAAAGAGTTCATGATTGATGGATGGATGAAAAACAACATCAACATGATGTTACAACATTAATTAAAAATTCGTTGAATTGGAGTTGCATAGTAGTTGTTCCTACATAGTTGCATTTGAGTTGCACAAATTACATATGTATACAGTTCCACATATGGTGAATTGTGTTTGCTACAATTCATTCAACTTGTTTAATAACATTCATGTCGTAAAAATTGAATTGTAATGATGTTGCAAGTGGTCAATATTAGTCAATATACCCACCTACTAGGTATTACATCCTACCCTGAATACTTAATATGTCTATTGATCACCTAATTATTAGGTAGAGGTTTTACTTATAATTAGGTATTAACCTTGTGCTTACAAGGTAGTAGGTACTCACTTACTAAGTATTATGCCCCACCTTGGGTACATACTATCTACTACCTAATATAATTACTAAAAACTACAACCTAGCATGGGTACATATTAAATACTACATTTTATGTATTCATTATGTAGGTAGGTAATGATGGTAGGTAGATAGGTAAAATACCTAACCTAATGCAACTATTTTGGTTGCCTATGTGATTAATTATTTATACAATGTTGTCAAAAATACAAAAATATTATGAAAAATCACCTAATGGAAAGATTCAAATCAAGTTATAATCACAACCTAGTTGTATAAATGACCAAAACCCATCCAATTTTTTTAAGTAGTTGCAAAAATTATTATTCATGGTGGTACGTGAATTTTGGATGACTTTTATTTTTTAATTACAAGTGAGGTGATTGTAAAGGACAAGATTTCTACTAGTGTTATTCTTTAATATTTGCTATTCTACTTTAAATATGAAACAAATTGTGATTGCTAGCAATGTTAAAAACAAAAGACTTTGACATTTGGAGATTCTCAACCATCTACTTTCTTCCAAATACTCAATGAAGGTGAATCAAGGTCAAAAAATCAAGGGGTGTCAAGGTAAAAGTCCTATCCAAAAACTACACATGAAATGTGTCAATTTTACATTGGTTTACAACTTAAAATTTTGTATTTTAGATACCCCATTTAACACTACATGTTAGATATAAATATATTTTGACTACAAATTGATTTTATATCATGTATATTATGCATTCATGCCCATTATCACATATATATGAATAACATTTGATAAAGCCATTTTTTCAAAATCCATAATTTTCATATCAAAGGCACTTTTGAGCCAAATTATTCAAATGTTATTAATTCAATTCCTTTTGCCCATCTAATCATCAATGTTAAAATCCTCTCCAATTTTAACAAAGAATGGTGCACATTTGGTAGAAAAAATGACATTTGAAAAAAACAAGGACTATCGACTCTCAAGGTTTGAATGTTTTGAACATGCAAAAACATTTTTGATTTGTGTCAAGCTTTGAGAATGTAACTTTGCAATTGATGGAAAATATTCCACAAAATTATGAAAATACAAACTATTATGTTTCCCTTGTGATATTTCAAACATACAAAAATGTAATTTTAAAGACTATCCATTCATTTGGGTGGCTCCTTTTACTATGATTTTACATGTGAGGAAAAACTAAAAAAACCATGTTTTGTTCAACTTCACCCAATGGCCTAAACCTTGCAACAACAAAAAAAGTTTGACAAACAACAATCATGAAATGTAGTTATAATGAACAAAAGTTTTGTGTGGTGCAAATGCGTTCAAATGAGCCAAACTTGATGTTAAAACATCAATTTTTTAAAAATTCTTATTACATTTATCTATGTGGTGCCACTTTAATGGCATGTGAATCATGGAAAGTTGTGTTTATTGAATAATATGGACATTGAAAAATCTTAAATGAATCAAGAAAATTCCAATATCAAAGTTTGGTTTGAACAAAGGATGTTTAACAACTTCATTTAATAACACTACTTTCATAAAGGGGCCTTTAATTTTCATAATACAATTTATTCACTATGAGAAAAAAGGGTGTTTTGCAATTGGAATTGCAATTCAATTTTTGAGTTGCAAAAAACACTTGCAACTCATTGTATTTATACTCCATGAGTTCTAGTGGACAAGTTACATAAGTTGCAAAGTTGCAACACACTATATATACAATGCAACTTAATCAAAACAACTCATTTTCAACTACTATTCAACTCCATTATAACTACACCCATGATGTCATATTGACGTCATTAATTGTCATCCATATATTAAAATATGACAAGTAGCATTAT
>Ga0116228_10000595_pt1 | contig 27915 bp, 21 predicted proteins | sample S1TSphfallax_2_FD_89694 | JGI IMG/M metagenome (GOLD analysis project Ga0116228, IMG submission 89694) | Host-associated microbial communities from peat moss isolated from Minnesota, USA - S1T2_Fc - Sphagnum fallax MG | ecosystem: Host-associated > Plants > Peat moss > Unclassified | place... | reverse complement strand
ATCAGCGAACGCGCGCTCGAACGCGCTCGCGAGCGCTGCGCCGCGCTGCCGCAGGTACGGTTCGCGCGTGCCGCGTTTCCGCACGACGATCCCGCTGCGCGGTTCGACCTCATCGCGTGCTGCGAGGTCGCCTACTATTGGTCGGATGAAGACTTCGCGCTCGCCCGCGATCGCATTGCGGCCGATCTCGCCAAAGGCGGCGATCTGCTGCTCGTGCACTGGCTGCCCGAGGTCCGCGATTACGTGCGCAGCGGCGACGCCGTGCACGAAGCATTCCTCGCCGACGACCGGTTCGCGTCCGTGCACGCGTATCGCGCCGAACGCTACCGGCTCGACCTGCTGCGACGCACGTGACGACGTTGCGCGATCCGTTCGCCGCCGTGCCGCCCCCGCGTCCCGGCACGAAGCTCACCGTGGTGATCCCGGCGCACGATGAAGCAGAGCACATCGAACGCGCGCTTGCGGCGCTCGCGGCGCAACGCACCATCGACGACACCGCGCTCGACCCCGCGTGTTTCGACGTCCTGGTCTACGCGAACAACTGCGACGACGATACGGCCGGCATCGCGCGTCGCTTCGCTTCCAACGCTCCGTGCGCGATCCACGTCGCCGACGAACATCTGCCGGCGAACGTGGCGCACATCGGCACCGCGCGACGCGCGGCGATGAACGCCGCCGGCGCCCGCTTGACGCGTGCCGGCATCCGCGACGGCATCCTCGCCGCCACCGACGCCGACACCGTCGTCGCGCCGACCTGGATCGCCTGGACGTTGCGCGAGATGGCGCGCGTCGACGTCGTGACCGGCCGCATTCTCGTCGATCCCGCCGACTGGGCGGCGCTGCCGCTCGGCGTGCGAACGATGCTGACCGAAGAGAACGCCTACCAATTCGCCGTCGCGCGGCTCGGCTCGATCCTCACGCCGAACGACGCGGATCCCTGGCCGCGTCACTGGCAGCGCTCGGGTCCGAGCTTCGCCGTGCGCGTCGACGCCTACGATCGTTGCGGCGGCGTCCCGCCGGTGCGCACGCTCGAAGACGTCGCGCTCTACGATGCGCTCGAAGCCTCCGGTGCGCGCATTCGCCACAGCCTGCGCGTGCGCGTCACGACGTCGGGCCGTCTGCGTGCTCGCGCCTCGGGCGGCTTCGCCGAGCGCATCAGCGAGTGGAGCGATCGCTGCGGCAACGCGACGATTCCGCTCTTCGTCGAGGATCCCGCCGTCACCGTCGCGCGCATCCTCGGCGAAGAACTGCCGCAGCTCCCGCCCGTTCCCGTCGCCGACGCCGAACGTGCCCTCCGTCAGCTGATCGCGCGCGGGACGAGTGCCGAGCGCGCGACGCGCAGCAACGTCGCGTCGATCGCAGGCTGACGCAAGTACATCCGCAGATCGCGAACGCGCCGGGCAAACGGCTCGGTTTCGAGCAAGCCGCGTGCACCGACACCGCGCTCGATGTGTTCCGCGATCGCGAGTGCGGCACGTTCGACCGCATTGCGCGCCGCATCGACCACCACGAGCAGTTCGGCTTCGCGCGCCGCATCGGGGTGCGCATCGTACGCCGACCACGCCGCGACGCAGGCGTTCGTCCAGAGCACCGCCGACTGCGCGTCCACGACGCACTCGCCGAGCCGCGCCAACTGCAAGGCGTCCTCCTGATACTTCCGCCGCACGAGAAACGCGCCGAAGTCGGCGACGAGTCGCTCGACGCCGCCCGTCTGAACGGCCACGAATCGCGACGCACCTGCCGTGAACCACGGCGAGCGACCATAGGCGTCGGGCGGTCCGAGCAGGTCGCGAGCGGAGATGCGAACGCCGGTGAAGTCCACCGCAAAACTGTCCGACTGCTCCATCCCGAACGGATGCCAGAACGACGGATCGATGGTGACCTCCACGCGATCCATCGGCACGACGAGCAACTGCGCGGTGCCGTCGGGCCGGGCCGCGCTGATGATCGCACGCGCCACGCGTCCGGCGCCGGACGCAAACGTCTTGCGGCCGGCGAGCGTCACGCCGTGCGCATCGGCGGCGACGATGCGCACGCCGTCGGCCGCCTCGGTATTCCACACGCCGAACAAGGAGCCGGCGCGGGCATCGTCACGCGCCCGTTCGCGCTGCTCGTCGTCACCGAGCCGCCCGATGAGCTGCAGCGCGTTGACGTGGCCTTCGTAGAGCCGCCCCCACGGCAGATCCTCGGCACCGGCCGCGCGCAACCGATCGTGCTCGTCTTGGCGCCCGCCGAGCGGCACGCCGCGGCGGTCGGCGAGACCCGGAATCAACTCGTCGGCGTCGAGGGCGATCGGATTCATCGGAGGTTCGTGTACCCGCATCCGGCTCCGACGCAGCCCGCCATCCGGCAAAGAATCGCACAAAACCGGTAGCGCCATCGCCCGGCGCCCCTGCATCATGAGGACATGGCGCTCTCCGCGAACCGGCTGTTCCTCACGGTGGTCCTGGGCGGGCAATCGATGGCGAACATCGATACGGCGATCATCAATGTCGCAACGCCGTCGATCGGCCGCACGTTGGGCGCCTCGGGTGCCGAGTTGCAGCTCACGGTCTCCGTCTACATTCTCGCGACGGCCATGCTGCTGGTGACGGCGGCCCGGCTCGGCGTGCTCTACGGTTACCGGCGCGTCTTCATCGCGGGCATCGTCACGTTCACGCTGGCGTCGCTCGCCTGCGGCATCGCGCCGGAGATCCTGAGCCTGATCGTCGCGCGCATCGTGCAAGGCGCCGGGGCGGCGTTGATGATCGCGCAGGTGATGAGCGGCATCCAGCGCACGCTCACGGGCGATGCGCGGACGCGCGCGATCGGGGCCTACACCACCACGCTCTCGCTCGGCGCGGTGATCGGCCAGATCCTCGGCGGGCTGCTGATCACGCTGAATCTCTTCGGACTCGCGTGGCGCCCGCTCTTCCTCATCAACGTACCGATCGGCCTCGTGTTGCTGGCCGTCGCGTGGTTCGCGCTGCCGCACGACCTGCCGCATGCTGGCGCACGCCCGAAGCTCGATCTCATCGGCGTCACCTTGCTGGCGGTGGGAATGCTCTTGCTCGTGCTGCCGCTCACGATCGGCCGCGAGATGCAGTGGCCGTGGTGGACGATCGTGTCGCTGCTCGCGTGCATTCCGACGATCGCAGCGTTCATCTGGTGGCAGAAAACACTCGGGGAACGGGGCGGCGCGCCGCTGCTGAATCTTCCCCTCTTCCACGATCGCATGGTCGTCTCGGGACTGACCGCGCAGATGTTCGGACGCGTCACCTACTTCGGCATCTTGTTCGTGCTCGCGCTCTACGTGCAAGTCGGCCTCGGGGAGAGCGCGCTGGTGTCGGGCTTGAGCTTGATCGGGTGGGTGGTCGCGTACGGCCTCGCCGGCCCGGTGTATCCGCGTTTGTCGCGCCGCTTGACGCTGCTCTGCGGACCGCTCGGCGGGCTCGTGATGGCTTCGGCGTTTGCCGGCACGGCGATCCTCGCGGCGCTGCACGTCGGCATCGGACCGCTCTTCATCGCGGTGCTCGCGTGCGGCGGATTCGGCTGGGGCCTCTTCTCGACGGCGATGACCGCACAACTCTCAGCCATCGTCGCACCCGAACACGCACCTGACTTGAGCGGCGTGCTCGCAACGATGCAACCGCTCTCCGCGGTCATCGGCGTCGCCGTCTTCGGAAGCGAGTATCTCGCGCTCAGTGCGGCCGGCGGTGCCGCGAGCGCGATGCACGCCTTCGCCATTCTCAACGCCACGTTCGTGGTCGCTGCGCTTGCCGCCGCGGTGCTCTCCCTCAACGGTCCGCGCGCGGCGCTGCGAGCGTCGCCCCACGGTTCGTTCACGTCGACGATTCCGGGTACAACGCGGCCATGAACCCCGAAATCACGACGACCGATCGCATCGTCGACCGTCTCGCGCGCGACACCCGCCTCGACGCTCTCGCCGACGCGGTGCAGCCCGCGGTCGACGCCGCCTTCACGGGTGACGGGCCGCTCCAGAAGCTGCTGAGCAACGTCTTCCACGGCACGTGGCTCGGCCATCCGCTGCACCCGCTGCTCACCGACATCCCGATCGGTGCGTGGACGGTCGGCGCGGCCGCCGACGTGCTCGCGCTCGGCGGCGACGAGCGCGCGGCCTACGCGGGCGACGTTGCGACCACGATCGGCGTCGCCGGCGCGGTCGCGGCCGCCTGGGCGGGCTGGGCGGAATGGTCCGACACGAAAGACGAGCCGCGCCGGCTCGGCATCGCGCACGCCGCGCTCAACGGCGCGGCGCTGAGCTGCTACCTCGTCTCGCTCGGCTTGCGCAAGTCGAAACAACGCGGCGCCGCGACCGCCGCATCGCTGATCGGCTACGCGCTCGCCGCCGGCGGCGGATACGTGGGCGGCGAACTCGCCTTCGGCCTGCAGCTCGGCGCGCGTCACACCACGGCGCCACTCGAGCCGCCGAAAGACTTCATCCGCGTCTGCTCCGTCGACGACGTGCCGCACGACGGCATGCTGCGCGTCGAAGCCAACGGCATCCCGATGCTGCTCGCGCGCACCGGTGAGGTGATCCGCGCCGTGTCCGCCGTCTGCACGCATCGCGGCGCCCCGCTCGACGAGGGCAAGCGCGAAGGCGACTGCGTCCGTTGCCCCTGGCACGGCTCACGCTTCTCCTTCGACGGCAGCGTCGTCGAAGGCCCCGCGACGTTTCCGCTCGACCCCTTCGAAACACGCGTCACCGGCGACGCCGTCGAAGTCCGAGCGCCCGCAACCGCCGGCTTCCGGTAGCGGCGCCCCGCGCGGGCTGCGCTTCGGCGCCATGTTTGCGTGGTTTCGAATCGGCGCACAAGACGATCGTTGGAACTGCAGTCGAATGTCGCGCCGGCCACGGAACTCGGCCTCCGGCTCGACGGCCACGACGTACGCTATCGGATCGTGCGGGACCGCGAGCATGTGTGGATCGTGTTCGCGTTGGCGGGCACGGACGTCGCACGTCTGCGCGTCGGCGTCGGCACACGGGCGGCCAGTGCCGTTCACACGTGGGATGACGGTGACCGATGCGGCCTCGAGTATGCGACCGCGCTCGGCGCGGTGCGCATTCACCTCGAGCTGATCGGCGGGGCCACGCTGCGATGCGTGACCTCCTTGCTCCCGACCGACGACGTTCGCCTCGCGCCCCAACCGCGCGACCTGCTGATGCTCGGCGCCGAGGGCACGATCTTCACGCACCAACGCGGGTTGCGCAGCGGCATCGTCTACGCGGGAAGCAGTGATCCACGGCCGTTCAGCCTCTTCTACGTTCAGAATTTCACGACGCTGACGCCGTTCTTCGAAGCGACGCAGACGACACCGGCAGACACCGTCGGCGGTGAATGGCCCATCATCGGCTATGCGCCACCGATCGCAACCGACGGTGTGCTGCTCCCGGCGGCGCAAGAGATCGTGATCTCCGACGCCTATCTCGCCGTCTCGGCCGATCTTCCCACGCGCGAAGCGACGATTGCCGCCGCCTATCTCGATTTTTTCGCGCAGGTGTATCTTGCGCTCGAACGGCCGCCGGTGGAGTACCATCCGTGGAACGAACGCGCCGCAGCGGCCCTGCGTGATCTGAGCCTGTCGCCCGCGTGCACCTACGAACGACGCGATCGCCGGTACCTCATGCCCTACGTGGGCGACACGACGAAACCGCCCGAGAGCATGGTGCAGTGCACGGTCGCCGTCAACGTCGGCGAATACGATCGCTGGCGGCACGAGGAGAGCGTGCTGGGCCGAAGCCTACGAGCGACGGTGCCGTCCTTTTACGATCCGGCGCGCGAGACCGTCGTACGTTGGCTTCCCGGTGAGCCGTTCAGCGCGAGCCAAGCCGAAGAAAACATGAACCACGACGCGATGGACAGCTGGTACCTGCACCATACGCTCTTCAACCTCTCGCGATTCGCGCGCGAAGGCGACGCGGACGCGCGAGATCTCTTCGCACGGAGCCTGCCCTACATCATCCGTGTCGCGCATCGATTCGCGTATCGCTGGCCCATCTTCTTCCACCTCACCACCTTGGACATCATCCGCGCCGAGGCCGAACCGGGACGCGGTGGCGAGCGGGATGTCGCCGGCCTCTATGCGCTGGTCATGTTGCACGCGCACGAACTCTTCGCCGACGACGCGTACCTCGCCGAGGCGGAAGCCGCAGCCGCGCAGATGCGCGGGTTCGGCTTCGATCTCGCCTACCAAGTGAACACGACCGGCTTCGCCGCCGAAGCCGCGCTGCGGCTCTGGCTCACGACGAACGAGCGCCAGTACCTCGAGTTGAGCGAGGTGTGCATGGCAAACCTCTTCGATAACCTGTGGTTGTGGGAGTGCCGCTATGGCTACGCGGCCCGCTATCGGACGTTCTTCGCGCTCTTTCCGTTGCGCGATGCGCCGTACGTCGCCCCCTACGAAGAGCTCGAGGCGCTCGCGAAATTCCACGAGCATCTGCGACTCGGCGGCGAAGACGTACGCCCGTCGCTTCGGCTCCTCGTCGCGGAATTCCAGAAATATGCCTTGGACCGATGCTGGTACTATTATCCCGACGTTCTTGCGAGCGACGGTATCGCCGAAACGGTCCGCAACGGCGTGATCCGGCGGTCGCTCTCGGTACCGTTGGAAGATCTTCGCGACGGCCGCGAACGGTCCGGGCAGGTCGGACAAGAGATCTACGGCGCGGGGCTGCCCTTCGTCGTGACGGCCCGGTGTTACGTGAAGCTGGCCGGCGGGGCTCTCGCCTATTGCAGTTATCCGATCGAGGCGGTGACCGAGTACGATGACGACACGGTCACGTGGACGGCCGTCGGCGATCCCCGCTGCACCGCGGAACTGCGCGTCCTTTTCGACGCTGCGCCGCACTCGCCGCGAGCCGTATCCGTGTGGATGCGGGCCGGCACGGTTCGCGTACCCCTCGAAGGGCACACGTCGGTGGAGGGCCACGCGGTGTTTACGATTCGCGGCGGTCAAACGATCGAAATTCGCTGCACCGACCCGGCGCGTATCCATGACGAGCGAGCCGTGCTGATCGGCCCCCTCGTCGCGCGGACATCGTAGCGGAGGAGCGCTAACTCGATGTCAGCGTCAGCGACGATTCATCGATGGCGTACGAGCCGGGCGCGACCGTAGTGTTGGGGTAGGCGCAAATCGTTCCGCCATTCGGACCGTTGATGACGACGAGATTCGATGGTCCGCACGGCGTTTGCGTGAGCTGATAGTTCGCGAGCAATTGCGCACCCGGACTGTTCGCGGCAACTTGGTAGTACGGCAACGAGTCCTGCGAATCGTCCCCGACGATGTACGCTCCCGTCAGACTGCCGAGCGCGAACGGGCCCCAGAATCCGTCGCCCCAATAGTCGGAGTACCCACCCCACACGTTGCCGTTGTTCCAGCCCCATGCGGATCCGTGATACCGCGGGTTCGCGACGACGAAGCCGGCACCGTGCTCACGCGGCCAGCCGCCGCGCGGAGTGGACGGCGCTCGGCCTCCACTCGCCGGGGCCCGAAAATTCCCCGACTCGCGGTACGCACCCGACGCGGCGGTACTGCCCATACGCGGTTGCTCGGCTGACGGTCGCCCCATGGCGCCGTTCGATTCGCCCGGCGCAGCAACGGAACGCGTCATGGCGCCGGTGTCGCGGCCGAGATTGAAGCCGCCTCCGCCGGCAGGCCGCGCCATACCGCCGCCTCCGCCTCCGCCGCCGCGCGCCATACCACCACCACCACCACCACCACCGCCGCCTCCGCCGCGCGGACCACCGCCACCGCCGCCAGGAGCGCGCGCGGCGGCGCAGAGCGGCATCACGAGAATGAGGGCGAGGGTGAACGCCGTCATGCGTATCGTCATTTTTTCAGTCCGTCGATCGCGGCCGTGGCCGAGAGATAGGTATCGTGCGCCGTGTGCAGCGCGAGGATCACGCCGTACGCCGGCACCTGCGTCGACGAGTGCGGCAAGGCGTGCTTCTCCGCGGTCGCATTGAAGTACAGCGTCCCGTCCGTAACATCCACGGCGCGAACGTCGCCGTTCTGACGGTACGTCACGCCGCCGGGACGGCAGACGTGAATCTCGCCGTCCTTCACGCACGCGGTAAGCGCGATCGCCAAGACGCCTTTTCCGTCGGCGCTCGTCAGTCGCAACGAATGATGAACGAAGGTAAAGCGAACGTGCTCGTACTTCGTGACGTCGCCGTCCGGATGCTGAATTCGCGTCACGCCCGTCGCGTGCGCGACCGATCCTCCGCCGAAGACGAGCGCGGACGCAACCGTGGCCGTGACCGCGAGTTGAGCGACAAAGCGCTTTTTCAAGAGAGACTCCCATCTGGGCGCGTACTCTTGCGCACCGACGCATCACTCTAGCACGGCATCCGTAACGCGAACATCGTGAAAAAGGCGGATGCGTTCCCTACCAGGGAACGGTGCTGCCCTCGCGATTGACGTAGTGCAGGCCGCGCTTGCCGCGTTGCGCCTCCAGCACGGCGACGAGGAGGGGGATGCTTTCTTCGATGCTGTACGGCGCCGACGATCCGCCCATGTCCGTACGGATCCAACCCGGCGCTAAGAGCACGAGCGATCGCCCGTCGTCGGCGTGGCGCGCGGCATAACTCCGCATGAGGGTGTTGAGCGCGGCTTTACTCGCGCGATAGACTTCGGCTCCGCCGCGGTCATTGTTCGCGACGCTGCCCAATCCCGACGACATCGCGGCGATCGTTCCGTTCGCGGCGACCAGCTCGCCGAGCGACTCGATCGCGCGCAGCGGGCTCAAGGCGTTGGTCACCATCATCCGCACGAATTCTTCGGTCGAGACCTCGCCGATCGTCACATCGTCGTTCATCACGCCCGCGTTGAGCAGCAGCAGATCGAAGGTCGCCCCCGCGAGTCGCGAGCGAAGCGCCGCAATCTGCTCGGAAACGTTGATGTCGACCGTCTCGATCGTGAGCGTGTCGGCGTACTGTTCGCGAAGTGCGTGCAGCTTCGTTTCGGCACCGGGGCGAACGGTGCCGACGACGTGCGCGCCCTGCGCGAGGTACGCCTCCGCAAGCGCGAGGCCGAGCCCGCGCGAGGCACCCACGATGAGGATCGTGCGCGGCGGATGGGTCGCACCGGTCGCAGTTGTCATATCAATCAGTCTGCCACATCAGCTCGGCGTGATCCTCGACTTCGGCGCTGCGAACGCGAACGGAAGCGACCGCCACTCGTCATTCGAAGCGCGCAACGAGCACGGCGATGTCGTCGCGGGCGCGTTCGCCGGCGAGCACCGCCGCAACGATCGACTCCGCCGGTCGCTCTCCCGCGAGCGGCACGCCCTCGCCCAAAGCGACGATCAGTCGCTCGAGTCCGGCATCCTGATCGCGGTTGAACTCGATCAACCCATCGGTATAGAACGCGACCGTCGCGCCGGGCGGAACGTCGACCGTCGTCACGTTCGGCGGCTCCTCGAAGCGCAAACCGATCATCAAGCCGGCAGCGACGATCTCATCGATCGTGCCGTCGGCCCGGCGCAACAACGGATGCGGATGCCCGGCCGAGGCAACGCGCAACCGCCGTGTCGCGGGGTCGTACACCGCGGCGATCGCGGTCGCGTAGGCATCCGGATCCGAGACGCGCAGCGTCGCATCGGCCACGCGCAGCATCAGGTGCGGATCGGCGTCGACCATCGCCGCCGACTGCATCGCAAGTCGCAACTTCGTCATCGAAACCGCGGCATGCAAGCCGTGACCGAGCACGTCGCCGCACGTGATCACGAGTCGCCCGTCGTCGACGAGAAACGCATCGTACCAGTCGCCGCCGATGTTCGCCTCGGTACTGCCCGGCCGGTAGGCCGCATCGAGCCGAATGCCGTCGATCGCGGGGAGTCGCGCCGGCAACGACGCCGCCTGCAGTTCGATCGCCACCCGGCGCTCGCGTTCGTATTCGCGAACGTTCGCGATCGCTGCGCCGGCCCGGCGTGCCACTTCTTCCACGAATCCGAGATCGATCGATTCGTAGTCATCGCGATCGCTCTGGGCATCGAGAAAGCACGAGAGCGCACCGACCACGTCGTCCGCCGGCGTCACGACCGGCACGCAAATCAGCGATCGCAGGTCGAGCTTCCGAATGGCCTCGGCGCGATCCGGCGCAAGACTCAGACCCTCGATCCAGTCTCGATCGATCGACAGAATGGTGGATTCGCGTGATTCGAGCGCGCGCGCGACGGGATGGCCACCACGGGGGGTCGATCCCGACACGAGCGTCGCGGTCGAGATCGGATCGCGATGCGCGACGGTGCGCTGCCAGCGTCCGCCCGCCGGAATGACGTCGATCACGCAAAATGCGGCGAACCCGTCGACGAACGCCCGCGCGATGTTGTCGAGGGTTCGCTGATAGTCGAGCGAATCGACGATCGCCGCGCCGGTGCGCGAGAGCAGTTGCAGCCCGTCTTCGATGCGCTGCTTCGGGCGCTGATCGTGACAGACCGACGCGATGCCGAGCACCGTCCCGTCATCCGCCGTCAGCATGAACGCGACGCAGGTGACCGGGATGCGCCGGCCCGTCGCCCGGTGCGCAAGTCGCACGTCGCCGCGCCAGCGTCCGCTCGCGGCGAGCGCGGTACGCACGTCGCGCTCGACGGCCGCCCGATCGCCCGGGTCGAGGAAATCGAGAATCGCCAATTCGCGGCACTCGTCCATCGCCGTGATGCCGAGCAACTCGCGGCCGGCGGCGTTCACGTAGCGCACGCTGCCGTCGGGCTCTCCGATCGCGATGAAGTTCCAGCTGCGTTCGACCAACGCCGCAAACATGTCGCGCGAATGATCGGCCTCGTAGCGATCGTTGACGTCGAGATTGAGTCCAACCCACCGCAGGATCGCGCCCTGCGCATCGACCACCGGCATGGCCCGAACCCAAAGCCAGCCATAGTCTCCGGTGGTGCGCCGCACACGAAACTCGATGTCGTAGGGGTCACCGGTTCGCAGCGCATGCATCCACGCCGCGCGCACGCGGTCGCGGTCGTCGGCATGCACCTCGTCGAGCCATCCCCAACCCATCGCCCGTGCGTGCTGGTCCGGATCGAGTTCTTGCCAATCGCTCCCGATGAACGTGAGCGCGCCGTCGGGCGTCGCCGTCCACGTACTGCCGGGCACGGCGCCCGCAAACGCGCGAAACGCCGCTTCACGCTCGCGCAATTCCTCGATCGCGCGTGCGTGCTCGAGGTCCGTCACAAAGCGAAGGGTTGGCGAGAAGTGTCGTCGCCGTCACTCATCCCGCGTGGCGTACGCATAGAGAAGATTCTATCGCGCTCCCCCAGAGAGATACCATCCGACACCCCGCTTGCTTTCGCCAATCGTCAACCAAGCTCGTCCTCGCTCACCGCAGGTTCATGCCCGGGCTCGGCTTCGCCGTTCGCAGAGTTCGACGAAGTCGCGGGCGAGCGGGGAGCGCCCGTGGCGCGCGCTCGCCACGATGATGGCGAGCGGCTTGGGCGCCGGACGCAACGCGACGTAGCGCAGACCGGAGAAACGAAGCGTCTCGTAGACGCGCGGGATGATCGCGATGCCCTCGCCGGCGGCGACCAAACCGAGCAACGTTTCCACGCGATCGACTTCCTCGACGCGGGCCGGCGTCACGCCGCGTTCGCGAAGCGTACCCATCACGATGTCGTACATGTCGGTGAGGTGCCGCGAGACGGCGATGAGCGTTTCATTCGCCAGCGCGTCAGCGGAAATCGCACGTCGCTCGGCGAGCGGGTGACGCGCGGGCAGCACGACGGCCATCGTCACCGCACCGATCCGCCACGTCTGGACGTCGGGGTTGTGCGGCAGCGTGTCGTTTGCCACGTACACCGCGGCGTCGGCTTCGCGCAGACGTAACGCGGTCAGCACGTCGGCCGGAGCCATAACGGCGAGCTTCATCCGCACGTCGGGATGCGCAAGGCGGTACTCACGGATGGTCGCCGGCAATGTCGAGAGCATCGCCGACACGGCGTAGGCGATCCGGAGCTCGCCGCGCCGTCCGCGCGCCGTCTCGCGCGCCAGCTCGACCGCGCCGTTCACGCGCAGAACGATCGCACGCGCTTCGTCGAGGAACGCCGAACCGGCCGCCGTCAGCACGATGCGCCGCTTGTCGCGGTCGAACAGCTCCACGCCGAGCTCGCGTTCGAGCTGACGGATCTGCTGGCTCAGCGAGGGCTGCGCGGTGCGCAGGTGTTCCGCGGCGCGGCTGAAGTTCAAGTGCTCGGCGACCGCGATGAAGTAGCGCAGGTGCCGGAATTCCACGATCGCCTCCAATCATCAGACGCAGAACGTCTGAATTTCCGACATTTTCGCTATTGGACGTCTAACCCTGGACGTGGGACAATCGGCCCATGGCCGCCACGTTTCCGCTTCCGCGCGTACTCCCGCTGCCCCGGGCGCAGACCGCGGCCCGGGCGCACGTGCTGCCGTCACGGCGCGCGCTCGTGCTGGGCGGCACGCGGCTCGCGGTCATCGTGGCCGTCGCCTGCGTCGCGATTTTCCTCGATGCCTCGACGGCCTACGAATCCTCGGCGGCGCTTCCGTATATTCAAGGCACGATCGCCGCGACGCCCGATCAGGGTTCGTGGGTGGTGACGCTCTTCAACGCCGCCTACGCGAGCAGCATCCTCATGTCGCCGTGGTTCCTCACCCGGTTCGGACGCCGCGCCTACTTCGCGACCTCGCTCGCGGCGTTCGCGGTGTGCAGCGCCGGCTGTGCGGTCGCGGGCGACGCCGCGATCTTTCTCGCGCTGCGCACGCTCCAGGGCTTCGCGCTCGGCGGCTTTTTCGCGTGCGGCGTCCTTTCGCTCTTCATGTCGATCCCGGGCAACTTGCGCCTCGTCGGCGTGATGCTCTTCTCGATGGCATCGCAGATGGGGAGCGCCGTCGGCCCGGCGATCGCGGGGTACCTCGTGTACAACGACGCGTGGCAGTGGGTGTTCGTGCTCAGTGCGATTCCCGCCGCGATCCTCGCCGTGGCCGTCTGGTACGTACTCGGCGATCCCGAAGAACCGCGGCGCGTGCCGTTCGATGCCGTGGGCGCGCTCCTGATCGTCGTCACGTTTCTCGCGCTCCAGTACTTGGTGAACGAGGGCGAACGGCGCAACTGGACCGACGATCCGTGGGTCACGCTCGCACTCATCGTCACGCCGATCGCCGGCATTGCGATGATGACGTGGAAGCTCGCCTTCAGTCCGCACCCGTTCTTGGACTTCCGCGTCCTGCGCCATCGGAATCTCGTCGTCGGGGCGGTGTTCGGCTTCGGCTTCGGTCTGCTCTTGCAAGCGGCGACGCTGATCGGCGGCTTCGTCGAGCAACAGTTGGACTTCACGCCGACCCTCGGCGGCGGCCTCGACGCGCTTCGCGCCGCCGCGATCGTGGTCGTGGTTCCGCTGGTCACGTTCGCGATGGCGGAACGCTGGCTCGGCACCCGCGCTGCTCTCGCGATCGGTCTTGCGGCGACGTTCATCGGCTTTCGCTGCGAAGTGCTCGCCACCACCACCGACGCCGACTTTCTCTCGTTTCTTCTGCCGTTCGCCGGCATCGGGATCGGCATCGCGATCCTCTATCGCGCGCTTGCGACCGTCATCTTCGGTTCACTGCCGCAAGAAGATCTGATCATGGGCCTCATCGTGTACAAGATGTCGGGCGTGCTCGGCGGCGCCATGGCGACGCCGGTGTTCGCGACGCTGCTCGATCACCTCACGGCAGCGCATCGCAACGATCTCACGTCGGGCGTCACGCTCACGTCGGTCGCGGTTCGCTCGTTTCTCGCGCAATCGGGCGGCGACGTCGGCGCGTTGGCGCATCTCCTCGCCGCGCAAGCGACGACCCTCGCCTACTCCGATCTGTGGTCGATCGCCTCGATCATCGTCGTGCTGGTCGCGCCGGCGCTCGCGTTCCTCGACGTCCGCGAAGTGCCCTAGCTGCGCAGCGGCAATTCGACCACGGTCTGATTGCCGAAGAACGGAAGATCGCGCGTCGCGTAACTCCGCCCGAGCGCGTTGACGATGAACAGTCCGCGACCGCATTCGTCGAACGGCGAGGCCGGCAGCGACGGCTGCACCGCGATCGACGATCCGGAACTCTGCACGATCAAACGAACGCAATCGTCGTCGAGCACCACGTCGACGTCGATCGGCCCCGGTGCGTGGCGCACCACGTTGCCGATGAGTTCGCCGTAGATCAATTCTGCAGCGGCGTGGTCACCCGTCGTGCGTTCGTCGAGCCACCCCCGAAGCCGCCGGCGCGCCGGTTCCGCTTGCAAGGCATCGGCGGCGCCGAACCGCCAATGATCGACGCCGTCGCTGCGCAACGCGAGGATCGCGGTATCGTCGCGCACCGGGCCGCGAATGAGCCGGGATTGCACGAAGGCGGCGGGATCGGCCGCGTGCGCGATGCCGTCGTGTTCGACGACGCGCTGCAGCGATTGCTCGCCGGCCACGACGTCGCCCGTGCGTTCGATGAGGCCATCGGTGTACGCGACGAGCAACCAGCGCTCGCCCAACTCCAGCGTGTGCTCGGTGAACGGTTCCTCCCATACGCCGAGCGGCGGATCGCCGAGGGCGAGCGGACGCACCGAGGATGCATCGCGCAACAACGGCGGTGGATGACCGGCCGCCGCGTAGATGAGGTGCGTACGGCCGGGATTCACGCGCCCGACGAAGGCCGTGACGAACCGGCCGGGTTGTTCGACGGCGAGCAACCGGTTCGCGGCTTGCAGCACGTCGGCCGGCCCGAGTCCTTGCAACGCCGCCACGCGAATCGCGTTGCGCATCGACGACATGAGCACCGCCGCATCGAGCCCTTTGCCGGCCACGTCACCGATCGAGAAGAGCAGCGAGCCGTCGGAGAGCGACACGGCATCATACCAGTCTCCACCGATCTCCGCGCCCTGATCGCCGGCGACGTAACTGCTGTAGAGCCCCAGACCCTCGATGCGCGGCAACGTTCCGGGAAGCGCCGCATGCTGGAACGTCTGCGCGACGTTGCGCTCGCGCTCGTAGACGATCGCGTTGTCGATCGCGATGGCGATGCGATTGGCGAGGATCTGCGCGAGATCGACGTCCGCATTGCTGAACCCCATCCGGTCACGACCACGCACCAGATGCACCATCCCGATGCCCTCACCGTCGACCAGCAGCGGGACGACGATCGCCGACGCGATGTCGAGCGCTTCGAGCAGCGTCGCGTGGCGCTCGTCGACGGCACCGGCTCGCAAGAACTCCGGCGAAATCTGCGGATAGAATGCCGGTGTGCGCGTTTCCATCATGCCCCGCGCCGACTCCACCGTGAACGGATACCGCCGAACGAGGTCGGTGGCGAGTTCGACCTTCGCGGGATCGGCGTGGTAGATCGTCGCCGGCCGGAAAAATCCGTCGGGCTCGCGCAAGTAGACGGCGCACCAATCCGCCACGCCGGGCACGGCGAGCGCCGCCGCCCGATCGAGTGCGACGCGCACGTCACGCGGCGCACTCAGCGCTTCGCCCGATTGGACGAGAAACGTCAGGGCCTCCGCCGAGCGCCGCCGATCGTCGATGTCGACCGCGGCCGTATACCATGCGACCGTTCGACCCGCTTCGTCGATGCGCGGCGAAAGGCGCGAGAGAAACCAGCGATAGCTTCCGTCATGGCGCCGCAAGCGGAGTTCGATCTCGTGTGGCGGCGCGGCGGAATCGAGCGTTTCCCAAAACGCGCGGCTACGCGCAACGTCCTCGGGATGGATCACGTCGAGCCAGGCGAATGCGCCATCCGACGCCGACGTACCGGTGTAGGCGTCGAATTGCTCGTTCGTATACTCGAGCGTGCCGTCGAGGCGCGACATGAGGATGAACTGCGGAATCGTATCGGCGAGCAGCTGCAACTCCGCGCGTTCGCGCGCCTGATCGTCGACGTCGGTGCAGGTGACGACCCAGTAGACGATGCTGCCGGCCGCTTCGCGCACGGGTGCGGCGCGGCAGAGGTGGCTGCGGAACATGCCATCGTGACGGCGCAGGCGGAACGTCCATTCGATCACGTCCTCGGTGCGATCGCCGCGCTCGCCTGCGGCCTCGAAGATCGGCCAGTCCTCGGCATGGATCATGCGCTGCCATCCCACGCCCTGGAGCTCCTCGGCCATCATGCCCGAGTAGGCGCAAAAGCGTGCGTTGACGAGCAAACACTGCCCGACCGTGTCGGCGACCCACATCGATTCCGGCATCGCCTCGAGCAGCGCGCGGACGTGTTCGTCGGCGCGCTTGATCGCGTCGATGTCGCTGCTCACGCCGTACCAGCAAACGATATCGCCCGCGGCATCGCGGAACGGCGAGATCTGCGCGAGGAACCAGCGATATGCGCCGTCCCGGTCGCGCAACCGGTACTCGAACGAATACGCTTTCCCGGCGGCGAACGATGCCGTCCACGCCTCGGTGGCCGCCCGAACGTCGTCGGGGTGAATCACGTCGTCCCACAGGCGCGGATCGGCCCGATCCGTCGAGCGCACGTCTCGCCCCGTGTACTCGCCGAAGCGACCGTTGATCCATGCGACGCGACCATCGGGGTCGAGCGACCAGACGATCTGCGGCAAGGCATCAGCAACCGACTGGAAAACGTCGACCTGGCGCTCGATCACCTCCGGATCATTCGTGCAGCAGTGCCCTCCTTCTTGCGCAGGAAGGGCTTCCTCGCTCACGGCTCAGTCGTCGTGGTCCTCGTCGAAGGGAAAGTTGTACACCGGCGGCTCGAGCGGCGGCGCGCCCGGCAACGTCGACGGCCGCGTGCGCCAGGCGATGGCCCGCACGTCGACCCGCTCGAGAACGCCGTTGATCGCTTCTTCCGCGGCGCCGAGTTGCTCGAGCGACCCCGCATAGGCATCGAGCCGCAGTCCATCGGGCCAGGCATGGAAATCGATCGTCGCGCCGCCGATGCGCACGCTGCCGGCCGAGGCCTGCCACCCGCCGGCGAGATCCCGTGCGAGCGTCGCACCGAGCGTCGCAGGGTCGGTCGTCGCCACGAGTGCTTGCCCGTGCAGGTGATCGGGCTCCGCCGGACCGTTCATGCTCAAAGATTCTCCTTGATCCGCTGCAGCGCCGCACGCACGGTCGCAATGTCCGCGACCGAGACGCCGACGAGCGCGCGATCGAGCACGCTTGCCGCATACCCGAGCAGCGTGTCGCGTAACGCTTCTCCCGCCGCGGTCAGCATCACGCCGACCTTGCGCCGATCCGTCGTCGAACGGACGCGTGCTACGAAGCCGAGCTTTTCGAGCCCGTCGAGCGTGGCGACGATCGTCGGTTCCAACACCCCGACCCGGCTCGAGAGTTCGCGTTGCGTGAGCCCTTCTTCTTGGTAGAGTTCGCGCATCACGAAATATTGCGGAAGCGAGAGCCCGTGCCCCTCGAGTTCCTTCGTCATCGCTCCGAGAATGCGGCGCGACGTATCCCGGAGCAGATAGCCGATGCTCTCGTTCGTGTCGTCCGCGAAGCCGCGTCCGGAACGGGCCGGCATCCGGGTCGGCACGCTACTTCAGCGGCGCGCCGCCGGCTTGCGACACGCCCGTGAACGTGCCCTTCGCCGCGTCGTACCGCACGATGACGGCCGCGTTGACGCCGAGCCCGCGATGGCTCCCGTCGCGGAAATCGTAGAGCCCGTTGATGCCGGCATACGAGTGCAGGTTCTCGATGTAGGCGCGCACCTGATCGGGCGTTGCGTTGAGACCGGTATGACGCAGCGCGTCGACCACGATCATCGCCGGATCCCATGAGAACGAGTGGGCGTTGTCGGGCTTCACGCCGGTCGGCTTGAACGCCGCATACATCTGATCTTCCGCGTCCTTGATCGGTCCCGGGCGAACTTGTGAGACGGCGAAGAAGCGCGGGCTCGGAAAGTACATCTGCTTCGGCAGAAACGACGAATACTGCGCGAGCTGCGGATAGGTGAGGTTGCCGTTGCCGCCGAGCACCGGCACGTCGATGCCCGCATCGGCGATGCCGCGCAGCAGCGTGCCGAACGGCGTTCCCGTCGACCACGCGACGATCGCATCGGGATGCGCGGCTTGAATGCGCGCCATCTGCGCGCTCACCGAAACGTCGGTCGGGTTGAAATGCTCCTGCGCGACGAACGTGACGCCATCGAGACCCTTCGTCTTGATCGCCTCGTTGAACGCGTTCGCTGCATCCTGACCGCTGGCGTCGGTCGAGGTGATGACCGCGACCCGATCCCAATGCTTGCCGTGGAAGTACCGCAGCGACGCGATCGCGAGATCGGCAGTGTTGATGCTCGAGGAGAACGTGTAGCTGTCCTTGACCGGATGGATGCCGGGCGAGAAGCAATATTGCACCGGACCCGCCGCCTTCACGATCGCCATCATCGCGCTGCACGTGCCGACGACGGTGCTGCCGAGGATCACCGGCGGTTTGTCGGCGATCACGCCGTTCGTCAACTGCACGGCCGTCTGCGGGTTCGACGCATCATCCGCAATCGCGAAGTGGATCGGTCGGCCTTTGATGCCGCCTTGCTTGTTCACGAGCGCCTCGACGAGCTGCAACGCCTGCGCCTCCGACTTCCCGAGAAACGCCGCCGAGCCGGTCAGCGACATGATGACCGGAATGGTATACACGTCGGCAGCAGCGACCGGAGAAGCCGGCACGACCAGAGGAAGCGACAGTGCGGCGAGTGCCGCGATCGCCAACGAAGGTTTCAGCATATATCCTTTGCATTCCGAATGATTCGGTGTATTATGGAACGTATGCCGGGAGAAATCCTACGCTTCGGCGTCATCGGCCTGGGACGTGCTGCCGCACAAATGCTCCCGAGCCTGCTCGCTCACCCGTTCGTCCGCGTGATCGCGGCGGCCGATCCCAACGAGGGCGCGCGGGCGCGCTTTGCGGCGGACATCGGCGGTCGCACCTTTGCCACGGCCGACGAATTGTGCGCCGACCCCGAGATCGATGCCGTCTACATCGCGAGCCCGCACCAGTATCACGTCGGTGCGGTGCTGCTCGCCGCGAATGCGCGCAAGCACATCATCGTCGAGAAGCCGATGGCGCTCTCGCTCGAGGAGTGCCGAGCGATGACCGGCGCCGCCGAGCGCAACGGCGTCGTGATGATCGTCGGGCACAGCCACGGGTTCGATCCCTCGAGCATGATGATCCGCGAGCTCGTGCAACGTGGCGACGTCGGCCCGCTGCGCATGATCACCAACGTCAACTTCAACGACTTCCTCTACCGTCCGCGCCGGCCCGAAGAGCTCGACACCGCGCAGGGCGGCGGGATCGTCTACAATCAGATCCCGCACATGATCGACGTCGCGCGTACGATCCACGGTGGTCCGCTTGCGAGCGTGCACGCGGTAACGGGCATCTGGGACCGCACGCGCCCGACCGAGGGCGCGATGACGGCGTTGCTCCAATTCGCCGACGGCGTCCCCGCATCGCTCACCTATTCCGGCTACGACCGTTTCGACAGCGACGAATTCTACGGTTGGGTCGGCGAGAACGGCAATCCGAAGAAGCCCGCCTACGGCGCGGCGCGGCGCGCGATCCGCGGCTACGGCTCGCAAGCGGCCGAGGTCGACGCGCGCACGAAGCGCGGCTTCGCCGGCGCGGGTATGAACCCGCAAGGCGGCGAGTCGCACCAGCCGCACTTCGGCTTCTTGATCGTCAGCTGCGAGGGCGCAGATCTACGGCCGTCGCCCGACGGCATCTTGATCTACGACGATGCGGGCGTGCGCGAAGAATTCGCGCGGCCGGCCCGCGCCTATCCCAACAAAGACGGCGTGATCGACGAATGCTACGACGCCGTCGTCAACGGCACGCCGCCCCTGCACGACGGTGCGTGGGGCACGGCCACCATGGAAGCCACCCTCGCGCTCCTGCGGAGCGCCCGCGAACACCGCCCGATCGCCCTCGAGGAGACCGCCAATGCTCACGCATGAAGACAACGAACTGCTGACCCGCGTCACCGGCAACGCGCCGATGGGCCAGATGATGCGCCGCTATTGGGTGCCGGCGTGTCTCGCCGAAGAGGTCGCCGAGCCCGACGGCACGCCGGTTCGTACGACGATCCTCGGCGAGCGGCTCGTGGTCTTTCGCGACACCGACGGCACGGTGGCGGTGATCGACGAACGCTGCCCGCACCGCCTCGCCTCGCTCGCACTCGGGCGCAACGAAGAGGGCGGCATCCGCTGCATCTATCATGGCTGGAAGTTCAACGTCGCCGGGACGTGCGTCGACATGCCGACCGAGCCGAACGAACACGGCTTCCGCGATCGCATCAAACTCAAGTCATATCCGACATACGAAGCCGGCGGCATGATCTGGACCTACCTCGGCCCCGAGGGAAGCGCGCCGCCATTCCCGCTCTACGACTGGATGCAACTGCCGCGCAATCAGTTCGCAACGGTGAAGGTCGGCGAGATCACCAACTACGCACAGGCGATCGAAGGCTCGATCGACTCATCGCACTCGTGGTTCTTGCATCAGGGCATCCTCTGGGATTGGAAGCTCCGCTCGCAAACCTCGATGGACACCTCGCCCAAGATGGAAGCGCAAGACACGGAGTACGGCTTCCGCTACGCCGCCATTCGCGTGCCCACGAACGATCCCGAAACGACGCGCTACGTCCGCGTGACGCTCTTCCTCGTGCCGTTCACCGCGTTCATCCCGCGCCCGATGGACCGCACCAAAACCGCGCACGTGCAGATCTTCGTGCCGATCGACGACACGCGCACGATGTTCTACGGCATCTTCTTCAGCCAAGACGGCAGCCCGGTCGACGAAGCGGCAACGCGCCGCACGCACCACCTCGTCCCCGGTGAAGACCTCGACCGCAACTGGTTCAAACTCGGCACCGTCGAGAACTGGTTCAACCAAGACCGCGAAGCGATGAAGAACGGCGACTGGACCGGCATCAAGGGCTTCACCAATCAGGACATGGCCTGCCAAGAAACGATGGGCCCGATCGTCGACCGGACCCAAGAACATCTCGGCACCTCCGACATCGCCATCATCCGCATGCGCCGCCGCATGCTCGAAGCCGTGACCCGCTTCCAAAACGGCGACCCCCTCATCGGCCTCGACCCATCGATCGACTGGTCGCGCGTAAAGAGCGAACAACTCATCATGCCGATCACCCAACCCTGGCAATCCCTGGGCACCCCGGCCACCCAACCCGCCTAACGAAGCAATCTCCGCGCGGCAGCTTCCCCCTCCGCGCGAGGGCTTCCCCAATGTCGCGGAGGGCTTCCCCAATGCCGTGGAGGGCTTCCCCAATGTCATGCCGAGCGGAGGTTCGCGTCCAGCGAACCGCAGTCGAGGCACCGCGCACAACACGCCCGACGCAAACCGCGCTCCGCTACACCGGAACCTTCTCGCGCTCGCGCACCTCAGCGTTCACCACGTCCTCCGGCTGCGCGCCAGGCCCCCGGAGGATCGGCGCATTGAGCCCATCCATCTTCGCCTTCCACGCATACGGATCGAACCCGCGCACCAACACAAAGTCGCGATTATCGAAATAATTGCTCACCGGTTCGCTACGCGGATGAAACGCAATCGGCGTCTCCGCACTCGCGTACTGATAGAGCAACGAACGCCGAAACCCGTCGGTCGTCCGATTCTTCCACGACCCGTGCATCACATAGCCGCTGAACACCACCGCCGACCCCGGCGCCAACTCGACCGTCACCGCGGTCTCGAGCCCCGGAAAGTCGTACGCTTCTTCGAGATGATCGAGGTCGGCTGAGTGATGCGGTCGCATCGGCCAAAAATAGCCGGCCTTGTGCGACCCCGGAATGAAGCGCATACAGCCGTTCTCTTCCGTCGCAGGATCGAGCGCAATCCAGATCGAGGTGAGCGACCGATCGCGCGTCGGCAAAAAGTTCTCGTCTTGGTGCCACGCGTTCCCCGGCATGCCGGCATGCTTGATGAAGAACTGACTGAAGAATCCCTTCACGTTCGGACCGATGATCGCTTCCATGAGATCGCCGAACCGCTCGTCGGCAATCATCTCGCGGAAGAGCGGCGAGGCATTGTGCACGTAGGTACACAGCAAATACTTGCGCAGCACGTCGATGTCGCTCTCGTGCGGCGCGCACGCCTGGAGCCCATCGATCGGCCCGCGCTCGCCGCGACATATGTGCGTGCCTTCGGCGAGCAGCGCGTCGACCTCCGCACGGTCGATCAGATCGGGAACGACGAGAAACCCGTTCTCCCGATACGACGCAAGCTGATCAGGCGATAATCGCACGCTTCCGATGATATGCGCCACACGGAAGTTTCGTCACCCGACACATGTGCCACTCACCAGCAGCGAGCTTGGTGGCATGGCCAACTGCATGCGTCCCGCCAATCCTCGCCGAAGCGGACGAGCGCTGATGGGCACGCTACACATCGTGAACGCCGCTCACATCGAGACGTTCGACGACGATTCGACCGTGTATCGCGACGGCTCGATCTTCGTGCGCGACGGCGTGATCGAGGCGATCGGCACGGTCGCGGATCAGCCGGCGGCAGACCGCGTCGTCGACGCGCGCGGCTGCCTCGTGATGCCCGGCCTCGTGAACACGCACCACCACTTTTTCCAGACGCTCACGCGCGCGATGCCGGGAGCGCAGAACGCCGGCCTGCTCGATTGGCTCGACGCCCTCTATCCGATCTGGTCGCGGATCACACCCGAGGGCATGCGCAGCGCGACCGCGATCGCCTGCGCCGAACTGCTCCTCTCGGGATGCACCACGGCGAGCGATCACGCGTACCTCTGGCCCGACGGCTGGCGAATCGATGATGAGGTCGACGTCGTCCGCGAGATCGGACTGCGCTTCCACGTCGGCCGCGGCTCGCTCTCGATCGGCCATTCGCAGGGCGGCGCACCACCCGACGCGTGCATCGAATCCGAACCCGCGATTCTCATCGAGACGCAAGCCGCCATCGAACGGCTTCACGATCCGTCGCGCTTCGCAATGACGCGCGTCGTCAACGCCCCCACGACGCTCTTCCTCGTCTCGAACGATCTCATGCGCGAGAGCATCGCACTCGCGCGCAGCTACGGCGTTACCTCGCACACGCATCTCGCCGAGACGCTCGACGAAGAGGCCTACTGCCTCGAACGCTTCGGCCGCCGTCCGGTCGAGATGATGGAAGACCTCGGCTGGGTCGGCCCCGACGTCTGGCACGCGCACGTCGTGCACCCCTCGCCCGCCGAAGTGCGGCGCATCGGCGCCACCCAAACCGGCGTCGCCCACTGCCCCACCTCCAACATGCGCCTCGGCAGCGGCATCGCCCCGATCCGTGCCCTCCTGGACGCCGGCGCACGCGTCGGCATCGGCGTCGACGGCGCCGCATCGAACGACAGCTCGCACCTCCTCGATGAAGCGCGACACATGCTGCTACTCCAACGCGTGCTCGGCGGACCCGGAGCGCTCACCGCCCGTGAAGCCCTCCGCATCGCAACGCGCGGCGGCGCCGAAGTCCTCGGCCGCGACGACATCGGCGCACTCGCCCCCGGCATGGCCGCCGACATCATCGGCATCCGCATCGACGCGCTTCCGATGGCCGGCGGCGCCGTCCACGACGCCCTCGCCGCCGCCATCTTCTGCCGGCCGAACGGCGTGGACTTCAGCGTCGTCAACGGAGAGCTGCTCGTAGAACACGGAGCACTCACACAACTCGACGTCGACCAGCTCATCGCCAGGCACAACGCCGTTGCGCGTCGCCTCGTCGATGCGTAGGACCCAACCGAACCGGCGCTCCTGTTGACGTCGCCATTGGTACCGTTTGAATAGCCGGCAAAGAGAGTCTCCGTAACCCTTCGCTCGTTACAAGCCGTCTTCACCCAGCTCGACGCACCCGAAGCGCGGATCATGCAGCGCATCACGCCGCTAGCGCGAAGAGCGACCGTACGATGAGCACCTCCGCCCAATCCCGCCCGCCGTTTCCGCCGTTCACGCGCGAAACGGCGATCGTCAAAGTGCGCCTGGCCGAAGACGGCTGGAATTCACGCGATCCCGCGCGCGTGTCGCTCGCCTATACGGCCGATAGCCGCTGGCGCAATCGCAACGAATTCTTCTCGGGCCGGCCCGCGATCGTCGCGTTCCTCACGCGCAAATGGACGCACGAACGCGAGTACCGCTTGATCAAAGAACTATGGGCGTTCGCCGAACAGCGGATCGCGGTGCGCTTCGCCTACGAATGGCACGACGAGTCCGGTCGCTGGTTCCGCTCCTACGGGAACGAGAACTGGAGCTTCGACGATGCCGGCCTCATGGCCGAACGCCACGCGAGCATCAACGATCTCGCGATCGCCGAGAGCGATCGCCTCTTCCGCTGGAGCCACGACGGACCGCGACCCGCCGATCACCCATCACTCAGCGATCTCGGCCTCTGAGGAACGAACGCCGACCAGTCGCAATTGATCGGCGACGCTGTCGCAAAAGGTCTGCGCTGAAACATCGCGGAGAAAGACGCATATACGTATCGTCGTCTCCTCACAGCCGTCTCTCGAACGAGCGGCGAACACGCGAGCGCGACCTCTCAGACGAAATCTCGGCTCAAGAGTACACAACGTGGCAGGCGCTTCTTTCTCTTTCGTCGTCACCTTGCTGCTACTCGTCGGCGCGACGTTGCACGCCGCCGATGCGGCAGCGGAGCCGCCGGCCGCGATCCCGCCGCTGGCCTCGCCACCGCCGCTGGATCCGCATTTGCCGGCATCGTCGTGGCCGGCCAACGCGCCGGCGTTCGTGCTCGGCTATGACGTCGTGCATCAGCGCGCGGTCGACGCACCGCCCACGGTCCGCATGGCGAGCGACGCGCACGTCCTCTACGTTCGCTTCGACGTGCCGCAACGCGAGACGCCGGTCGCGACGCAACACAGCAACGACACAATTACCGGCGGCAGTGGGGGCAACAACGGCAGTCTCTCGTGGAGCACGGACGACGCGGTCTGGATCGATCTCTGGCCGAGCGGCACCAGCGGCTTCTCGTATCAGTTCGAAGCGAACCCGAACGGCTCGCACAACGAGTCCTCGTCGGAGAACTCCGCGTTCGCGCCGCAGTGGGAATCGCGCGGCGCCGTGCACGACGGCGGCTACACGGTGACGATGGCCATTCCGCTCGCCGTGATCCACGGTGCGCACAGCGGCACCTGGCGCATCCAGCTGATCCGGTACAACCGCGCGAACGGCGCCGAAGACGTGTGGGCGCACGCGCCGGGACAAACGAATGCCGACAGCGTCGCCTACTCGGGCTCGCTGCAACTGGCGATCGGGAAAACGCCGCTGCCGAAACCGCGGGCTGCGATCTATGCGCTCGGCACGGACGCGAGCGCGGCGGCCGGCGGTTCCACCTCGCGCGTCGGCGCCGACCTCTCGATTCCCATCACGCCGACGGCCGCGGTCTTCGCCGCCCTGCACCCCGATTATTCGAACGTCGAACTCGATCAGCAGACGATCTCGCCGACCGTCTACCAACGGCAGTATTCGGAAGTGCGGCCCTTCTTCACCCAAGCCGCATCGTATTACGACAACTTCAACTGCACCGCGTGTAACGTGTACTACACCACGCTCTACACGCCGGCGATCCCGACGTTCGCCGACGGCTACGCGATCGAGGGCAAAGCGGCCCCGATCGGCTTCGCCGCCTTCGATGCACGCTCGAGCGGACGCGACGACCGTGCGGGGGCGGTGGACTACGTCTCGCCCGACAACCGTTGGGCCGGCGCGTTCCAACACGTCACGGCCGATCTGCCGGGCCTCGTCGACGATTCCAACCAGGTCGGCGTGCGCTGGAGCGATTTGAAGTATCTCGATTTCTACGCGAACGCCTCCGACGAAACGGGCACGCTCGTGACCAAGCCCGGTCTCGCCACGACGTTCGAGGGCGGCGGTGCCTACGTGTCGACCCATTTCTCGCTCGCCGGCGCCGTGCGCAGCGTGGGCCCGCAGTTCGACCCGGTCGACGGCTACGTGGTGCACTCCGGCATCGCAGGCTACTCGCTCTACTCGGCGCGCATCTGGGATTTCGCAGCGCAGGATGTGCTCGCGTCGATCGGCATCAGCGCGTTCGGCGACCGGTATCAGGGGCCGATCGACGGCCAATCACAGAGCGACAATCAGGTGCTGCTCGACGTGCTCACCAAGAGCGCGTGGGATCTGCAGCTCTACAGCGGGTCCGATTATTGGCGCTTCGGCGAATCGCTGACGCCGATCTCGCAAAACGGCGGATTCCAGCTCACCTATCACGGTGGTGTGCAGACCGATAATCCCGGCGGTTTTCCATCGCACGGCACCTCCGCGTTTCCCACGCAGATCACCTATGCGACCGGACGGTACGGCTTGGGCCGGCTCGACACGTGGTTTCGCACCTCGACCGTGCGCGCCGGCGACAAGGGCAACGTCACGTTCACGCTCGACAACACCTCGCAGTGGCTGCGCGCCGGCCCCGATGCCATCCAGTGGTTCGAGGGCGTCGCCTACAGCTATCAGATCAGCCGCGATTCCTCGTTCGCGATCGGTTTGCGGCGCGTCGTCGGCAACCCGCCGAACCCGAACGGCGGCGGCGACTGCATCGGCGTCTGCTCGAACGTCTCCGTCGCCTATCACCTGCGGTTGAAGCACGAGGAGCTCTACTTCGCCTACGGCGATCCGAACACGCTGAGCACCGTCCCGCAGGCGCTGGTCAAGCTCATCTACTACGTCGGCGGCCAGAAGGGCACCTAACGACACCCTTTTTTCGCAAAATGGTCGGTGGCCGAACGACGGGAAATGCGCGAACGTATGGCGTCGTACGCGGGGTTCTTCTACGTGTACACGACCGCGCTGGTCATCCTCGAAGTCCTTCTCGGGGTAGCGTTCGCGGTGCGCAGTCGCGCGGAATCATCGCGCAAAATGGCGTTCCTTGCGGTAGCGTACGCATGGTCCGCGCCGCTGATCGTATTCAGTATGATCGCATTGCCCGGCGTACCACCCGACCTTCCGGGGGAACCGCTCCAGGTCGCGCCGGCCATCTGGCTGCTCTGGCACATCGGCTGGCCGCTCGCCCTCATGGCCTATGCCACGATGCCCGAACGCGTATCGACGCGCGCCCTGCGCATCGTTCCGGCGGCGTTCATGGCGGCGCTCACCGCGGGCACCCTCACCGTCGTTGGTGCCGGTTCGCTCCCCGGTCTCATCACGCCGGGCGAAGTGTTCACGCCGCTCATGCACGGTGGCGCCGTGCTGGTGCTCGTGCTCGACGTCGTCGGCCTGGTGCAACTGGTGCGCAGCCGCGCTGCGGCGCGCGACGCGTGGGTCATCGCGGCCGTCGCCTTCGCGACGGTCGAAGCGCTGCTGATGCTCGCCGTCGTCGAACGATTCACCACGCCGTTCTTTCTCGCGCGCATCGCCGGCGTCGCGAGCGCGTGTGCGATGCTCGTCGCGCTCATCGTCGACGGCTACGACGTCGTTCGTCGCGCGACGCTCAACGTCGCGGAGCGTGAGCGGCTGAACGAGATTCGCATCATCGCCGATGCGATGCCGCAGATCGTGTGGCAGATCGGCGCCGACGGCCGCAATATCTATGCCAACGCTCGCTGGAGCGAGTACACCGGGAATCAGCGCGTCAACGGTGCGGACGAGACATTCCTCGACGCGATCCATCCCGACGATCGGGCCGCACGCAACGAGGCCTTCGACGCCGCGCGCGCCGCCGGAACGATCTACGAGGCCACCTACCGCTTGCGCCGTGCCGACGGCGTCTATCGCTATTTCCTCACGCGCGCCGAGCCGATCGTGCACCACGGCACCATCACCGGATGGGTCGGCACCAGTACCGACATCGACGATCGCAAGCAGCTCGAGCTGCAGCAGGTGTCCGCCTACGAACGCGAAGCGCGCGACGCGAGCCGCATGCGCATCCTTGCGTCGATCGGCCGTGCGCTCTCGCAGTCGCTCGACCTCGATCTCGTGCTCTCGACCGCCGTGAGCGCACCCGTT
>Ga0116228_10000593_pt1 | contig 27986 bp, 31 predicted proteins | sample S1TSphfallax_2_FD_89694 | JGI IMG/M metagenome (GOLD analysis project Ga0116228, IMG submission 89694) | Host-associated microbial communities from peat moss isolated from Minnesota, USA - S1T2_Fc - Sphagnum fallax MG | ecosystem: Host-associated > Plants > Peat moss > Unclassified | place... | reverse complement strand
TTCCTAGTCCCATCCCGGAGCTCCAACACGCCCCTCTACCCCTCCAAGTGTTGTGAGCTAGGGAGCGCATCCCGACTCCTCCTTCTTTCGCTGTCTTTCACTTGGACTCACATTTGAGTCCTTCAAGGAGTTGGGAGTGCGTCAATAAGTTTTTCCCTCCCTTCTATGTTAGTGCAAATCTTGCATTTGACCATCATCAATTTGCCATCTTTTTCACAAACTACCTTAAACCATGAAAACCTTGTAGCCCACTTATTTTGGTAAACCTTGTTCAATTCCCATTTTGATTTATTTGCCTTTTTCTTCTGTTTATTAGGTATAAAAATTGACAAAACATATGTAGACATTTGTTCATGTATGGGTGTGTTTTCAAAAACCGACATAACTTTACCTTTTAAAGTTGTAAAAGACACAAGTATTGTGGGTGGTGGATTAACAATAAAACTTGAACATTCTACTTTTGCATTAAATTGATAAGGATTGGGGATTATAGACTTAGACCTTGAGAAGAAGAGGTGAAACTTGAAGTTGGGAGGAAGCTTGAAGGGTGCCATATCCATGAAAGGAAAAATGGATTTCAGCAAAAAAAAATTAGGGTTATGACCAAAGGGTTTAGGGTTTAGGATTAATACCTTAGTTCTTTAAAAAGATTTGATGGACTTGACAAGCACAATAGACTCGACAAAATAATGAAATTTGACCACCCTTGAAAGCAACGAACATGAACACAATGGTGAACATGATTTGAATTTCAAACTCACCTATTAAATAAAAATTGGAAAATACAAGGTAATCTGCAAACAACGTTTAACGATAATTGATGAGCTTGGAAGAAACATAAATGAACAGTTTGTGAACAAGGCAAATGTAGGACTTGTGAACTGGAAAAAAATGCAAAGGAGCAGAGCGAAAATTTTGCTTCGATTTAATGCACACAATGAACTTGGAAAACAAAATGATAGTTGTTGAGCAGCCAAAATGGCAATTGACAAAGTTTGAAAGCAACGAACACGAACAAATGTGAAAGAACTTGAGCTTGAAGTTTGAATATCAATTGGAGTCACACAACATGCCTCAACAATAAAAATCACAAGCACAAGTACATTCAAATAGCACACCTCCAACATGAAGTTCAAAGTCACAAAAACATTCAAGCAAGAGAAGACAATGGGAATTTCAACAATTGACAACGCAATTTGCAAAGAGCAAAAACACTAGAAGCTTGTTCAATGCATGAAAACTTACCAATATATAAGTAGATTGAATTGAAAACAAATGTTGTATTTATACCTTGATTGAATGTCCCCCCTTTGCATTTTACACCTCCCCAACTTCTAAAAACACACATTAAACATGAGATTACAAATTACAATCCCTTTGATCCTGGTTTCTAACTATAAATGCAAAAGATCCAACCCAACAAAATCAAATCAACTGGAAAGTTATATTTATACCTTGAAACGCTCTGTTTTTTTTTGTTTTTTTGTTGTGCTTCCACTTTGTTATTCAAATCTTGTGAAATCTAAATGGAAAATTCATCCTACAAAACACATTATAACATAAAATCTAAGGGCCTTGCAGATGGCAATCTCTTTGTCTTTGCTTGCATAATTGAAGGTGATGGTGGGGAGCTTGGAGTGCACTAGGTGGCAAAGAGGTACAATACTTGTGTAGTCTTTTGGAATCTAATGGATGGGAGAAGTAAGGATGAATGTTGCCATATCTAAACTATTTGTCAAGGCATTGGCTCATAAACCCTACCAAAATGTCACTTGTTGGAGACTTGAGCTTAATTTGACAGCCCAAATCACTTTATGCCATTTGCCAGGCCCTTTTTGGATTCGCCAGGATGCAAGAATTCACCCAAAAAAAAAACCACTGTTGCAGACAACTTTAATAATACCTTCAATTGCGGGCCTTACCCCATGCAAAGACCTGCCCAAATTTATGAAAAAATGAAAGGTACTTCCAAAAAACTAAAGATTGCATCTGAAAATTTGAGGGATACCCATGTAAAACAAAATGCCCTTTGATTCTCAGAAGTCAAATTTTGGTGTAAAATATGCCATCCAAGTATTTAAAAAAAATTGGGCGGGTCTTTACACTGTCTTTACGTCACATAAAATTAACATACATACATACATATATGATGGCATAAAAGGAGGAGTGTTGATGGAACTTTCCACTTATATAAAAATGGAAAGAAATAAAAAGAAAAGAGGAAAAGTTGAAATTTGGTCCATTGAATGATAAGGTAGTGATAATTAGAAACCAACTCCCCCGGGGCTTCAGTAGCGTCCAGCGGTCGGCGTCTGTTCAACCCTAAAATCCAACGCTAGCGCGAAATGCGCTCTGGGGACGCGCGGGAGTCGCGCGACGAACGCACTCACTAGACTGCGACGAGGCCTTGCCATCGCCATTTTCTCGTGCTGCCTGCGGTCGCGAAATCCGCGAACGAGTGAAGTAGCGTCGTAGGTGAGTGGTGGCGTGGCGTGGCGGCGACGACGATGCGCGTCAGCCCTCGAGAACAACTCCTTTGCCGCTCCCTTCTTGTGAAGGGATGCATCTGGACGCGTGTTTCTAGAGCGTCAACTCTTTTGCTGCGCGAGGCTCTTGGTTCGCTTTCCGGATGACGATGGTGATACTGCTCTGCGGTATCAGGGTTAGTTTCGCCCTGCTGTTGCTGGTGCAACTTTCTTGAAAAAGGAGCTGTTGTGCTGGGATTTGGCGTCGGGTTGATTCATGCTTTTTACTCAGCAGATCGCTGCAGGCGAAAGTGAGGAGGGACTAAGTAGGAGGAGGAGGAGTTGTGTTTGGAAAGGGATTACTCGAGTTCGGGACCATTTTGTTTTTTCGTGTGCGAGTAGAAGAAGTGTGTGTGCCAGAAGAGATGACGATGACACTGCAGAACGCAATGAGGCAGCAGCAGCAGCAGCAACAACAACAACAGGGGCTTACTATGTTTGCCCGAGATCCAGTGAAGCTAGACCCGACGGAGCACTTTGCTCACGTTCTCACGCCTCCGTCCGACAGCATGTTCACTGGGGTGGTGGATGCGTGCGGTGAGTCTCCTATCGACACTCGAAAACTTTCCTCTGATTTCTGGAACCCAACCCTCGGTGTGTTTTTTTCTTGTTTCTTGATAAAAAACCGTACTAGGTTAGGATGTAGGGTATGGGTCAACTTTGTTGGTTAGCTAGCTAGATGCCCTTAATATTTGTCTCTTTCTGGTCTCTTTCTGCCATTGGTGTTATTTGGAAGCTACAAGCTTTTGTCACTCTCCATAGACTTCACAGACGTAGCAGGAATGGCACAATTGCATGGATCATGACTCTCTCTTACGCCTGTGTTGACTGAAGTTCGCATTTGATTGTGAAACCCGGGTTGCAGTTGTGTAACTTTTTCTTGGTGTGTTTTGGAAATGGTCTGATACTGGTCCATCCTTCATGCCCTTGACATTTTATTGCAGATTATGGTCTCAGTAAAGCTGGGTGCTGTGCATGTTGGGAAGTGAAAACCTAAATTGATGCAATTCAGTCTATTCTTTTTTCAGCATCTGAGCAATGATGACTCCTTTGGGATGTTTTTCCTGGACTGGATTAATGCATCAAATCCCTGCTTCTCCTTTCTTCTGTTGGGTGGGTCTTAGGTTTCTGTGAAGTAACTGGTGGCACATTTGTGATTGCAGTGGATGAGGAAGTGCTGCTGGGGGCAGCACATCAGGAGTACAAATCTGGTAACTACAAGCAGGCTCTTCAGCATTGCAGTCTGGTCCATGAGAGGAATCCGCAGCGAACTGATGCCCTGTTGCTACTGGGTGCAATTTATTATCAGGTTGTTCCATTTGATTGTTTATTATGGTCTTTATTCTGACACTTGTATTGCCTCAGGATCCAGATGTGTGCTCAGTGGTTTGCCAAAGTTTTGTGCTGGTCATTGTATGCTTATCTGTGAAATGGTCAAGAGCTGATGAAGTCAGTGGGGAATCATTGCAAAACATCACTGCCTTTTCTCTCTTTCTTTCTTTGCTCTTACACTCCTCTTTCTCCAGGGGTATTTTGGTCTTTCTTGTCTCTGTTAGGTTTGTTGATCTAGCCAGCATGATGCCCTAGTTTTCCTATTACTACTGCTCATGATGACTGAGGTGTTCTAACTTTTGTTCTCATTATGTGACAGTTACATGACTTTGACATGTGCATTGTCAAAAATGAAGAGGCGATCCGCATTGAACCCCAGTTTGCTGAATGCTATGGCAACATGGCAAATGCTTTGAAGGTGTGTATCCTGGTTCTTGTGGGAATAATGATGACTCATGAAGAGATCTTGTAGCCACCTAATTGCGATAGTGACAATAGCTGATTGTGTGTTAATAAAGGGTTGGCTGTGCTTGGTGGAGTTTCAAGTTTGGTTGGGATTGTTTTTGGGTTTTTGCATTAGAATCCAAGGCTCTCCTTTGTCACAATGTTCTTTTGTATATATGGTCAATTTGCACAGCACAAGGTTATGTTGAAGTTCTTGTTCTCACCTTGAAGAGCATTTGAGATTTCAGGAGAAAGGCAACATTGACCTTGCAATTCAGTACTACACAGTTGCTATTGAGGTACTATCACTGAGATGTGGATGATAAACTATGCAACTCCCATTTGAGATTGCTCCTCTGCATCTGCATTAGCCAATTGCTAGTGTCCTCCTCTAGTGTTTCAGCTTCTGTATTTTTGAGCAGTTTTTACCAGTCACATAAAATAAATGATACTGTTCACCTTCATTTGATTGTCTGTAATGGACTGTTTGCTTCAAGGCATCTACTTTCATGACAACCTTAAAGTTTGTGTAATTGTCAATATGCAGTTGAAGCCTAACTTCTGCGATGCATGGTCAAACCTGGCAAGTGCCTACATGAGGAAGGGACGGCTACAGGAAGCTGCTGAGTGCTGTCGTCATGCTCTCATGCTCAATCCTCGATTGGTTAGTTTCCTTTGTTTATGTAAGATAGTTTCAAGAATAATACTTAAGAATGGATGTGGGCCTGTACCTGTGCATGAGTAAAAGAGCAGAATTCAAAGTGGGATTGCCATTCTTTGGATGTGCTAGATTGTAAGTTTGTGCAGAAATGGGCAAAGGAGCACATAGAGGCAATTTTGCCTGAGTTCTTTTTTTGCAATTCGTGTGAAGTCTTCCATGATTACAGTCACATCCATCTTGTACATGGTTCTAGCCAGCTTTGTGAATTGTTGTTGCAGGTCGATGCACACAGTAATCTGGGAAATCTGCTCAAGGCTCAAGGCTTGACTCATCATGTGAGCCTTAACCCCACGATTTTCTCTGATAAGAAATGTGTGTCTGGCAATTATGTTTGCCCCTATCTTATAGCTCCTGGTGAAATTCTGTGGTTTGGACTGCTTTTGAAATGTAATCCTCATCCCTTCAGATCATGGAAGCTTGGATACCTGTTTACCACTCTAGAAATGTTCTTTCTTCAAATTAACATTTGTTTGGCAAACAGGCATACCTTTGCTACATGGAGGCAATACGGCTTCAACCTACATTTGCCATTGCATGGTCTAATCTTGCAGGACTGTTCATGGAGACAGGAGAACTTCAGAAAGCCCTAGCTTACTACAAGGTCTTTTCCACAGTAACAAGATCCTTTTGTTGCAAATTCTTTTTGTCCTGTTGCCAAGCATCTAGTAATGGGCCTAACTTTGGCAGTAGCAATCTATCAGCATATAACTCAATGGTCATCTTTGATTGGTTTTTTTGGGGTTCTTTTTCTTTTTGTGTTGTTCTTTCTTCATGGTTTCTTCGGTCTTCTTGGATGGTTGTGTGGTTGTCTTCTTGCATTTTTGCATATGTTCATGTCTCAATGCTGGTCATTGATATGGAGTCTTGTGTGTTTAAATGACAACAGGAGGCTATACGGCTTAAGCCCAACTTTGCAGATGCACATCTGAATCAAGGAAATGTGCTGAAGGTGTTCTTCCAAGTCACTGTACTGGGTGATTTTAATGTAGTGGGCATGGGCATGAGGCAGAGTGGCTTAACACAGTTCACAAGGCATATGATGCCTTAGACCTGCTGCAGTCTCTAGTATGTTTGTTGCCTTGGTAGAGTATAACTGACTCTCTTTGTTCCCTGTAACTGGACTGAAAGCAGGCTACCTGTTTCACCTTGAGGTGGATGTCTTGTTGTTTCACTAAACATTTATCAGAGGATGTGAGCTGTACCTCACTGAGGCTATGACATGGTTGGGCAGGCACTTGGAAGACCTCAGGAGGCAATTGTGTGTTACCAGAGGTCTATTCAATTGCATCCAGACTACGCTATTGCCTATGGTACGTAGACAATTCCTGTCACTCAGAAAGTATATTCTGTAGTGTATGAACTCTGGCCAATAGTGAATGGTGTTTCCACTTGTTGTCAGATATACTAGTACTACAGCTCCTTTGATGGAGGACTGGATGGTCTCATTAGACATGCAGAAGTCAGGACCTTAAATTTCTGCATGTCTTTTGATACTGAAACCTTCCCTTTCTCTTGGGTATTAGCAGGCAGTTTGGATCTCAATTTTGGACCAAACATGCACCTTAAGATTAGTTCCAGGAGGCATAGGTAGCAGAATGTGGGCTGCAGATAGGACTTTGCGGGTTTCTAGATGGATATGAGAGCTTTTCATGTGCATGATTGAAATCTTTCAGAAGAATCAGCTTAAGCAGAGTGACACAATTCTGTGTGAGAATGTCCTTTACTGTAATCAAATATAGCTGCACCTGACTGTCTCTCCTTTGCGTGGCTTGTGGGTTGTCTCCTTTGTTCTATCACTTTCGTGAAGGCGCGCTGCTCGAGACATGAAAGTTGGGAACTTCCAAGTTTGCATATCCCTCACTTCAATAGTATAACTAAACTTAATGCGGTGGTGGACTTAATGTTAATCTGAAACTCCCCTGTACTTTCTTCATGATCATTACATGTATGGGGAGTCCACCACCGCATTTAAAAAGCTGGCTTTGCTCAATGCAAGCCTGGAACCTTGTCCTTGAATATCAGGTGTCTCCATAAAGGAATTCCACAGGGCACTTTTATTGGGCAACACACAGGTGGCAGCAGTTATGGATGATGGTGATGGCTTTTTGCATAATCATTTTCATCTGCGGCATCATCCAAGTTGGTAAGACATATGCTGAGGCCCATGCATATAGGGAGTAGGGGGTTACTGGGCTCTCTGCATACATGCCTGGGCTCTGATGCTGGGTGCAGGGAATCTTGCGAGTGTGTATTACGAACAAGGCCTTCTTGACTATGCTATTGTTCATTACAAGCAAGCTCTTCTGCTCGATTCAAACTTTCTGGAAGCCTACAACAATTTGGTATGTCTACTATCAATAATTCACACGAGTTACTAGTGTTCCATTCAGATGTATACTAGGGTCTCTTTCCTTGCATATGTAGTAGGCATGTGCTTACATAGCTCTCATTTATGTGACAAACAAGGTTTATTCAGCATTCATGTCTCTTTTAATGCAGGGTAATGCCCTGAAGGATGCTGGGCGGGTGGAGGAAGCTATTACTTGCTATCAGGTATAAATCGTGGGAGTGTTTTGAATCACATGTCAAAGTTATGAGCACTTGGAGACCTAAAGTGAAGGTGATTTCTTTTGTTCATACTCTTCCCTTTTATAAGTGCCTGGCTAACACTTTCCCTACTGGGTGGTTTCAGTCTTGCCTTGCTCTACAATCCAATCATCCCCAGGCTCTCACCAATCTTGGCAACATCTACATGGAGTGGTAATAGTCACACCTGAAGACTCACTCTGGGATGTTCCTTCGCTTTGCTACTTTGCTGTGGTGATTTTCTGGAGAGTATGAGTTGTTTCTCTGGTCATGCAGCTTCCAAGAGCTAATGATGGTCCATTCTTGGACTTTCAGGCCAGAAATGCTAGCCTGAATGGATCTGGATCCAAAGAGCAGCCTCTGCAAGGCATGGCTGAATATCACACATATTTTTTTGACTCTTGTTAAAATAGAAAAGTATGTTTGGGACAGCAATGATCAAGAGCTGACAAGTGGTTCTCATTTTGTTGTGGCAGGAACATGATCAATGTTGCAGCTACGTTCTACAAAGCAACACTTGCTGTCACGACTGGACTTTCTGCCCCTTACAGCAATTTGGCTACCATCTACAAGCAACAGGTATGTATGTTGCCCCCATGTCCATTGCCTACATGTACTTGGGATGATGGTTGCACCTTTTTAATGGCAGATGTTCCTGTAGTTGTAATTCCAAGCTGTTGAGAACTTGGGACTGCTTTTGCTACTTTCTAGGAAATGGTTAGTTCACTTGTTAGGGCTGATTCTGAGAAAGGAGATGGAACTTCTTCCTTCTTTGTGAAATTGTAGAGTGGGATATTGAGTGGGGCCAGGGGAGACAGCTAGTGCTGAATATCAATATTCTCATTTCTGTGTCAGGGTCATTATGCGGAGGCAATAGCATGCTATAACGAGGTCATGCGAATAGATCCGATGGCTGCTGATGGTCTGGTGAATCGGGGAAATACACTGAAGGAGATTGGTCGGGTCAATGATGCAATTCAGGATTACATCCGTGCTGTCACAATTCGCCCAACAATGGCAGAGGGGCATGCAAATCTTGCATCAGCATACAAGGACAGGTTATCTCTCAAGCTGGAGTCCATCAGGCTTGTAATTTGTGTCAGCTGTTTCTCTACTCTTTTTGTATGTTGTGGGTGTCCTCTGCATCCTTACAGGTAGTGGGCTTTATCCAAAAAAACTATGTGCGCAAATCAAATAGGGCACAATGAGATTCTCCTGTCTGAGTCACTGTGGTCATCATGTCAATTTATGGTCTTAATATATCTCAGATTCTTTGAGTGTGTCCATATATGGCTGTGCTCACATTCCAAGGGAGGCAAGTCCAAAAACTATTCTAGAGATGGTCAGGGTGACCTGACTTTGCAGATGGAAAGTCTTGAGGCCACATCACCCTGAGAGTCCTTTTCCCATGGTAGGCAGGCTGGGTGAATCCTCTGATATCATCTTTTGTTGTTGCTGATGTCCTGTTTCTTGTGGATACATGGACCAGTGGTCATGTGGAGGCAGCCATCAAGAGTTACAAGCAGGCACTTGTGCTTCGTGCTGATTTTCCTGAGGCAACCTGCAATTTGCTTCACACTCTTCAGGTGTTCTTGAGCTCACAAATTTCTGTACTGGTGATGTTAGAGCACAAGATTAAAATTCCACTTTAGTTTTGGGGTCTGGATCTTGTATTGAAGGAATGTACAAGAGTGGTTTCAGTTATGCCAATCAGTTTTGGTTCAAACTTGAACTTTTTTATGGAAACTGATGTGGTTTCTGGTGCAATTATTGCAGTGTGTATGTGACTGGGATGATCGGGATAACAAGTTCATTGAGATTGAGGCTGTTGTGAGAAGGCAGATCAAGGTGATAGCTTTGTTGCCAAGCTTTTGATTCCATTTTCTAGATTGGTTCAATGTGTTGATGGATGTTCTGAAGTTCACAAGAGCCTCCACTTGGAGGATGCTCTTATTTTTGTGGTTTTGATGGGTTTTGCTCTATGTCTTTCAGTGGTGACTGCATGCAATCCAAGCAGCACTGTCTGGTCTTCAACTTTGTTGAAGCTTTTGTCTACTCAATACTTTCCATGTTGAGTAGGGTAGTTTGTGTTTAAACCAAGGTGGGTACACCAGATATAACTTGTAATTGTTAAGCATCTTGGGCTGGAAAAAGTACTTGAATGTGTGAAAATTGGCAACCTGATGCTGCAAATATATAGAGGCCACCTCATAGGAGGAGGGTTGTACCTATGGCTTAGGGGAGAGTCTCTTCCTCACATATTTACTTAGCTTCATCTGTGTTTCTGTACTTTGATTTGATGCAGATGCGAGTGCTTCCTAGTGTGCAGCCTTTCCATGCTATTGCATATCCAATTGATGCCATGCTTGCTCTCGAGATTAGGTATATGTCTTCAGAATTGAGAGAACTGCAAATTGCTTTGTCACATGTTCTTTTGTGTCTTCATATCTACAAAATGCCCCCCCAGTGTTGCACAAGAGAAAAATATGTTAATCTAATGCCCAAAGATGTCCTTGTCATCAAGAGCAGGGAATGAATTCTGTAACTTTGGACTGACTGCTTGTGGTGCTGTTAAACAGTCGTAAATATGCAGAGCACTGTTCCTTGATTGCTTCAAGGTTTGGAGAACAGACATTTACTCATCCTCGAGCTGCTTGTGTGAAGAGTGAAGGGGGTAGTGGCCGTCTACGAGTTGGGTATGTCCAACCTTTATTAGCTTGTCTTGCAAATTTTATAAAAGCTTCAGAATATATATATGTGGTTACCTATTTTCATGGGTTTTGGCTATGACTGTAGTGTATTTATCACGGGTTCTAGAGTCACATACTGGTCATCTGATTTGCAGATCATTGTTCTGGTTTAACTGATGGTAGGTATGTGAGCAGCGATTTTGGAAATCATCCACTTTCTCACCTCATGGGTTCTGTCTTTGGCATGCACAACCACGATAATGTAGAGGTGAGCACCATTGGGATTATCTGAATACTCTCCTGTGCAGCAATTTAAAGCATTATAGATTGCTTTTGGCGCATAGTTTTCAGTGTCTTACATTTCATTTTGGCTGTGAAGTATGTAGATTAACCTATGGTCTCTTCTTTCCTGCCTGTAGATTGTGACATTCATTTGTTAATCAGAGCAGGGCTCCGTAAATCGTTGTTTCCTGATTAACAAAGGTCTGTGTTGCTGCAGGTGTTCTGTTATGCTTTAAGTCAGAGTGATGGCAGTGAGTGGAGGCAGCGGATATCAGCTGAGGCTGAGCATTTTGTTGATGTCTCTACCATGTCTTCAGATTCCATTGCTCACCTGATCTGTGATGACCAGATTCAGATTCTGGTAAATCTCAATGGCTATACTAAGGTAATTATGCCCATCTCTACCTTTGTTTTACAGATTCTTGAGACTTTGTAGTTGTAAGAAGATTTTTGTCTTCCAGATGGTCAGTTTTATGGTCTTTCTGAAGGCAAAAGGCTACACTTTAAAAGTTCTTCTAAAGAGAACTAGAGGGTTGCTTCTTAAAGAAAAATTCCTGTTTGGAATTTCCAGTTTTGGCATTTTCTGAATGATTTTGCTTTGGGTCCTGTAAGTGGGGAGTTTCTTGTAAGCCCACTTGTTCCTAGTCTTTCCCTGTTTGTCCTTTCCTTCAGTTTTTCTCTTCCCTTTCTGTCATTCTTTGTTTCTGTCTGGTCATTGTTGTTGTGGTCCGTTGCTAGCCAGTAGTATGGTTGAGTTTTCCTGTTGCTTCTGGAATTGCAGCAGAAGCTCAGTTCATAGGTTGGTGCTTGTCACTGGCCTTTACCCACTGTAGGGAGCTCATGAAGTCAGTGGGGAAGTTGTGGTAGTTAAGTCACTATCATACAAACTACTGTTGATGGTCCCTGAACAGTTGTGAGACTGGCACTTTTGTTCATACCGGCATGTGTTTTTTGTTTTTTGTTTGTTTTTGTCTTCCCTAGTTTGGTTCTTTCTGTGGCTTCCTGAGGAAGTGTTAACCTTGCTGCTTCTTCTTCATCATGAGAATGGAGATTTCTCTATTCTTATGAAAGCTACTGTGTTCGCATGTTTCATTCAATTTAACTCTATTCCATGAGTTCCTTGTTAAGAGTGACCTTGTATTCTCAAACCCTTGCATGAGTTCCTCATCAAGTGTCTACCTTGATATCTTTGTGGCAATAAAGCTTGAACCCTTTTTGACCACTTCCATTTGGTTCAAGTACGCAGGGAGCTAGAAATGAAATTTTTGCAATGCAACCAGTTCCCATCCAGGTGTCATACATGGGTTTTCCTGGTACCACTGGCGCAGAGTACATAGATTATTTGGTGACAGATGAGGTATGTCATTTGAATTCATGAATTGTTTATTATTGTAGGTTATTGACAGGCTTCAGTTTTCAAATGTAATTGAAGCACAATGTTTGACCCCTTAAAATTTTGTATGTGGTCCATAAGCAGAAATGAATGGGAGGGGTCCTTCTTGAAGATTGGAGTGCATTCTTATTGAAGAGGCTTTGCTTATGTGTGTTGACTGATGAGTTTCCAAGAATTGGAAGAAGTAATGTTGCACCAGTTTTAGGCTTCTGCATATTTCTTCTTTTTCCATGAAGGTGTTTAGTGTTTTATTCCTGAGGTCTGCAGCCATACACTTCAGCATATTTCTACTTTTGCCATGTGATAGAGCAGAGAAGGACTTGAGTGTTTATTTGTGAGGTGTGCAGCTTGTATCCCCAACTCAGTATTCACACATATACTCAGAGAAGCTTGTTCACCTACCACACTGTTACTTCGTCAATGACTACAAGCAGGTGAGATTTGACATCCAACTTTTGTGGGTGATTATCTTGAAGGTATCTTGTTCTTTCTCATGTGACCTGTAGTTGTTGGTAGCATCAGTGGCTTGAACTTTAGGCATGAGGTGACCAGATTCTCTGACAGTTCATGAGCTCTGTTGGGCTTTTCACTTCATCTAGAAGCCAAGTGCAGATTAGAGAAAAAGCACGTCTTTCATAGATTGCTCTATTGCTTCTCTTGTTAATTTTAAAATTTATACATAAGCATATTGGAAGTCTCCAGATTGTTATCCTGGAAATGGAGCCCTCATGTTTTTTGCATAGATAAATGTGTTGTGCATGAGGTGTACAAGAAAACCAAAGTATCAAAATCTCAATTGCCGTGCAGAAGTTCTGATTTGAGGTCTCACTGTCAGTATATTCTTGTATGATCATTTAGAGTGATTTGCATGGGCTACTTTCAGAGAAACCAGGATGTCTTGGATCCTTTAAGCAGCATGAAGCGCGCCGATTATGGACTACCAGAAGACAAGTTTTTGTTTGCCTGTTTCAATCAGTTGTACAAAATGGATGCTGATGTCTTCTCAGCCTGGTTAGTTTTCTGAGTTCTTATTATCATTGAGTGCTGCCTATTCTTTTCCTGTATTTGTCCATGAATGTGGCCCTACCATACATTTACTCCTTATATATGCATATGATTTGGTTGTATGTTACAGTATGTCAGGTGTTGAATATGCAAAACACTTCCACTTATTGCTAAATTGATGGACCTTGTATACCCACTGTTGCTATGCAAACAGTTGGTAATTGGGTATTCTTGAAGAGACAATGTTTTAGAACTACACAGATCTGGATATAGAGAATAGTGTTACATATGTGTTCCATGTTTGTCTTCACATCAGTCTTTCCTTGTTGAACTGCTCAGCCTTTTCTGTTACAAAGGGTTGGTTCTGCTGTCTTGGTTCCTTCTTTCTTGTATGCTGATATGTTGTTAGATCTGAAATTGTTCAGTTATTGTTGCACCATCTCTCAGTTTATTCAGGTTAGTGTATATCATAAATATGGTGAAGTTCTCAATACTTCACAAAGATAATTTCATAATTGTCCTTACTTGAAATTTGATTATTTTAACAGGTGTAGGATTCTGAAGCGAGTCCCAAATAGTGCACTTTGGCTCCTACGTTTTCCTGCTGCTGGGGAAAATCGACTACGAGCATGTGAGCATCTTTCCAATGTTGTTTTTGTCAGAAGAGTACAGTTTTGGCTCTCACATATCTTTTGTCTTTCAGATGTGTCCATACTGGCACAAGAATGCACCTGGTCTGAAAGCACACATGTTTTTGGTTGCAGTTGCAGCAGCACAAGGTGTGAGGCCTGAGCAGATCATTTTTACAGATGTGGCTGCTAAAAATGAGCATATCAGGCGCAGTGCCCTGGCTGACCTATTCCTTGATACGTATGTTCACCACAATGTCCTGTTGTTGGTCCATGCTTTTGATTTTGGACGTTGTAATAGAGGCTACAGGTGTCAGTGGGTTGTGGCCATTGGCTTTGGCATGTTACAATCTGGTAGCTTTGCTATTATCACAATCTTTCTGAAGGACCATAGTAGTCGAGAGAGGCAATTGGAAGTAACTTCTGAGACCTTGTCTGTTTGTTGCAGGCCACTTTGCAATGCCCATACAACAGGAACTGATGTTCTGTGGGCAGGGCTTCCCATGGTGACCCTGCCACTTGAGAAGATGGCAACACGTGTAGCAATGTCACTGTGTCATGCTGCTGGTTGTGGTGACGAGATGGTTGTTAGCAGGTATGTGGCCAATGCAGAATTAATTCTATTGCCTGCTTGCCCATTCTAGCTTATTGCTGCTTCTTAAATAGAATGTTGGCACATGATTCCATCAAGGGAGGTTTAGGTATTGAATTTTCTTTGGTTGTGATCAGCATGCAAGAATATGAGGAGAGGGCAGTGATGTTGGCAACACATCCCACAATGCTGAGGACTCTAACTTCAAAGCTGCGATCTGCCCGACTTTCATGTCCATTGTTTGACACAACTCGCTGGGTAATCCTTCCTTCCAAAAGTTGGTCCACTAAGTCTTTTCAAGAACTGGTTCTCAGAGCATTGCAGTATATGCACATGACACATCCCAGCTTTTGACACCCTAAGGAATCTCCTACCTTTTGTCTGCTTGTTGATCGTGGAGGTCTATGCACACATGTTATGCAAATTTGGAGGCAGTGGAAAGGCTGTACAATTGTGCTGTCAGTGGACACATATGTGATGTGGTGGTGTTTTAACAGGTACAAAACTTGGAGAGGGCGTATTTCAAGATGTGGAACCTGTATTGCAGTGGCAGTCACCCACAGCCGTTCAAAGTCCGTGAAGATAATGTGGAGTTTCCTTTTGATCAATAACATTTGGCTCAATCTGGAGAGGGAGTTGCAGGTTGTCCAGTAGTCACCACATTTACTAGCTTAACTAGGTTCTTACCCAGAATCACACTTGGCATACTGCAAGCAAGCCAGATCCAATTGCTGCCCAGATTTGTGAACATGATCAATGACATCATCCCTGGGACAGTTTCTTTCTCCACCAAACTGATAATGGTACTATAGCTAGTTTGTGGTATGGTTGCTAAGCAGGTGCACATTAAGCATGGACTTTTCTAGGGAGTACTGACAGCATATGTACAACTGTCACTCGGCAGTACCAGCCTCCCATCTTGTGTGGTTGATTGTTGGAGTGGAGTTCTGTTTTTTTAATCATCTACAGGCATCTCACATTTTGGTGTGTTTTTGGTGTCAAAAGTGATGTACTACACATCCAAGTAGTCACTTGTCATGTGCTTGAAGGATATGTTCAGGGTGCAGGTGGCCCCACCATCCACTAGGTAGGCTCTCTGTGCCTTGGCTGAAATGCTTGCTTTTACAGGGGCAAGCTAAAATAAAATGAAGCTTACCTGCACAAGCTTGTTGCATGAATGAGGATACTATTGACTTTTGACTACCTATGTCTCTTGAGTGCTAGCTGATATCATGCTCAAGTCTTCATTTTGCTTCTGGAAATGTGGCAGAAGCTTAAACACAGATTTTTGTATAATTGATTGCTCAATTTGGGGGCAGGATTATATTCTTATCTAACCCCACTGTAGGGATCTGACAGCAATGGGAGGAAGCAATGACATCTAGTCACTGTTAGTTGTGTTGAAGTTAATCCACTGGTATAGTTTATCAGTGACTCACAAGATTACAACTACCCATAGGGCCTCTTTCAAATGGTGGCTGGCTATGAATCCTATGTTTAGCTGATGGCTAGGTTATTTTGATGTCCAGGTAGTTATGAGCTACAACTTTTAGCCTCAGGCTAAAACATTTGTTGAAAAGGACTTTCTAGATCTATTTTTGGCCCATGGATAAATTATTTTGATTTCCAGATTAGGAGCTCCATGGTCTGGCCTTGGAAGCAATTTTTTTAAAAGCACACACCTCCCTTCTTCTTTATACCTTGCTTTCTGATGAAGGGTGAGGTGGATGTGCCATCATTGGGCTTCTGGTGACACAGCAAGGGATATTAAGAGGCAAATTCATGCCTGCTAACTGGTTCTGCTTTTGATTTAAATGAGTTGGTTGAAGGATAAGTAGCAAGCACACAATAAGCTTGATAGAGTCTATACAGATTTTAGGTACTTAACAACTTAAGATTTATCTTCTTGGCTAAGATTCCACATGTAACATGTTCTTGATGTTTGGTCAGTTGGTCTTTAACCAATCAAGTGGTATTCCAATGGTTGCTAATTGGCTAAATTTTACCTCTTAGTAGGGGAGTGGGATTTTTTGGATCATCTTATCAAGTTGAATTCTGTTCCAGTTTCTACTTAGTTATGCTTAGTGACAAGCTTTTGTAGATATTTAGTAGGTGCTGATATTCTTGATTTTACTAAAATTGTGGTGTGTTAAGATCCTATTTGTGGTGTGGTGTATACCTTACATTGTTTTCTGAGGGAAGATATACTTTTAGTGGCTTCTCTTGCAATTTCTTGGATTGAGTGATATCTCAAAGTTTATGGGGCTGAAAACACATTAACATTCTTGACAACTTTAGTCAGCCAGAAAAGGAAGGAATTAACATGTTTTGTTTGCCTCATTATGGATTCCACTATTCAGGTTTTGCAAAACTTGCAGTTGTCCTTAGCGAGTTTCACTGGGTCAAGAAGGCGGTTGTTTTCTTTGGGAGTTCAATAGACAAGCAGAACTAAGTTTCTGAACAGAAAAGGCCTTTCTTTGAAACTTCAGTTTCTGTTAGAGGGAAAATGCTGAGATTGGCAGACCATAGTTTTGCTTAACAAGTGCAGTACTATTTGTCTAGTAACAGAAACTTAGTAATGTTGGTTAATCTATGGCATTAGAGTTATCAGTAAAGTCAGGAAAGGACAGCACCACTACCCTCAGTTTGGTCATAAACAGGGTGCGATTCTGAAAAAACCTTAGCATTCAAGAAAACCATCAAATTTGAGGGTTTTCTGAGTTTCACCCTCTTTCTTTTTCCTTTTTCCCTGAGCGCCTCCACTGATGCTACATATATTTTCACTGCTCCTACCTGTACAACTACTATAATTCCTCTGGAAACTTTTGCATTAAATGCTGAGTTCTCAGCATTTCATACAGAGTTTTAATAAAATTTCCTTACTTTACAGATAGCATTAAGAGAGGGGTTAGGGGGTGAAAGACAGGGTGAATTTACTGATTTCTCTATTGACTTATTCTTATTTGGTGGAGTAGAATGAACAGTACCTTCATGCTTACTAAGTAATTGGTTTCCACCAATGTTGGGCGGTTCTCGAATCCTAACCTGGTTCTCAACCTGGTTAATGATAAAGAAAGTGTATAAAAACGAATCTCAGGCTTCATTTTTCTTCATAGTGTTTTTTTTGGGGGTCTTCTAGTGCTCTTGTTATGCTCTTCTTGTGCTTGTTAGTTATGCGCATTGTTTTCTTGCATCACTGTTGTTGTTCATGTTACCTTCTCGCATTGTTGTTATTATTTGTGTTGTCTCATGTTGCTGTGTTGTTTGTGTTACCTTTCCGTGTTGCCATTATTGCTTGCTACTTGTGTTGCCCATGTTGTTCATGTTGCTTTCTCAAAGTTCTATTGTTGCTTTTTTTGGGTTGTTGTTGCTATTGTTGCTTTGTTGTGTTGCTTTTCTTGCATTTCTTTTTTCGCACTGTCATTCCTTTTGTATTGTCACTATTCTTGTGTTGCTTTTCTCACATTGTTGCTCTTGCTCCTTTTGCATTGTTGCTCTTTTTGTGTTGTCACTCCTTTTCGCACTACTTTTCTCACATTGTTGTTCGTTTTTATTGTTCTTCTTCTTGCACTGTCATTCTTTTAGCAATGCTGCTCCCCTCACATTGCTGCTCCTCAAACGATGCTATTCCTTTCACACTTCAAGTACCTGGTAGCCCAACCTTTGTTGTTCTCTTGTGTTGCCATTGATGTTTTTTTCATGTTGTTGCTATTCTGTTTTGCTTGTTTAATATGATATTTCACTTCCCCTTGCCATATGCAAGTCAGAGCGTAAAGCTTCGACACAAACTCAAGCATCAAAGGTGAATTCTTTTTCATTTTTTCCATTTTTTGAGTTTAATTATTTTTTATTTTGGTTTTTTTTTTCAGTTCATTTTATGTTGTTTCTTTTTATAATGACCCAATTAATTTTATCTATTTTTTGTTATTTTTTTTGGTAGGATTTTTTAAACTTACATATAAACTATAATTTTTTCACCCAAAAACCTCATACTCTTTCCACCTTATAATCCTTGTAACTTTAAAAAAAAGTTTAGTTTCTAAAAGTTTAGAAATATATGTATTTTTTTTTGGTAAATTCTTAAAAGGTAGATTGCATTTTGTAATTGCTTGTAAATGTTAGTTTTTAGTCTTTGATAAAAATAAAATTGTTTACTTTTTTTTCACTACTCATCAAGGCAATAATTCTTAATTTCAAATCAAGTTAATAATTAATAATGGAATAGTCTTTCGAAAATGAAAATACATGTGATGTATTTATGAATGAAGTAAGGATAGAAGATGAATTTTTGCTAGAACTTGAAGAAATGGGGAGTTTTCAAACAAAAGGAAGTGGGAATCTAAAAATGAATGAAAATAAATTAAAAAAGTTACAAGCACAAAGAGTATTTTGGAGAGGAAATAACATAAATGCCTTGTGTTAGGCATTTTATTGCATGAATGATAACAAAGAAGTTAATGTAATAGTTTTTCAAATTGTGCATTGTATTCTTTGTCACAATAATCCAATATTGAATGTAAATCCAAAAACTCAAGCTAAGAAAGGACTAATCATATATAACACAACTAATGGTATAGCTCCATTGAGGAAACATGTCAATTTAAATCATTGTAATATTTTAAAACAATTTGAAAAAGAAGTTAATTTTCCTTTGAGGGAAGATGAAAAACATCTTTCCAAAAAGAAACCAAACATTTCTTCTAACTCCATATCTAGTTTTTTTTGTTGCAAAAGAACTTTTCAAGAAAGATGATGTGCAACAAATATTTTTTGGGGAAGATTTGGGTTTTTTAATTGTCAAAAATCATATTCCTTTACAATTTGTAGAAAGTAGTTGGTTGAAAAGACTTAGTATGCATTTGTGTCCAAGAATTGTTTTTCTTTCTAGAAAACAATTTGTTAATGAATTATTCCCCGGATTAGTGGAAAAAACTAAACAATTATATGTTTTACCAACTATAGTAGAATGTCATTTTGCAACTACAAGCTTTGATCTCTAGATGTCAAAAGATGGACATGATATTTTTACATTGGTGATTAATTTCTTAGGAGATGATTGGTAGTCAAAACACATTACCTTTGGTCTTTTAGCTAACAAATATTATTGGATAGACTATTTTGGCTAAAACATTGAAAGAATCGTTGGATAGTTATGCATTGAAGAGAGATCTAATTTGAACACTATGATTACAACCCTAAAATCAATTGTAAGTTGTCATATGTTGGGTTTGGAAGAAAATTTTAAGGCATTTGTTCTGGGCATACATTTTCTAAGCCTTGCCAATATGCTACAACACATGAAAAAAATTGCAAAGACTTGTGATATGTGTTGATCAAATTTGAATAACTTGACAAATTGTTTTTGAAAAGGGTACGCAAAAATGGGAAAAGGCATGTGTGATTTGAGGTTTTCCCCTTCAAAAATTGAATACTCCAATGAAGACAACGTAAAGATTTATTTTTTTAGACTTTTTTGTGTGTACATTTTTTTCAATTTTAACTTTGAATATTTTAACATTTTTTTTCACATTTTTTTCAATTATTATTGTACATAATCTAACACTTTCTTTTGCTATTGTAGATTTGTTATCAAAGTTATCTTTTTTTAGGAAGCTTTGCAGTTCAAAAAACAATTATATTATGTTAAAGTAGGCATAATTTTGTGAAATTGAGTGCAAGAATATTACCTCCTTTGACATGGAACAATTGTCACATTATTGTGATTATTTTGGCCGTGTTACGTTTGCTTGTATTCTAAACTAATTTAGGGGTCATTGGTTGTTAAGTGATACATTAAATTTTGCCATATTCATGAGTTTAAAATTCAAGGATGAAATTGATTCTACAACCTTTGACAACTTAATGGAAAAAATGGAAATGTTGTTTATGAGTTGTCATGTTTGGCCTCCAACATAAAGAAAGAAGTTGTTTAGGTTTTGGATTCTTTTCTTAAACAAATATGAAGAAAGAAAGGCCCATAATATGTTTTTTTTAATGTTGGACCTTAGGTTTAAAACTTTTCATTTTGTGTTCTCACTTATTAGTCGTGAGCAAGGTAAGACAATTGTTAAAAAATATGACAATTTAAAAAAAAATTCTTGTGCTTCTTAAATGTTATTATCATTTGCATACATTGGTTGAATATGAAAGGGGTTTTGTTGATCAAAAGGTTAGAGAGGACATGAGTTTGGATATTTTTGAAATGATAACCAGCACAAGTGAGCCAACAATGGAATTGGTCAATAGAAAGCTTCTAATTTTCAAGCATTATCAAGTGGATGTTAAAAACATTAAGTGTCCATTACAATGGTGGGAAAAACATCAGAGCATGTTTCTTATAGTTGGTTTTTGTGCTAGAGAAATCTTAGGAATAGTTGGATCTCAAATTGAAATAGAAAGAATATTTTTATTAGTTGGAATCCTTATTAATCTTAAGAGATGTCATTTACAATTAGAAAATTTGAATAAATTGATTTTTGTGAACAAAAATTGACCCAATGATCCTAGTATAGGTTGTAAATCCCCTTCTAGTTTGGCAAATTTGATTGAGTGATCTTAATTTAGAAAAAGAATTAGATGAGTTTGAAGGAGCTTTTGAAAGGGACAAAGTTGTGGAGTTGTAAAATTTGAATATATATAATTTCAAATTTTCATGTATTTTAAAATAAAAATTTAAGTTAAAATTTAATTTTCAAAAAATACGAGAATTGGGTTGTGAGAATTTGACATGAGAACTCACTGTTATTATGTATGCAAGAACCACCCTATTTGAGAACTGGGTGAATTTGGAAAAAATAAAAATCTTGATAACCTGGTTGGGTCTCACCAGCCCCCCCCAAAAAACTAGAGAACCAATCAGGTTCTCATAACATAATGTAAGAACTGGAACCGACCGGTTCTCACAAAAAAAGTGAGAACCGCCCAACATTGGTTTCCACCATTAAAATATTGGTTGGTCCTAGATACTTTGCAATTGAAAAGAGATTTAAAAATGAGAATATTCTTTCTGTTCTTAGGATCTAGATTGAGACAAGCTTCTAAGGAAAATTCAGAGTCTCTTTTTATTTCTGCAATTACATAAAAACAAAATTTTGAGGCTCAATAACTAAAAGCATGGTATTAGATTATAAGAAGAGATTATGAAAACATGTTGCAAGTAGAAAGTAAAATTAAGAAAATATATTTGAAAACATTCAAACTTGATTCTTTCAAATAATCTTAAAAAACATAGAACGAGATTAAAAAAAAGCCAACTTAGGACTTTGCAATAGAAAAGATTTGATGAAAATATATCAAATTATCTACTGGTAAATTGTTATAAGATAAATTGGTGACAGATAGGGGTGTATGAAGTCAGTGCAGATGCTATGCTAGCACATTCTATTGCCCTGTGGTGCTGAAGTCCTGTGAAAATGTTTGTGACTGACTGCCTCTGTTCTTCTAACTGCTCCTCAGTTTAGTGTCACTGTTTTTCTTACTGTGTTCTTTAGGTTGGGTTTTGTCTTTTCCCGGGGCTATGGTGTCAAATCTGAATCAACATCACCTTATTATCAAGCCATCTATCAATTCATTAGTACAAATAAATTCTCAGTTCTTATGAAGATGTATTGTTTTAGATGGGTTGTGCTCTAATGCTTAACCCTGAATTCTGCCCTCTTCTTACCACAAAGGTGTTCAGATGATCAGTAAGAGTAGAAGAAGATGACAGTAGATGGAGAATGTAGCAGCTGAGTTTTTGTATCATCATACATTCTGAATGTGTAAAGTCTAAAGGTTCCCTTGCAACCCTCAACGGTTTGAAGTTTGTTGCTATTGGTAAAAGCTCACTTGCTGGAGACAAAATTTCATTAGCAGGCTGAATTGTTCTGATCATCTTGGATGATGTAGAGGCAATGAAGTTGCCTCTATTGACTCTAGTAGGTCCCTCTGTGATACAAAGTTTGGTCTTATTCTTAGCATGTTTCATCAAACCAACAATCTTGCTCCATAGATAAATTCCCTTTTTCATCATACATCCTTGCTTTCCTCTTTCTTCAGTTTCCCACCTCTACTACAATCCCATGTGACAACTTCTGGTTCAAAATGGATCATCCTGGGAAGATGAAAACCATGTTTAGTATAACTATCTATGGATGGAGTTGCTAATTCGTATATCTCTTGAAAAACCTTCTGATGCAATGGTCTCCATATAAAAATTGAAAAAGAAATAATAAAACCACAAAACTATGCTGATCTGACCTGCATGGATGCTTACAACAAATAACCACACACACACACACACAATTTGGAGATGGGACCTGAGGCAGATATCATGAATCTGTGAATTGGAGAAGATCCAATCCATTTGACTTGAGAGTGACATATCTGTTTCTGTGCCAATGTAGGAATCTCTGAAGGGGAGAAAATCCAAGAATTTCCAATTGGTCTAAAGGGTGCCTGATTGCAGAGTTTTTCGTTGTCAGTAAAACCATGCAATCTTCAATTCATCAATTCTCGTATCCTTTTATGCGCATGAGTGCTATGTATGTAAGGAATCTGTATGCAATGAGCATGATGGCCATAGCCATGGCTGCAAGACCTATGTGATCCAGACCAACAACATGTATTGCTGGATAATCCTTAACCAGGCATCGGCCTGTAGGACATGGGTATGTTTGGTTCTGGCTGTACTGGGATGCAAGTTGGAGCTTAAAGCAATAGTAGCTGAAAGATACATACTTCAACCAGCCAATCCATGCAGGTGTCACCTGAACATAGTAGCCACTGGCGAGCAAGAATGTGAGCATGATGACTGATGCCATTGTGGTTGCCTGCTTGACATCCATCAAAGCTGCCCCCAATGCTAGACCAAGTCCCTGGAAAAACAAGGACACTTTTAGGGGTTTAGAAATGGGTGAATGGTATTGTCACCTCTCAGAGACACATGCACTCTACATACAGAGAATCCCTGAATTCATTTCATCTGAAGACATTTCTATTGTTGAACAAGATAGAGAAATAAGTTATACTCTGACAGTCTCACACTCCATAAAAAGGCTCTCATTGTATGGTCAGGAGGACAACCTGGTGGCACCAGACATCCAGGATCCAGTTGTTCAGTACCATTCCTCTGAGCATCACCCCATAACAAAGTTGTCGTGGACAACTAACTTGACAGCTAAAATTGGACTTATGAATGGAGGCTAATTGGTGGTACTGTGACAACTGTTAACTTGTTTGAATCCATACAGCAGGCGGTCTGTTAGCCACCTGAACCCTATCATCATTAAGCCTCTAGATTTCAATCAGTAGAACCTCTGAGCTGGAACAGGAAGCTAACAAAAGGTAACAGGACTGACTTCTGATTGCTTATCAGATCTGAAAGTCTGATTTGAATTCTCCGTTCCAAACTGTTCATTAAGATCTTTTTAAGATTGGATCTTAAAAATTCATAGTGTTTCAAGATCCAATTAACCTGCTGTTACAAATGGAATGTCATTAAATCAGAAAAAAGAGCTTTCACAATACTAAAAGTTGTGAACAAAGGATATTTTTTATAGTTGGCTAGCATCACCTGAGATACAAGCACATTGTAGAGAACCACTGCAAGTGTGAGGAAGAAGCCAACTGGAGTGGGCTTTAGACCTCCCATCCAGTACACAATAGTGACAAATGTTGTTGGCAATGCAAGCTCCAAAGGCAAGTCTCCCACCATGCGGGCAAAGAAGTAGGCACTGAGGCGATACATGCCTGAACCCCTTTCCTTCAACAACATGGCTCGTTCCTGAGGAAATGTGAAGATGGCTGAAAAGAGAGGGAAAAATCCCCAAAATGTTGAAATAAAGAAAAGCAAGCCCACCTGTGCATCCATTCATTATACAACAGCCAGGAGTCAGGTCCTTCACAATGTGCATGAAATACTTTCCCCAAATAAGAGGCAAGATGGTAGAATGATATCATATGGTCCCTAACTTGAAGTATGATAGGTATGCATATAAGTTCATCAAAGTGTCTGGGTAATAGGTATATGTCATAATTCTTCAAAGACTAGTTAAGACCCCATATTCTGAGTTCAAAAGGAGTGTCAGAAAAGCTAAGAAAACACATGAAGGGACTGATTTTCTTTAGTACTGACCACTGTCCACCCTATCTCCTGACTTGGCTCAAATAAACAATTCGATGAACAAATTTTTGATGATATCACAGAAAAGTAGACCCACCTGGTCCTGGATTCGATCTGTAGAAGTTTGCCACCACAGCAGACCACAGATGATGGAGATGGCAAGCACCTGACCTACCCTTAGACCTGCAAAGGCTTCATGCCTGCGCTCCTTGAGCCCTCGCACCGCCAGTACCCGAAATTGCTCTTGCCATGTAGTTGGCCACTTCCTCTTATCCAATAATGCTGTTGTAAACAAAGGAGGGAAAAGTACTATCAGTAGGGTGAGGTTGATCTTTACAATAAGTTTCAAGAAACTGCTGATCTAGACCCGAAGCTTCAATGTCAAGTGGAATGGACTATATATACATTGTCAGAAGCAGAACACAATACTGGGAAGTTGGAACATAGCATACACGTGCAACTCCCCTCATGAAATTAAGCTGGGAAAAAGTTACAAACCTTGTGTTTCCCCTTCTGTTAAAACAGCTTGCTCTGAACTGGTCTTCTGGGCCAGATTCGCCTTATAAGCCTCAATAAGTGTCTCCCGCAAGGGCTGTTGAGTTTGAGTTTGCTTTGTCCTCCCCTCTTCTCCTTCAACTTCTTCAGCTAAACTCTCTTCAGTCACTGGCGTGAAGTCAGGTGCCACCCCTAAGTTTGATCACAAAACAAGTTCAATATTAGGATGGCAGACAATGATCTGGAAAGAAACCAAACTCAAGGGGAATTCCTGAAGCAAACTGAACATGATCCCCACATGCAAACTCTGATCCAAGTACTGGCCATCTTCACCCAGTGCGCATTATGTATCTATATAAGCAATCAAGGGACATGGGTAGCAAAGGAAACTAACCATTTGCAAGATCCAACAGAAAGTCAGCCGGATTTGTTGCAAAGGAAGGAGCAAACCCAAGTGAGGTGAAGTAAGCCATGGCTGCATTTGCTCTACCATAGTATAAGAGCTGACCTCCAGAAAGAAGAATGAGCTTGTCAAACATCTGGAAAATTCTACTGGAGGGCTGATGAATTGTTGTGATTATGGTTCTACCTCCTCTCGCCAACTCCTGCAAGGTAACAATGATCCTTGATGCTGTTGTTGAATCAAGACCTGAAGTGGGCTCATCAAGTAAAAGAAGACTGGGGTCCACTAGCATTTCATGGCCAATGCTCACTCTTTTCCGTTCTCCACCAGATACTCCACGCAAGAAGGTATTCCCAATCATTGTATGCTGGCATTTCTCGAGTCCAAGCTCTGCGATGATGGCTTCTACACGCCTTTCCTGCACAATACCATCAATATCATCCACTTTGTGTCCATGTGTACAGTGAAATAGGACTAGTGAAGATCAATGTCATTCACTTTGTGTTCATGTGTATGGTGAAATAGGACTAAGAAAGAAATCTAGAAAAGGGTAATGTTGTCGCTCATTTTCTGTATTCCTTAACGATTTTGAACCCAATCATTAATGAGCTGTGTAATTTCTGATCTGCATTGTAAAGAACACAATTCTTTCCTACAAGAAATGTGACATGCTAACAATACTGGGTTTTGTTACTACAACGTACAGGCAGCTCATGAGTCCCAGTACCTTCTGTTCTTGTGAATAGCTTCGTGGTAGTCTAAGCAGAGCTGCATAAAACAGCGTCTCCTTGACTGTCAAGTGAGGGAACAAGACATCGTCCTGTGCTACGAATGCCGTGATTCTTTTTATAGCCTTGCTGTGGGGTTTATTGTTGTACAGGATCTTGCCTTGGAGTTGCTTCTTCGCTTTGAGCTGCTTCCCGCCCCTGAGAATGTTCAGCAATGTTGTTTTGCCACTGCCTGAAGGCCCCAGCATCGCCAGCATTTCACCAGGACTGACGACTCCTGATACCCCTTTGAGGATAGTCTTGTATCTGTCCTTTCTCCGAGTCATGCAGGATTTGCGATGCATCAGCAGGTTTGTGAAATTCCACCATGACTCCGACTGCTGATCCTTCAGCGGAACTTTGTACTCCAGATCAATAAACTGGACAAAGCCAGGCCATGAACACTGTCAGAAGCAAAAAAAAACTTGTGTGACACAGAAAGTCTAGTACTAGATCTGTAGATCCTGCTGCTGCAAGGACGTCTCCGCGACATATGAGAGACGACAGAACACGCAACATGCTATAACAGAAACCGCTGAAGCAGCACAGCATTTTGCGAAGTCCTCTGCAGGTGCATCACCTGTAGAGTAATACGCCACGGGCGCGAGTGCAGTAAGGCCGATTCGCTGGAGGAGTGTAGCTTCAGATCTGCATCGACACAGGAGGTTGATCTCTTGATCGACTGCGGTTGCTCCACACAAATGGATTCCAATTCTTGTTTACATAAGTCGATGCATCCACTGCCTGATGCTGCTGCACTGAGATTCTTCCTGCCTGGAACTGATCTTTTGCACTGCAGGATATTGTTGCTGTTTGTTGTTTCTCCGTTCTGGTTTGGTGCCATGATGTTGGACATTAACGCAATACTTCTGTCAAACATAGTATTACTGTGCTGCAATGCACACAACCGATCACCACTTCAATTGTCACAGCGGCCGATGCATATACGTTGTTCAGAAGATAGATTGTGTCAAAATTGATCAAGAGATGCAGATCTATATGTCCTCCGCGCCGTCGTAACTTGCAGGGGATCCAGTGCGTAAGTTTCGATAAGAAGTTCAATCTACACATTTCATATTTCACCTATCGCCGGAGTTGTGGAGTTCTCGAAACAAGAAACTCTTCCGGGGTCGAATTCTCAAGAAACGTTTACAGATCCACGACATGCAGACAACATGAGATGCGGATAACGTAGGTATGCGGCCTCGCGACGTTACGGGCCACGGCTGTAGATCTCGTAATCCCTTGAAGCACGATATTCGAACGAAAATTACAAAACTGAGTTCGACAAGTGTCTTCGCTGCTGCATCTCGAGCATTTTGAGCACCGTCGAAAAAACTTGCATGCAGCAAGTGTACTGTCAAATCGATCCGAATCCGCGGCCGCCGCACACAACCTCTCCTGCAACGTCGTCCCGAGCAAAAAAAGAGAAAATCCGTCGTCACCGATGATCACAGAATAAACTACCGCGTCGGTCGAACTGGCACTTTCACTTGCAAATGTGTTTTGTTTTGTGCTCGCAACGTGTTTGCTCACGAGTCACAGTTTCTGCTCATTCTCTGGTTGCGAATCCAGCAGAGAAACCTTTAAAAAACGTGAGTTCTGCAAAACGGACAACAAACAAGCAGACCAAGAATCATATCATCCTCCACCTCCTCCGACAGTTACAACACTGGTACTTTCTCCAAACAAAAAAAACCTAGAAACTGCCCAAATTATGCACGAGGACGAAGGAAAATTCGAGAAATTCCCATCATCATTGCCTCCACAACAATGCGATCAACTTCACACCGACTGCCTTTTTCTTCACTTTCTTTGTCGATAGGGGTGTGGTAATTTCCACGAGACGACGAATTACGATCCTGCGACACAGATCATAAAAAGCAAAAAAAAAAAAAAAAAAAAATTACTTACAAATTCAGTTCAGGATGCAAAAAAAAATTTTTACACTCTAAGAAAAATACGATTATAACCCTGTAGCACGTTCCGAACTCCATTTGAGAAAAAAAAGGCACAACAT
>Ga0116228_10000592_pt1 | contig 28015 bp, 15 predicted proteins | sample S1TSphfallax_2_FD_89694 | JGI IMG/M metagenome (GOLD analysis project Ga0116228, IMG submission 89694) | Host-associated microbial communities from peat moss isolated from Minnesota, USA - S1T2_Fc - Sphagnum fallax MG | ecosystem: Host-associated > Plants > Peat moss > Unclassified | place... | reverse complement strand
GCTTTCCTTATCCTGTGAGCTACCAAAACAAACTCATTGAACTTGGCGGTCTGTGAATCAGCAGCATCTAAGTAAACTTCCATCATTGTAGAGAGAAAACGCTTAAGAATCGTTTAAAAAAGGGTGCATTCGGACAAGGAAATCATGAGCCTCTCTGATACACGCTCAGATAGTAGAGAGCTCCCATCGCATCGGGCTAGCACATGTGTGCAGATACCTTTAACAGCAACATGAACGGTAATGACCAGTTCTCATAACATCATCACTGACTTCGTCAGCTCCCAGCAGTGGGTGGAGTTCAATTTCAAATGTTGACCAAAGTACTCTGCGGCCATGATGCTAGCTGGCTCAACAATCCTGAAAGATGATGGAGCGTAGCCTCGGACTTGTGATAAGCGTGGAGTGCCTGGGTGAGAGCTAGAGGGCTCGGCACTAAAGAGACCTTAAAGAAAGATTGTTGTACTCCTCTAATCAGCACCATGCCAAAATGCTTTCCATATTTGCCCAAAAGGACAGGGTAACAATGGGTCATGTTCTAAAAAAGGAATTGACATACACTAGAAAATGGCCAGGGTGAACTTACACTAGTACCTTCAGCTTCTTGAGTGAGGCCTCTTAGACAATATGTTTAACATAGGAAATATTCAATTTAGACTCAAGGACCATGAATTTGTCTTGGGATAATATTTATAACTAGTGTGGCCTATGCTGCTGGCCAAAGTGAAAAAAGGAGTATATAACTGCTCCAAGTGTTAATGGACCAGTGTTGGCCAGGTATCAACCAGGGCATTAACTAAGGTATTGGGTGCCCTGACCACTGGGCATGAGTCAATGAAAAAATGTGCAACATCCTACATGGGTGGGCTTTCTTCTTCGATACGCATGTCATGCCCATACCTTGACACATGTTGTGTTTTGCAAAGTGCTGAGATGCACTAGTGGGGTGGACATTTGCCATCACACACCAATGTAGGGCATCAAGGTTTAGGGTTAGAAGTTAGAAAGTTAGGTTAGACTTTTTGCTTTGAGAGTTGTTGATGTGAGAGATGTTGTTTTTTGGTTTCTTGCAACAATGATGGAAAGTGCAAGCAACACTACAATGGAAAGGAATGTCATATTTACCTTCAAGGTGTTTTTATTTTGATCAAGGGCGGCTATTACATTGTTGTTCAAGTAAGCTCTAAGCTCTTTGCATTGTTTTGTTTTCGATTTGAGACTTATGAGAAACAGGCTATGCCAAGAGTTTGTGTTTTGATTTCCAATGTTCTTCACTTCCATCATTAACACTAGTGATTGCTTTACTATTTTGGTTTGCCAATTCATCGCAAAAGAAAACTTTTGCATTATTGTTGAATAGTTTTATCATTATTGTACGAGAGCTTTTTCACTTTCAAGCTTCATCAATGTCAGTTTCTACTCTGCATTTTATAAGGCTTAGTTTTCATTCTTGTTTTATAATGACTGTAGATAGTCGAAATGTGTTTATGAATGGAGTGAGAGAGGATGGGAGAGGGAAGGATTTCTTTTATCTATGTTTGATTATGTTGTTAGCATTGGTGAAGCCCATGGGTTTGGGAGTGGTGATGGTGGGCATGAATTTGAAGCAAGTCTTAGTGAAGTAGTTATTGATAGAAAGCTTGGTGAAAATGACTTGGAGATTTTGAAGTTGATATGCGAAAAAGAACAGTTATTTTTCCAACTTGAACTCAACCAAAAGTTTTGAGCACATGATAGAAATCAACAAGTATGTGGGGGTTTTTTAAACTTAATGATTTTAATGTTGTTGTGGGTTTTGGCAAATATCAAAGAATGAAATGCATTTTGTGCCACAATGTGTAACAAGAAGAGGTAGATAAGAGTTCTACCCAAAGTTGGAGAGGTTTGGTTATGTCTAATAAGGACCATGGCATAATTGTCATGAGTTGTCATGTTGTTTCAAAACATTATGCAATTATAAAGTTGTACCAAATGTGATGCTTCAATGTTGTCACATAGTCTAATGTTCCTTAGATTGCCAAAAAGAGGAAGAAGTTGTTTGCGGCTTCCATTTTTTTATTTTTTCAATAGTGGAACCCCATACCAAAAAAAAACCTTTTTTAGGAATAGTTCCTTGAGGATCTTATACTCTACATAACAAAAGGTTATCATCCATTGAACTTTGTTGAAAACATTTGGTTGAGGAGGCTTATCCTCCATTAGTGTAATCAAGTTGTGTTTCTTAGCAAATGGCAGCTCACCACTGTAATCATCCTAATGATGGTAAGCAAGATATTGGAAAGGTATGTGCTTCTTGCCCTTGTTAAAGAAACCACAATGACTACCACTTTTGATTTGTGGATGTTTCGAAGAGGCTTTGATACATTTGTGTTTGTTATAAATTACATCAACCAATAGTGGGAAACATGTCATATTATAGTTGGGATCTTTGAGGTTCATGGAACATTAGGTGTTGCCATGACTGTTTAATTGAAGGATTTGTTTGTTCAGTATGAATTATTCAACAAGGTCATCGCATACATCAAAGATGAAGGTGCCAATTTGAACACCTTCACTACAACATTAATAAGTATTGTATCTTGTGTTCCATTGCAGTTGCCACAACCCTATATTGCCATTTGTTATGGGCATGCAATATCAAAATGTTGTCAATATGCTACTGATGACCTTAAGGTATGTGGTAGAATGTGAAAGGTCTTTATTGAGGATGCCTAATCTTCTTTGCAAAAGATTATTACTTGGACTGAAAAAAGTGGCAAAAGTAAACATGAATGGGCTACGGCTTGTAGAGATCCATCCCTTTGCCCTTCGAAATTGAGGAATCATGTGAAAACACGATTTGCATCCAAAGTTATATTATTAAAAAAGACATTGGAGTTCAAAAATGTCATAAATCTTTGCTATTGAAGGCAAAACATTTCTTTACAAAATAGAATTCCTACTCTTCAAACCTAGGGTATGGCATAAAAAATGTTAGAAATTTTGACCCCTATGGTCATTGAATGTGTTTTGAACCAATCTAGGGGATATTGGTTACTATTTGATGCAATAATTTCTATCATATCTTTGTGTGTCATGATGAAGTACAACACCAATTTTGGTATCAATGATGTAATGTAGGTATGTGGCCAATAAGAATTTGGTTATTTATTTATTGTTGGCTCTGGGTTTTTTTGTTGAAGGTTTTTTTTTGGGGTAAAGTTACAAGTTCCAATTTTTGCATTTGTTTATTGATTACATGTTGGAGATTTTGATGATGAATTGATGCATTTGGGGCATTACATGCGAACTGAAATCATTGGTGTGTTGAAACCATTCTTGGCCTTTGCATCATCCTTCCAACCTTGTGCCATTCACAACATGTTACTTCTCATGCTTGACTTGCGATTTAAGAATTTGTAGCTCATCTATGATTTTGTGGGCTTTGAATTAACCATGCAAATAGATGTAGAATATGATTATGAAATTCTTATGCCTCTGTAACTAGTTGTTTACAAAAAGCTAACATCGACTTTTGTTAATGTTGTACTTGTTGGGTTTGTTGCATTTGAGCTTAGTGTATTTGGAGTTTTAGATTCTATTGAAGTGGCTACATTGGGGGTGCTTAAAATAAACATGTCACTTTTTAGGAGAACTATAGTGCTTGCCACTGCATTAAGTCCTTTCACATGGTAAGCAACACATGAACAATAATTTTTTAATATTCATGTTTAGCACAATATTTCATGGGCACTTTTGGCTCACAAATAAAAATTGGAAGAATTTTCAATATGAAAAACATCATTACAACTTTGAGATGCTACTGATTTAGGATTGAAAATTTGGACAAATTAGTTCTTATAATGAAAAATTAGTCATATGATCCTAGGTTTGGGTGCACAACTAGCCTACCTAAATCAATAGAGGAATACCTTGAAAATGAAGATGGCATGGTTTTAAAAAATGAAAAATTCATTGCTGATTTTAACTTGTTTGAAAAAGACTAACATATGTGGTGTTCCTAGGTGTAAACCAAGAAGCTTGGATGCTAACCCTAATGGTAGATTGCCCCATTTCTTGTTGTAGGTGTTTTTGTGGTTTGTTGGATGTGCAAATGCCCAAACCTAAGGGGCAAACTGCTTCAATGATGAAAAAAGAAAAATGTGAAGCACTTTGATCTTTTCAAAGCTCCATAGTAGGTCCAAAATATGTGTATGATCTATTGTGGAGTTTTCAGAGTGTTGTAGATATATTGTGTAGTTTGTAATTTGCAAATTTTGGGGGTTTTTAGAATGCAATTTGTTGGGTTTTCTAGATTACAAATTGCTAGGTTGATTTCTAGTTCATTAGTGTTGGGGTTAAGGTTGGGTTTCTAATTTGCAAATTGTTGGGTTGGGGTTGAATTTTCAATTTTTAAGTTTGTAGATTATTGAATTTTCTAGTGTTTATATTGTTGTGTATTTTGGGTTTCCAATTTACAAATTATTGAGTGTGGGGTTGGGTTTCTTAGTTAGTAAATTATTGTAATTGTCGTCGGGGTTTCTAGTTTGCATTATATTTTTGAGGTTTGGTGATGTAGTTTCAATGCATGGCTATTTGAATGTTTTTGTTTATAGTTTATATGTGCATAATATGCCAAAGTCTAAGAGTGCACCCTACCCCCACCAAATTGAACTAAGGTTGTAGCTGAAAGTGAACGATAATTTTTAGTGTGCCATAACCAAACTCCAACTTGGATTAGTTTGCCACCTTGGCATCAAAGCTGCATCATTAATCACTTAATCACCTAGGCTACAATTTTGGTGGTAGCAAGGCTACATCATGTAGTTATTTGGGTTACAAATTTTATAGTTACTATTCAATCGTTGAAAACATAGGATTTGGAAGTTGTGTTTGATAACTTCAAAGAACAATTTATATCATGGGATTTGTAAGTTGTGTGTGAATATATCATAAAGCAATGTGTTTTTTTTTTTGCTTGAAAACCATATGAATTATGGTCATAATTTTTAATGCACATGCTTGGGTTGAAGTCCTTCAAACATCACTAGTTTTGATACTCGTTACCCATGCCCATCTTTTTAAAAAAGTCTAACCTATGTCTATGTTTGGAGGACTTTAATTTGTTTTTTAAAGTTATGCATCCTAGGACCTTAGGGTATCACATGAAAATATTTTAAAGATACCATGTCCATTGGGTATGTCCGAAAGTAGATACCTGCCCAACATTGTTATGGACCCTCATGATAGAACCCAAAATTTGTAAAAAAACATTTTAAATTTAAAATTAGTTTCCAGTGACAAAATTATTCAAAACATAATATTATCTTAGTTTAAGTCTAACAATGATGAAATCGCCTAAAAAAACTCACTCATCAAGGGCTTTCAAATAGTACCCCATTTTTTCAAAAAAATTAATTTTCACTTTGTTGAATTTTCTTTGACAAATTTTTTCAATATTCAATTACTCTTGGACCACAAATTTGATCATTAAGAAACCACTTAATTGGTACACCCCTACAAAAGGTTTTTGAATGATACCAAAAGTAGGGGTATCATGATTTGGGAGATCTTTAAGTGATAAACAAAACAAAACAAACTTCTTTAATTGATAGATTAGTGCAACATGTGTTATTAGCCCAAGTGTGAACTTGTTTCCCAATTAATTTTTCTTTCCAAAATAAATTTTTGTAATTTAATTGAACTTTTAATGATTTTTTTTCAAGAGTTTTATAATAATTCAATTTTTGTAATTTAATTGAACTTTTAAAGAATTTTTTTTTCAGGAGTTTTATAATAATTGTGTGTTTTTATCCTAATTGTTGTAAGTAATTTAGAGTAAGTAAGGTTGAAAATGATTTCAATATGAATATGATTTCAAATTTTTTATGTTTGAGATAAGGAAGGATTTGTGTCATCAAAATCTAGTTTTTGGATTTTGAAATCATTTGATTCTTGTATCACATTTGCTTTGAAAGTAAGTTTATGTTCGAGTTTTATGTCAACAACCATTTATGAGGCCCTTAAGCTAATCAAGGCCCTTGGTTTAAACTATGATTTTTAAGAACCTTATTTATTTGATGCACACATATAAGCTTTCTTGGACACTTCCTTAAACTAGGTCCCTAAAGGGGTATAAATAGAAGTAAGACCTTTCATTTCCTTAAGTTTTTTCAACATTAGTTTTAGGTGCAAATGAATGAACAAATGATCTAGATCCCATCGATGCACCCAAAATATGAAGACCTGAATCAGGAATAAAAAAGTTGGGAGGAAGTGATATATAATGGTCCAATGGAAACCAAGCTACACATTTTGACAATTACACTAAAAGATTTGATGTTTAAATCTCTTCCTACAATCGTAAAAAAAAAAGAATCACATTTGATGTTGGACTTATTATATACACATCATTCGCCAATGAAGGGAAAACAAAAGTAAGGTGGGTTGTTGTTGTAGGGTGAAAAATGTGAATGTGAATTAAAGCAAATAATGTTCCTCTTAGTGGGTCCCCTTATTGTGTACCTAACTCGAATGAAATGATTATGGGATCCTCATGTCAGGAAACGTAAAAAAAATATAATGGGGATGGGTGTGCAGAGAATCGTTGAACAAATGGGAAAAGTTGATCTAGACAACTAAGTGAAAATCTCAATACCAAAAAAAAGGTTGATTGTGACATCGAATTAAAGGTGTTACATATATCCATTGTAGCACCACCTAATTTGAGTGTAAATTTAACATCATTTGAACGCCATGAACCACTGTTTCACATTCGCCACAAATCATTACACTGAACTAATGAAGATTTAAATGCTTAGCAAAAATATCCCTAAACCAAATAGTTGGTGTGTGGGCAACTAGGCAATAGGTCACCTCAGTAATCATGATGAGACATATGTTCCAATGTTAGGAATTGAAATGCAAAGAACAAACATGATATTAATGGTGGAAGATGACCTTAAACAATGTGCCACATACCTTGAAAAAAAGGTTGAAGTCTTTTGCAAAATCATATGGGACAAATAGTCTTGTAAAAGTTCATACACCATATTTGAAAGGCCATAAGAAAAAAAATGTGGTGAATGAGCCAAGGTAGAAATAAATGGTTTTTGATTTAAAGCAACTTATGTATTAGGATCGAAATCATCGATGAAAAGGGGGAGATCAACTTTAGCGAGTGGATGGAAAAGGCAAAAGATTTTCATGGTCTCATCAAATGGGGTTGTAAGTGCGTTCGAAACTAGTGCACGTATTGTTTGAGCGTATTCCCTTACATGAGCAAGAGCTTGTGTGGGCATAATCGTTTTGATGGAGGTGGGGTAAGATTTGGAGTCAACTTTAAACATATGTGAGAAGCTAGAACGAGTGTGTTCCTCTTATAATGTGTCATAGTCGCCACCCATGTATTGACGTAAGCAAGTACAAGACTCTTGGTGGCCTTTTTCACCACCTTGTGGAAGAAAGGATAAACACCAAGAAACAAATAACAAAAAAACATGCCAAGTTACAATATCAGAAGGATCAAATGTTAATTACGATAAAGGGATATGTAAAGCCCGTTAAACATTAATTCGAAAAACATATGGAATATGATGGTGTGAACAAGGATGAGGTAAACCTAAATGGAAAACATCAATGATGTCTATGGATGCAATCCATGTTCACGATGAAGAGGGACACATGGTAAGTTGGAGGCAACACTACCTCTGAAACAAATGACTATTTATGAGCAGTGGATGAAAGTTGGTGCCATGTTATTCCCCCCCACATTGAATAGACAATTGTAAAAGGGACAAGGAAAGTGGGGTTGTGGAAAAGAGGACCGTATGATGGATACTAGAAAAATTCTTAGTGGGTGTGGCGAATGAAGCGAAAAAAAGATCATAAACCAAGAAAAAATGAGGGGATTAGTCGAAGTAGACTAGAAGGGATGGGAATGATGGGTAGTTGGATAGAAGTTGGAGCACAATTGTGCATAATAGTAAAACTGATTTCTATCTCTCCATTGGGTGCTTGTTAGGAAGGCTAAGATTCCTGATGATGTTTTTGGGATAGAGAACCCATAGAATCTACCATGCCTATCCACAACCTAACATATTTTGTTTAAAACTAGAATGTTAAACTTCAATCTTGAAAACCCCAACTCAAAAAACCCCCCTCAATCCCCCCTTAAATTCTAAAATTATTGCCCTAAAAAAAAAGTACTTGTAAACAAAGCAAAAAAATTGGAAAGGGACATATGGAAGCAAATTCATGAAAACCCTAGGAATGGGTGGGAATAACAAATGAACCCCAATTGCAAATTCATCACTCCTCATGTGTGTGTGTGTGTGTGCAATTGTTCAAACGCCCCATTTGCTTGCCTTGCTTGTTGTGCCTTGCCCCTATCTGGCTCTGCCTAGCCTTGCCATATTGTGATTCGATCCCTCAAGATCCTAGGCCGATGTGTAATCTCATTCCTATGGGCAGACTCAACCCAAAAAGAAAAGAAAAAAGAAAGTCGACATATTTGACAAAGAAAGTACCTACTAGTACAACCAAATTTGAGGGTAACAAAATGCTGGTCTACTTGATTTGCAAACCACACTCCCTTTCCTGTCTTTCCCCTCCCACCCCACCGCACAACTTGCCAATAAGTTTCAGAATCACTTTTTCTGCTTTTTTCCCGGGTTACTTTTTAAAAAAATTATATATAGTTTCTTTTGTTTTTGGAAAAAGTTAATTTGCCGAAGACCCACATGCACAGAACAACCGGTAGCAGCTTCTAGAGAAAACGGATTGGATTCTGCAAATCTCGCGATGGCGTGCGGTAAATACCCAGAACCGGTGGACACCCACCTAGCCTACATCGCAATATTTCTTTTGTCAAATTTTGTGAGATAGCCAAACTGGCGAAGATTTAGCCACATTTGGCTAAAAGATGAATGTTTCTGGCTAATTACTTGAACAATGTCTACAATTATGGATATCTCTCTTCAATTCTGGTCGAATTATGGCTACTGGAATTCAATCTCAAAAAGCACTTGAGAGTATACCACTTTAAAAAATTTTAACATAGCTTTTTGGCTATATATAGACAACAAAAAAAGGCTATTACATCGTGTGAAACCCCCTCCCCCCCTCCCCCCAGCCCAATGGGATCCTTCTGGGAACGAGGATTCGCGTCCTCTTTCTCTTGTCGTCAATTTGTGAAGTACTTGTATTTTGGTTTGTGGCTTTCAGGCGGATCTTCGTCTCCGTTTTTATTTTCCACCAATTTTGTGAGGGTTGCAATTAGTGGGCGCGGATCACTAGAACCATCGCAGAATCGCCTGCCTGTGTGAGTTTTTTTTTTTTTTTGGGGTTGTTGTTGTTGTTGTGGGTATCTCGGTTTTGTCCACCATATCACTAGTCGTGGCTTGTACTTCGAGAGGAGAGAGATGTATTATACAGAGGCGATGAGATTGTTCTCAGTCTCTGCTGCTGAGTAGTAAAAATTTGCTCTCAGGGTGTTGTTGGAGATCTCTCATTGTGAATGTTCTCATCTTGCTTGCTTGCTTGCTTGTTTGTTTGTTTTCCGTGGCCGAGAGAAGAGGGGAAAGGAAAGGGTTTTGATCATCGCTACCTACATACCTACCCATGAACCATGAGTATACGTGTTTTCCTTTTGTCTTCTCCATATTCCTTTTGATGACCTAGTTAGTGGGGTCGCTGGGATCTTGCGGCGGGGAAGTGCATCATCATCTTCGTAACTTGTGGAGCTGCCGGAAGCCTGGGAAGTGTATGGACATGGATATCCGTAAGAGGAAAATATACGAGTGTGAGGAGTAGCAATACAAGGGAAGGACACGGGAAGAGATGAGATGAGATGAAGCTTTCCTGGAGAGCCGCAGCAGCTGGAGGGGCGCCGTCGCCTCTTCCTCGGGAACTGGAAAACATGTCGACTGAAGGGACGTGTAGGCAGGAGCTCATTCGTCGCTACCATACACACCAGGTGGAGGCAAATCAGTGTAGCAACATCCATTCACAAGTGATCAACGCGCCGCTGGAGATTGTGTGGTCCGTGGTGAGGCGGTTCGAGAGGCCGCAGATGTACAAGAAGTTCATACAGAGCTGCTCCATCATACAGGGAGGAGGAGGAGGGGAGAACCAGGAGCTGCTGGAGGTTGGGAGCATACGAGAAGTGCGATTGGTGTCCGGTATCCCTGCAACTTCCAGTGTGGAGCGGTTAGAGATTCTTGATGACGACCAGCACATCTTCAGTTTCCGTATACTTGGAGGAGTTCATCGACTCCAGAACTACCGCTCTGTGACTTCCTTGCATCATCATCAGATGATGAATGGCAAGGTCGGAACCCTTCTCCTGGAATCCTACGTGGTCAATGTTCCAGACGGGAACACGACGGAGGAGACTCTACTGTTCGTGGACACTCTGGTCAGATGTAATCTCAAGTCCTTGAGTCAGGTCACTGAGCGCCGCGCTCTCCAGTTACAACAACAAGCCCATGACCAACTCTCTTCTAGTGCGTCTTCTTTGCCAGCAGCCGGTGCCTCCGGGATCATGCCTCCTCGCCTACAGTTGGGTACAGATCAGATCCACACGCAACCCAATCTGAGGCATTGTGCAGCAGGTGTGGCGACTGCAGCACCCACAATGCAGGGCGGCAACAGGGGTTTGAATATGGGGCAGCTGGATCTGATGCAGCAGGGAGCTGGGACTGGGAATGTGCTGGCCAAGGAAACTGGAGCTGGGGATCAAAGGACAGTAGAGAAATCTGCAGCAGTTTCTCTTATTTCTTGAAATTATCCTAGGGTTTGCAGAGATCTATTAATGGTGGGTGTTGCCTCAAGCTGACAGAGTGCAAAGCTGTGGCAAGACTGTGCAATACGGGAGTATAGCAGGAGACCCTCATCATCACTAGCAGCATGGTGTTTTCATGTGTAAGGAGTACGAGGTTTATATGTTGTGTGCTGGATTACTGCACAAATAATTTTGGGCTCAAGCTGCACACATCCAGATATAGCATTATGGCTTTCAGAACCTCAAAAAGTCTCCACAGCTTGCAGATTCTGTGTGGGTGGAGGAGGCCTTTTAAAACAGGATGTAAGATATTGCAACTGAGGAATAGAGACTGGGCAGGCCAAGTCCATGGGCTCAAGGGAGCTCTGGGTATGAGGAGGAGCAATTGCTGACTTAAGGTACTAGTGTGTTTTGTTGATGCTTCTCTTGTTGGGTTATTTTCTGTCAAGACTTAGTACGGGAATGAGTACAGCTGTGACTTGGGTTGCTCCAGAGCACAATTATCTCTGTAGGCCAGATCTGCACTAATTCTTGTTGTGCTTATTTGGGGTTTGGCTAGAATTTACTAGTTAGTTTCCATGTTAAATGTTTTTGTGTACTTTTTTCCTCTTCAGTTTTCCAGATATGTTGCTATTGAAAATCACAGAACATTAATGCAAATGCCACTGTCATTGAAACCAGCCCTCAAATTTGTTTTCCTCAGTTTTTTAGGACTGGGTCCACTCTTTTTGTGGTTGGTGCTGGGGCATTACACCTGAAATGTCTGCAACCTTGTTATTGGGTTGATTCTCAATTCTATTGAATTCAATTTGTAAGTCAAGTTAATGTCTCTTTCCATTAGGCCTGCTGTGATCACAGTTACACACAGTAGACTGTGATCACAGCAGCCTAATGGAAAACCTCTGAATTGGAGTCCTGTTTCTTGCTGCATGAACATAAACTTTCCATTGGAGGGTTGCAACTGGACTGAAAATCTGTAGGTAATGGATGTTAGGAACATTGGGAACATTTCATATGTAAGGAACTTTGTAGACTACTGATAGGAATAGATGATCCCAAAGGAAAGGATGATAAGTGTCAACTGGTGATGATTCATGGGTTGACTCACAGCTCACAGAGCTCTCCTTTTGGTCAATGCTTGACATGTAGAGCTGTGAGGTGACTGAGCACAGCTAGATGGAACAGATGTAATGAAAAGCCACTATTAGTGCAAAATCTGTGATCACACCAGACTATTTGAAAGAGACCCTTACTAGTAATATTACGATACATTTGCATGACTGTCTTCCCCAGAAGGAACGCCAGGCTTGCTATGTTTTACTTTTTTGACATGTTGAGGATGGCAATGTGATTGTGTGGTACAGTGGCCAGTCTTGAAATTGTTTGGTATTCAGCTTGATTTGTAATTCTTACTTTTTCGTATTTCTGTAATTGCAGGGCTGGAGCAGACCCCCCAGTTCAGGACAGAGTACAGTGATTTCCAGGGTTCATCAGCTGGTGTTGCTTGCTGACCTGCCTTCTTTCTTTTGGTTTGGCTGGAACTGACATAACAATTACCTAAATTGTTATTGTGGAGTTTCCTCTGCAACTGCATAGAAATGATCTGCCTTCTCACACATTCTAAGTGAATCATAGTTTTTTAGGGAGGCTTTTTTGGCCTTGGTTGTAAGCTATGGGAAACCTTAAGCAAGGTTTATCTTCACTGAGGCTGATTAGTCAATGAGACATTAAAATACAAAGTATCAGTTGTGTATTGATTTTTCTCATCCATTATATACTTATCTACACTCACCGTAAGAAGCTGATGAAGTCAGGGGGTCATAATGGTAGCTAGTCACTGCCATTCATGATGAAGGTGATAATTATCATCAGAAGGTTATGACTGCCCTTGCTCATGTTGTTATGACTGCACTCATTCTTGTGGTTTGGTTTTGTTTGAACTGATGCAAACAGCTACCTCAGAAAGTTTTCACTGCAGTTGGTCACAGATTTGATTTTACTCATCAAGTTGGTGTTTGACATTTCCATGATGCAAAGAGTGCAATTGCTCACCAAGTCTCCTTAACTGGTTGCAAAATCTTTTCCTCGACTAAAACATTGCTTTCATCAGGCAAGGTAAAGATTGTGAGTGGTAGAAGACTTGGCAAACAATCATGGGGGAATGGAAATAGTTCGTGTAGGTAGCTTTGCCATGAACGGTTGTAGTATGACCCATTTCTTCATTCAGGCTATCCCTATTTGCACTGGGTTGTGGACTGGATACAAGAACTATAGTAGGTCATTGAACTGAAGTTGGGTTTGCTAGTCCAGGGGAGAGAAAGCCTTTGGCCCCATATACCATCATGGAAACATAAAGACCTTGCAGATTTTCTCCTGTCTAGTTGGACGTTTTGTTTCAGGGTGAATTTTGCCTGTGCAGGAATCATGGGCATTATGTTTTTTGAAAAGCCCACCAACAATCCTGTAGGGTGGACTGTACCTTTTGTGTAATGTCCCCTTAGCTCCCTGCTATTCCTGTTGCCTCTTTCACTATGCAGTCTTTACATGCACTAAAGCCAACGTTTACCTCACATGAGCAACTGTGTGGTAGAGTCAAATTTGCAATCCATTCACTGAATTCTCTTGTGGCTAACACACCATGCTGTAAGTGGTAGGGAAAGCCCAAGGGCAAAGGCTTTACCTACAACTTACAGCATAATGGCCATGCAAGGTGGAGTTGAGCGTTGTCCAAATCTAGTAATGCCCCTCTTTCACTGAGGTAAACGTTGGCTTTAGTGCATGTAAGCCTAGTGGACACAGGACTTGCGAAGATCAGGTCAGACAAGCTCAGGCAACTGGGCTGCACTAGGGGTGCAGCTAGGTCATGAGCAATGAGGTAAACGTTGGCTCATGGTTTGGTATTCTTTCATCTTTCATCATCTATTACATTCGTCAACATTCATTCAGTATTTTCATCCATTCATCCATGGTCAATCTATTGAACCCAAATGTGATCTAAAAGCATATGGAAAAAAAAACAAATACAGCCAAAGCTTTTTGGAAATGAGCTCCACAAAGGTTTACCATTTATTGCCAAATGGGAAAACTCCCAAGGCCTCTAACACACTACCCAATTGAATTATAGAAATTAAGAATGAAATAAAGTAAAGTCAATCATTTGCATTCTCTCACTTTACAAAACCACCATCAAGAACATGGTCAACCCCTTAGTGAACATGGACAAATTACTACAAACAAGTGAATTCACTAATTATTAATCAAATTCATTAATAGTTAGCTCATTAGGCTTGTACTCCTAGTTCATAGCCAAGTTAGGCTAGGCTAGGACCTTAAGCACCTAAAAACTAGGCTAAGTTAAGTTAATCTACACCACCTAATTCATTAATTATTAATCAAATTCATTAATAGTTAGCTCATTAGGTTGTACTCCTAGTTCATAGCTAAGTTAGGCTAGGCTAGGACCTTAAGCACCTAAAAACTAGGCTAGACTAGGTTAATCTACACCACCTAAGTTAACCAAGCCACCTAACTTAAATTAAAAACCTAAACCACTTAGCCAATCAACTTAAGCTGCAAATGTGAAAGTTTGAACTTATCACCTTCCCATTTCCATGCTTGAAGATCAAGTTCTTAACTATCAAACCACTATTCAAATAAGTGAAATTATTTGTCACCATGTATTATTATCCAAATTCTTTCCCTAGCCTACTTAAGTGTCTTTCTTACCTATGTTGCCATATTACCTTACCTTACATACTTAATGTAGCTTAGGATTTTAATAGACTACTTTAGGCTATTCTTAAATTAGTGTAGCTTACTCAGGGCTATGCGTAGCCGACCGTAAGCTAGGTTCCTAAGCTATTTTTAAGTTAGTTAATGTAAATTATTCAAAATTATGTGGATGCTACCATAGGTTAGGTTTCTAAGCTATTCCTAGGTTAATATAAACTACTGTAGGTTATTATAAGGCTAATGTAAGCTCCATAAGTTAGGTTCCTTGGATAATATTTAATTATTATTAGGTTAGTGTACGTTACCATAAGCTAGGTTTTTAGGGTAATCTTCAATTATTATTAGGTTAATGTAGGCTACCTTAAGTTATTCCTAGGTTATGTGTAGGCTACCATAAGTAATATACTTGTTATAAATAGTTCATCACTTTGTATTGATGTTGTATTTTCTTACACTTACACATATTTTGAGTACAATAGGTGTCATCCATAATATTGATTATACTATGATCTAATATGCATTTGTATTTATAATATTGTTAATACATGGTATACCAAAGTGATAATACTAAGGATCTTACCTTCATACTAGTTTTTTGTCTACATAATGTCACAAGTATTTAAGTTGTACAAATCATAGTGGGTGGTGATGCATTATGCTTTGAACATACTTTTAAGATTGTATGTTATACACATGTTAGACAAGTTGTAGTGTGAAGAGTGATGCTAATTTTTTTTGTTTTATTGTGAACCCCTACAATTTGCATTGAATATCATGTGGATACTAGATGTAATTGGTTAATCCAATCAATATTATTGTTTGTAAAATTAGTCAATCATTGAACATTATGCATTCTATTTTTTAACTATGTTGCATGTCTTTGTATTTGTGTATGCACATGATCATTTTAGAAAGTGTTCCACAAACCATCATCTACATGTACTGGAAATTACAATGTTGGTGAATTTAATGCAGTAGGTGTGGCACTTGAAATTCCAACAATTGAACAATCTCGAGCTATGAAGGTACACTCATTAATGAACAGAAGGAAGGTGTGGGATAAACCCCCTTTAAAGTGGAAACCCATGAGTCATTGATCACATCTAGTCCTATTCAAAATAGCCTTAAAAAACAAGCTACATTGAAGTTGAATTTTCCTTCAAACCTATTGAACAAATTAGATGTAGTGGTAAAGAAATTTGTTCCCAATAAATCAACTACACCTAGTAGGTTGAAAGTCATGAACGGGTCAAAATCCTAGGGTAACTCCTCTGCAAATGAACTAGTTAGTGCATATTTTAATTTATTAATGGGTCAAGTGATTTGAACACTAAAGGAAACCATAACAAAATAATTGTAGTGACTAAGTATCCTAGCTTCTAGCAACATTTTTAGTTCAATAATTGTCACATTGCCTACTACAAAAGGACACAAAGAATCCATGTGGTGAAAAAAATGTTAAAAGGTTTGAAAGTTCTGAAGGCCATGGGATTGGTTTGAATGTAGTGGTGTTGAAAGGGTCAATGGAGTTTAAAGAACAAGTCCTTGATACACATGTGAAAACTAAACATGGAAAGACCATAGGGGGAAAATGCAAATCATCCAAGGTGAAAGGGCTAGGTAGATCACCTTGACTTGTCCAAAGCAAAAATGACCAAAAATATTGATGTTGCTTCTCCAAAGAAGGTACAAAAAACCTAGGTTTGTATAAGGACCTAGTTTATGTTAAGTTTATAGTATACTTGATTCAATATATCGTTAAACTAGCATGGTGGACTTGAAGGTCCATGTGTTTCCACTACGATAGATGTATGTCAAATGTTGTTGTGTTTTGACTTTTTGTTTTAGGTGTGTAATGTTTTTCCATCTATTTTGTACATCATAGTTTGAAATATATGGTTATTGTTTTCTTTGAACCTTCATGTTGTAGATTACATACATCTAAACATATAGATAATGTGTGTAATGCATAATAATATATTTTACTCTATATATGATTGTTGTATACTTCATATAAATGTACATACAATCTTTGTGTGTGTAGTACACAATAATACATTTAGTTCTGTTTAGTAATACTATATACTACATATACCTGTGTATTACTTTTAATCTAGTTGAATGATTTGTAGGATATAGATATTGCCTCATCAATTTAATATCAAGTTATTGGGTTCTTTGAATTGAAGGCCTTGTGACAACCATTGATTTTTGATGATTTTTTTTGTTTGTATGGCCTAACAATGTAAGGGTCATAGGGTCCACATGTATAACAAAACTAGATTGCAAAAAAATTTAAAATACTAAAATTGGTATTAATAATTGGGATTTAGTAAAAATGGAATCATTAGTGGTCAATTGTTTTGTTGGTCTAGATTGTAGATTCAAGGGGGTGGACTTTGAAATTATCAAGTGAAAATGATATAATTTGAATGTGTTTTTAAAAAATATCTTATGTTGTGTAGATTGAAATATTCTCAAGAGTTGTATGTTTGGATTTGATTGGATGCTGAATGCACAAGATGAGAACATGATAAGGAGTTTTGGGTGATTAGGAATCAATAAAATAATGCAAAATTATAAGGTACATTGAGCTCAAACCACTGTCTAATGTTACAAAACATGAAAGTCAACCAATGATGCATATCGTTGGTTTATCTATATTTTATATATAGAGGAAGGCCACTATCAATATTTTTTATATACAAGGCGAACATGTTCTTAGTGAGTTCAAAGGTCCAATCACTATAAAAAAAAAGGTCTTGCAACTTTATTTTTGAGTTGCAATGACCATTTGCAACTCATCATATATACAATATAACTCTATCAAAACAATTCATTTTCAACTATTATGTAACTTTAGTACAACTACAACCATAACATCATGCTAATGTTATTGATTTAAAAACATCAAGGTAAAAAACATATCCATATGTACACCCAAATTGAATTTTTAATATAATATACACATTACTTTTAATCTCATATTTAAATTGATTATATGTATTTAGATAATTAATTTGTTAGCAAGTTTAGATAATTAATGATTTGGTAATTATTGATGATATCATAGTTATTTTGATTAATTGATTTAAGGGTGAAAGCACACTATGGGTGAGCCACTTTTCATGCAAGAAAGTGATGTATAACAAATGTAATAGGTGTGTAGTAATTTGAAATTTTGATGACATTTTTTGAAAATCCTAAACATAAGAAAACAAATCTTTAGAATGTGCATGACAACATTTTGGAATTCAAAGCTCATTTTGAATTAAAGTTAAGCTTATCAATGGTTAGATGAGGAGAATTAGATAAAATCAATGTGCATAAAATATATAACGCACGTATTTTCAACAGCCATAGGGCTTCATGTATCTGGTTCATGACACATTACCAAACTAAAGAAATATGAAAAAAAATACAATTCCCACATATAAAATATTTTAATTTTTCCCATTTGGCTTTTTCCCAAAAAAAAAGTTTATTATACAGTTTTGCTTAAGAAGTGCAAAAAAAACACATTTTTTGAATGGATTTTCAACCAAAAATTGTAAACTTCTAAATGGTTTTAAATTTAGTTGATGTACATCAATACCACTCACCACAAAAAAAATCATTACAAAACTCCACCCATAACCTTAATTTTGAAGTATATTTGCAATTTTTCATACCATGTGACGTGTATTTTTTCGACACAAATATATTTCATATGTTCAAGTTTGTAAATGTTTGCTAGAATTTATTTTTAAATAAGCTAGTTTAAGTAGAAAGTTAATGCAATATATTTGAAATGAACAAAAAAATTCCACGATGTGATGTCCACATGTACTAAAAAAAACAAAATGTAGGATTTTTGTTTTTGTGACTAGAATTTTTGGGGGGCATAGTGTGCTTTTGCCTTTAATTCATTATTAAATATCCCCAACTTAGATAAATATTTGTTTGATTATTATTGGATGAGTAATTATTGTTCCTATACATCCATATTATTGAGTCTAATTAGCATAATTACTTAATTTAAAACTCACTATATGAATTAAGTTTATTTATATATTTTAATAGGAATTTGTATCTTTATTAAATTATAAGTTGTTGCCAATAATCACAACATAGTTGAACACTAGTGGTTCAATAGTGGTGTACTAGTGGCCTTACCAATTATATCAATGGGAACCATGGTAAAAAAATAGTTGCAAATGTATCCCATGATGGGTGATGGAAATGTGAACATGTGGCATGATTGCATGTATGTACATCATACATAATCAATTGCAACATAGTTCAATAACACATTTACCGTAGTTCTCAAATAGTTGTCACATGCAAACAAATCAAACATGGTTGATTATGGATGTATGTACAATGTGTACAAATTATCATATAGAAGGTTCATTTTTAATTCAATTGCAACTATAATATAATTAATTGATTTTTTGACGTGACAATTTATTTAATAATTCTTCGTATTTCTAGGGGGATAGTTGCACAATAGTTATATACAAGTTTTTTGAGCTCTAGTTGCAAGGTAATGTGATTTCCACAAACGCAATTTCTCATGGTGAATGTTGATGATCCAACACATTTCCATTAGTGGTAAGTCAATGTGGCTAACATAATGAACAAATCATGAATTATACAATGTTTATGCTAGTAGTGATCCACATCAGATTACTTAGTGAGCCTTTTGAAAATATCCCCTAGACCTTAAACCCCATAGCACTCTTGATGTGTATGACAACAAACATCAATGATCATCTTAAAATTTAAAGTTAGGTTTAACTTATCTATTAGGTTGTCATTTCTTAGTGGTGCTTATAAAATCTAATCATCTATAATTATAAAGTAGGATAAACCATTAAGACCAGTACTATAAAAACAAGTTATTTTGACTAGAGAATCTAATAAAAAAGGACCCCATTTGAACATGCATAAAAAAACCATCCTATCAATTTGGACATGTCCTACATGATTGGGGTGGTTTTCTTTACTGCAAATTATTAAACTATTTGATTGGTCATTTTGATTATTGGATAATGAACCATTTGACTAATCAAATTTCTACCTAATTGTTTTTGGATTATTTCCATTTTTAAATTTTTTTTTTGTGTAAGTAAATCTAGGTAGGTAGGTAGTGCATAGGTTTAAGTAGGTCATAAAAATGCAAGTAGGTAGGTGGTAGCCTAGTTTAACCTATTTAACTTAGACTACTTGATTACCTAGTTTAGTTTATTTAACTTTCTTAATTTAACCTAGCCTACCTACCCAAACTTTTAAAACATATATATAGGTTAAAAGTATTATGAATTGAACCCTTCACCTCCCAAATGATAAAACAAGTCCTTAACAATGGAATGCACCTTCAAAAGTTGACAAAACTTGTCAAGGTGTTTATTTCACTTGTTTATTTCACATCATTAGTTATGTAAGTAAGTACAAAAGTCATGTAATTAGTAAGTTGGTTGCATGATGTTTGTTAGGTAAAGGGGTAGGTAAATAGGTAGGTAGGTAGGTAAGTGGGTAGATAGGTTGGTAAGGATGTAAGATGGTAGGTGGGAAGTAGGAGCTAGGTAGGTATGTATGTAGGTAAGTAAACTTGTATGTAGGTAGGCCTAGACTATTCATTAGAATAATTCATGTCCTATGTAATCACTTTTTAAATAACTAATGGTCCTCAACAACTAAAAAATAATTATAAACTATATTTGTAACTATTTAGTTTATATGGCAATATGTGTAGTTGTAATTTAGTCGTTATTACAACTAATGCAACATCCATAAAAGGTCTGTAAGTGTTGTAGATGGTAGGCATCAATTACAAAGAATCTACATGTGTTATAGATGGTAGGCAATAGTTATTGAAGTTCTATAGGTGATTAATGGGTTTTCTTTCAAGTCTACAGATGATGATATGTGTAGAATAATAGTAACTACTATAGGACGATAGCTATTGTAGGACGGTAGTGTAACATGACAATAGGTAGACAAAAAATAGGTCATACTTTCATATTTGTTCATTTTTCCTATTACTTTTTAAAAATCCAACAACCCTTTCCATGTTGGTAATTAGGTTGTCGGATCTTGCTATTTTATAGCCTTCCATGTTTTCACATTATATCTTTTTGTTAGTTTTGTGATAGGTTCATGTAAAAACATTTTGAACATTAAATTGATACATAATTTAGTCCTTGGAAAACCTTTTGAACTTGATTTGTCAAAATATTTTATTTCATAGATCAAAATGAGGTTTCAAATGAAAATATACAAAAGCTTGAAATAAAATTTCAATTAGAAAATATGTCATGATCCATGATGAATTGAGATTGGGTCATTTTTCAGAGGTTTTCATAACCCCTTTAACATTTTGGGTTGGAGACTCCACATCCTTGACACTAATTTTAAATGGTGAACACCTACATATTGCAAAATTCATTATTGGTGGTCCACTTGGCAAGCATTTGGTAGTGCACTTGCAATTTTTAAGATGTTTATATACCTAAGACCATGATCTTGTAGATGTTTCAATGTATTAGATTTGAAATTGATTTAAACAAAATTGTGTACAAGAATTATTAAATATAAGCAAAGGGTTAACACACTAATTAACTCATATTCTTCCAACATATTTTATTGAATCAAATTGGTGTTCAACTTGTTTAAAAATACCCTTTTGTGAAATAAAATAAAAATGTATAAAGTGACATTAACCTTTGAATATCTTTCCTATTGCATATATCAATAACCTTAGCAAGAACAATGTTTTTCACATCCTTGAACTTCATTTTGAATTGAATGTACCTTCCAATTTGTCAAGAGATTCAATTTTTAGCCCTCTAACATGTGAAATTCAAATAGAATGGAAACTTTCAAGGTATTGTGATGTGACAAACATTACCATATCAATTCAAACTTCCACACCCATATATATTATATGCAAACATATCTATTTCAAATACTTAATATGTATGTTTCAATCTATTGAAAAAATGTTTTTTCATGTTTGATTTTAAAGAATTTATTGGAAAAAATGACCCAATTTTGCATTTAAGGTAGAATAAATCTTAACTTCAATTTACAAGAGGAATTCATTTGAAGGGCCACGTATATCTCAAATTTGGATCTTGTAATGGTTCATCAACAAAATATTGCCATTGGGTGTTGAATTTTGGTGTAGCCTTTTTTGAAAATTATGAACAACAATTTGTTAACATTGTGTATTGTGTATTGTATATTCATATTTTCAATCTATGTTAGAAGCTTTATTTGATTCCTTTGCATATTTGGGAAACTGAATAATTGGCATTTGGAAACCCATTTTCCATGTTGCCCACCTTTCTTCATCTAGGCACACCAAAAGTCTTCAACATTATAATATATGGTTGCTTCATATCATGCTAATAACACCATTCAAATCACCTTTTCAATACCATCCATATGACAAGGGTGGTGTTACAACACTTGGGCAATGAATTCAATGAGGTGATCAATGTTTTAATATTCATGTATTATTCCACCCTTGTAGTGTGTAAATGTAATTGATGAAGAATCACTAATACAACCAATAGAAAAAGGCACACTAAAATCTTTTGGATAAACCTCTTCATATTGTACAAATGACACTATTCAAATGAACTTTTCAATATCATACACTAGATAAGGATGGCATGTTACAACATATGCGAAGTGAATGATAAGGTGATCAATGTCTTTGGACTGATGTACTATCCCACTATTGTAACATTTATAATCTTTTCACTTGTAATTGATGGAGAAGCATTAATACATACAATAGAAAAAGGCACACCACAATCTTTTGGATAAACCTCCACATTGTCAATCCTAGAACAATCTTTTCACATTTTAATTCAACTCCATTTAATCAATTTCTAAGAAACTCAAAACTAAGTAGTCCATTGTATTCCCCCAATGGTCAAAATAAAATTTTAAAAAAATCCACAAAAGGATTATATTTAAAAGTTCACCATATTGATTTATCAAGCAAATTACCCTTCACATCAACACCTTTGAATGGAGTTTTGAATTCAATATCTCATATTATCTTGAATCAAAATTGGCATTCACCCCTACATAAAGGACATACAAACTAGCCCAACATTTTCAATGAATGTGAAAAAAATGCTTGAAGAATAAATCATTTGACCTACCCTTTAGCCCTCTTTAGCTATTACATAGTTCTAATGGCCACCACATTATGCACATGTCCATGTTGATGGCAATTTTTAGTTATTTTAACATTGAGAAGTTTACCACATACCTATTATTTTCTAGGACCTTTGAAAGGGGTAAAAAAGGATGGCATCAAAGCCCTTAAAATAATGATTAAAAAAATGAGATTAATTGGCATAATGAATCCAAGTTCTTTATTTTCTAGTGTAATTTGAAACTTTAGCATCCTTTTCAACCTTGGGAAATTTCATGCCTCACCTCATGTGTATGGCATACATGCCTCTTCACAAAGAGAACAAGGTATGTTTTGTACAACCTTTCAACCAAATAGACACATGGCTCATCATCCATGTAGTTGCTTTTGAAATGTCTCTTGGATTCATCCAAGATAGACTAAAAAACACTTTTGAACAAGTCTTATCTTATTAGTGTCTTGAATTAGTGTTCATCTATCAATGAACATAATTCACAATTTTAGTTGATAGTAATAACAATGTAATTATGCTTTATATTCAAGGTTGCACAACTTGAACTTTTCGAGTATAAAATTTAACACCTCATTGTGAAAATTAGAACATTTTAAAATCTGTAAACTAGAAAACACACATGGTTTTTAAGTATTTAGCTTTTTTGTTTGTGAAGGACCAAAAATGCAAAGTTTTTATGGATCACATTTTTTCCATTGTTGATACATTATTAGGGAACATATTGAGTTCAATTTCTAGTTAAAAGGGGACTTTGGATTTGTTGTGTTCACATATTCAATTTGTATTTCCATAACTCCTTAAATTTGTGCCAAACTATTAGAAGCCATTTTCCTATTACAAAACATGGAAAATTTGAAAAATCAAGACATTTCCATATTTGGAGCATTATGAATTTTTGGGATTCAAAATATTTCCCCCAAGATTGGTTCTTTAAAACAACCATAAAACAATCTGCAATGGTTCACCTCATTGAAGTTTAACATTGTATTCACATCAAACAATGGTTGGTATTAAACATGTATTTGATGGTTCATCCTCAAAAGATATTGGAAGTGTCTATGCATAATGAATAGATTAGGAAGATGAAATCAAACATGAAAACCATGCCATTCAACCTCCACTATAGTATTAGTATTACTTATGAACCTTTACAAATGCATGGGAAGAAATGTGTTCTATGTCAATGTTCCAAACCATGTTGGAGAGATTATTCTTGGTAGGATTGTTTCTTGAGCAACAAAGTTAGGCCATTGTGAATTGAATTTATTGAATGGTATTGACTAGTAACATGAAAATGATAACACAAAAATATCTTGAAAGGGAAGAATGCAAATCCTTGGGACTAGTAATCCCACCAAATCACATCCAATTTTTAAGTGCACATTTCACAATATTCCAAGCAAGAACCCTCAAGTTGGAATTGAACAAACCTAGTGACCACAAATATAATGTGTTTAAATTGGATTTGACATTAAAAGGCTTGACATGAGGATGTAGTATTGGTTGCAAATTATATCAAGGGATAACCAATGCATGTTCACATGCAATAATCTCATGTATCTATGATAGGTATTGATAAACAAAATCAATGTTATCAACTATGCAATAAAATTACCTTCAAACACGAACAAATGATAAACCAAATATGAATTATTTTTGTTATAATGGTAACTATCATTACTGCAAATTATGCCTTATCAATTGTCATTTATGATTGGATTTTAATTAAAATGAACCTCTAGATAAGGTGATGCTACAATCAAAATGTCCTAATTTTTAATGAAATACATAAAGTAATAATAAATAATCATATCAAATATGAGAGATGAACTGGTGTTCTTGTTTTTGGCATTTGCAAGGGTAAAATTAGTTACCCCAATGGTGATCAAAATTCAACTACCATAGAATTTGGGTTATGATTGGGTGGACTAAATCCTAATCTTTTAAGGCAATTGAAATTCACCCCCCCTTATTTGGGCCAAATTTAATGCAAACACATTAATCTAGAGGAAACCATTTTTTTGTTATGACATATTACACGTTGAGTGCCAAATACATTGTCATGTGCCATGGATGAAACCATGCAAATTTGTGGTAAATTTTGATTTATATTTAATTAAATGAAGACCTAATTAACAAACGACAAACACTAAATAGTAACAAGGAGTTTAATGCCACATTGGGTTTGATGCATTTGTAGTACAATGCCCAACATGAAAAAAAAATCAGATTTTTTTTTATCGTACTCACACAATGATTAATGTTGTAAGTATTTTTTTACACAATAGTTTTTAAAAAATGTGATGTAGTGGTTAGAATCCTCCCTTCAACCCAAAATTCCAAGGTTCAATCCATTTGCTAATTGTTTTTTCCAACAAAGAAAATGGATAAAAAAAATTCATAGATCATTTAAATAACTTTTAAAAGGTAATTGCGCTTAGGAAGTAACTTCCTCAAGTAAAAGAAGACCAAATGCAAGTTAATTGCCCTTTTCCCCATGGAATAATTTTTTTGGGGGGGGGAAAATGTAACTTCCCTAGGGAGCAATGAAGTTTCCTTGAGGAAGGGCCCAAGTTCCTTGCAGAGAAAGGCACCTTGCTTGGGGGAATAATGTACTTTCTTTGGGAAAAGGCTCAAGTTCTTCGAGAAAAAAAAGTATGTTCTGAATGTTTTTGCAATGACAACGATTTCATGTTTGTTTTCATATAGGCTTGCGACCTATCATTGGAAAGGTCTCGAGGAGGGCTACAACTTTGTAGTTGGAAACACTTCAATCAGAATTCATATGAAAAAGTTATGATTAAACAAAAATTTGGACACATTTGTTCCCCAAGGAACATGGTTACTCCCTTGGGCAACTTAAGCCCTTGCTCCTCTGGCACATGGTTGCCCTTTGGGGCAACTTAAGCTCCTTTTCCCCAAGGACATGATTCTTCCTGGGAAAAAAAGGTTTAAATTGCTCCTTGAGGAAATTTAAACTCCTCCTCCTCAGGGACATGATTATTTTTTAGTGAAAAAGGTAACTTCTCGAGGAACAATGAATTTTTTCCCAGGGAAAAGCCTAAGTATTCTTGAAAAACATATGTTTAATTTTTTTTTGCAATCATAATCATTTCATGTTTATTTTTATATATGCTTGTGAATTATCATTGAAAAGGTCTTGAGGAGATCTACAATTTTGTAGATGGAAGTACTTCAATTAGAACTCATATGCAAAAGTTATGATCACACAAAATTCAAGAGACATTTGTTCCTTGGGGCAATTTAGACCTATTTATCCCTAGGGCCAACCATGTGCCTAGGAGGAGCAACTTAAACATGTTCCCTTGGGGAACAACCACGTTCTCGGTGAACAAATGTGTTTGAAAATTTGTGTGATCGTAATTTTTGCATATGAGTTTTGATCGGACTGCTTCTAACTACATGATTGTAGTTCTCCTTGAAACCTTTCCAATAATAGTTTGCAAGCCTATATAAAAACAAACATGAGATAATTATGATTGCAAAAAGATTAGAAACATATGTTTCCATTGGGAACTTGGGCCTTTCCATGGGGAAAATACATTGTTATTTGAGGAAGTATTTTTTTCCTTAAGGAACAATCATGTCCTTGGGGAGAAGGAACTTAAGTTGCCTTCAGGAACAACTTAAACCCTTTTTTTGTTGGGGAACAATCATGTCCTTGGGGAGAAGGAACTCTTTTTCCCTTAAGAACATGGTTGCTCCCCCAAGGCAATTTAAGCCTTGTTCTTTTGAGAACATGGTTGCTCTTTGGGGAATAACTTAATCCCCTTTTTCCCTCGAGAGCATGATTTTTCTTCTAGGTAGCCTTTGTTCCTCCATGAACATGGTTCTTTTCAAAAAAATAATTCTTGGACACCTAACTTTAAAAAATTGTCAAAAGAAAATTTATTTTCATTTGTTTCATTCGTGAATGAAAAATAAAATTCAAGAAAAGTTCAAACCTAGGACATTTGGACTTTAAGGGGGATTCTAACCATTGCATTAGTTTTTTAACTTTGAAAATAATGTAAGAATTTTTTTTTCAAGCATTAATCATTGTGCATGTATAATATTGTTGGGCATTATATTGTACTATAATTGTGTTGAGCCTAGTGCCACATTTAACTCATTGCTATTACTTAATATTGGCCCTAACAATATAATTTGTTGACAATTTATAAGAATAAAATTATTGAGATAACCTTAAATATTCAAACTTTGATTTTATGTAGTAATATTATATTTCCTCACTTATATAAAATGTGCAATATTATTGTCAATGAAAGAAAATATAATCCATAAATTTCATGTAATCAATTCTTTGCACATGGCATATCAAACTGTACATTTGGCATGACAAACCTCTAAAGTAACATTATCAATGACCTAAATTTAGCATGTCACATTGCATTTGAAATGACATATTAATCACAAAAGTATATGCACCAACACCACAAAAGCATCACACATCCCAAATCTAAATGGTAACATTTGTTCAATATGACTAAAAATGAGTAACGAACCAAATCATATTGGACATACTCTTTTTTGTGTTTTTTTGACTTGGAGGAAAATGTACAAAAAGTATCCCCATGTCATTTTTGGACAAGGAGCTGAATTGTGTTTAGTCTTTGTAATCAGAATTCTAAGCATGGTTGGGATAATTGGAATTTGGGTGTACACTCAGATTTTGTAGCTTAGACCTCTTCTATGGAATATCTGACCCAGTGTAATGGATGATTCTGGTTGTGGGTATCTGGAGAGAGACTTGGCTATACATTATTATAATCTTCATCATTTCACTGCATGGTATCAGCTTAATTTTATTCTAATTATCTTAAATGGGTACCTAGTCAGGAAGTCAAGATCAATACTAGGGAGTAGGCTAGAGCTTCAGGGTGGATCATAAAGTTTGTAGGAACTTGTGTGATTATAAGGTTGGGTTGAGAGCTTGTTGTAAATCTTTGTTTTAATCATTATCTATGTTGTACTCAGCTTAATTTTTCCTAATTATCTTGAATGAGTACTTAGTCAGGAAGCGAAGATCAATATGAGGGAGTCTGGCTCAGGAGTGGACCATAAAGTTTGTTGCAACTTGTGTGGTCCTGAGGTTGGGTTGAGAGCTCGTTGTAAATCTATGTTTTACTAATCTCTATTTTCTCATTGATCAACTGTCAATTTCCAACAGTGTCCACAGTGAGAGGGAAGTAAATTGGGACTTGAGGGCATTTTGGTTGGCAATGCAGGTGGGTGTGTATTTGACATCTCTTGAGTAAGACCATACGACAGCCTGAAAGCTGGGAGTTCTCCCTATGGCCATCACCACATCATCATCATCATCATCATCATC
>Ga0116228_10000591_pt1 | contig 28059 bp, 24 predicted proteins | sample S1TSphfallax_2_FD_89694 | JGI IMG/M metagenome (GOLD analysis project Ga0116228, IMG submission 89694) | Host-associated microbial communities from peat moss isolated from Minnesota, USA - S1T2_Fc - Sphagnum fallax MG | ecosystem: Host-associated > Plants > Peat moss > Unclassified | place... | reverse complement strand
CGGTGCGGTTCTATAAGGACAAGCTTTCCGGCCAGCTTCTGGAGGACGCCAACGACTTCATTGCGCAGGAAGCCATCCATACCCGCGAGCATGTTTCCCTGAACAAGGTGCTGGACGGGGCGAATTACCCGCTGGAGAAAATTCGCGGGCACATCAAGAAGCAAATCGGCGTCGCCGAAAGCCTGGGCCCGTTGGTCATGCTGGGCGCGACCATTTCGCTCGAGCATTTTACCGCCATGCTGGGCGATTCGCTGCTGCGCAATCCCTCGCAACTGGATGGCGCGCCGGAAGATGTGAAACGCCTCTGGCTGTGGCACGCATTCGAGGAAACCGAACATAAGGCGGTTGCGTTCGACGTGTTCAACGCGGCGACGGCCAATATGGCGGACTGGCGGCGCTATCTGTTGCGAGTGCGCGCCATGGTGCTCACGACGATCGATTTCGTTGCACATATAACATACTACACGTCGCTGCTGCTGGCCGCCGACGGCATGGGCCGCGGCAAAGCCACATTCAAGACGCTGTGGTTCCTGTTCGGCAAACCAGCCTTCTTCCGCCGCGGCATGCAAGGCTATTGGAGTTGGTACCGCCCCGGATTTCACCCGTGGCAGCACGATAACAGAAAGCTGCTGGACACCTGGCGCGCTGAGTTGTTCCCACAGTAAGAAGGAAGGCCGGGGCTCTGCCCCTGGACCCCGCTAAGGACAAGTCCTTAGAACCTGTTACTTAAGGGAGGTCAGGGGAAAGGAGGGGGTACGCAGGCCGTCCTCACGTCACGTGTGCCACCCTCCTTTGCCCTGGCTTTTCTTGAACACATGGGGTCTGGGGACTTGTCCCCAGCGGGGGTCCAGGGGGCAGAACCCCTGGCCTTCTTTCTTAATTGGGCCCGTAGCCGGGGCTGAATTGCTGGTTGGTGACTTCGGTGCCTGCTTTGCAGACATAGCTTGTTGCCAGTGTGGGGTTGCCGTTCTTTTTGGTGTCGTAACTGGCGTTCGCGGGATACAGGCACAGCGGGCGCTGGAAGGCGATGCCTTGGGCGGGATTGTCGTCGTTGTTGTATTTGGTGCCGATGATTTTCTTCGGCGCGACGCCTTTTTCGACCCATTTCCTCAGCGCCGCCAGCACGTCGTCGTGGGGGTCGCCGGGGACTGGGGGCAGAGCGTCGCCGAGATTGCCGAATGCATTGACGCCGGGGCCGCCGCCGCAATGCCACATGCCGGGGGCCAGGAACAGGCGCAGATAGTTGGCGACATTGCCGTCCTGTGCGGCGACGGCGTTGTAATAATCGATCGTGCTGGCGGACGGTATGAGCGGATCGGCGTAGCCGGCGTACATCAGCAATTTGTCGCCCTGGGCATTGAAAGTGGATAGGTCGGCGTTGTTGGCGTTCAGGACGCCGGCGAACGTATTGGAACCGACCGTGGTGTTGTCGGCCGCTTCGATTTGCGAAATGAGTTCGCCTTGTGGCGTGTCGGTGTTGGTGAACAGCGACTGCCAGGTCCAGTTCGGGCCGAACGCCCAGTATTCGAGGCTGTCGAACAGCGGTTCGGAGAGGCTTTCGGATTCGAGCAACACGCCGGCGGCTGGTTCTTCCGTTCCGCGTTCGTAACCGGGATACAGCGTGTTGCCGTCGTTATCGAGCGCGCCGGTCCAATCCGCGTTGGCCGCGATTGCCTGGTCGGGGGTGACGCAGGTGCAGGTTTGCGCGTTCGGCGTGCAGGGCACTTCGTTGGGCGATCCGTTGCATTGCAGCGCGGTGGCATTGAACGTGCAGATCGCAGGCTGGGTCAGGAAGTCGTCGGTGGCCAGACCGCCATCCTTGCCGGCGCATTGCGCGAGCACGCCCTGGTGCAGCAGTGTCAGCGCGGCCGATGTCAGCAGGGCGTCGGGTGCGAAATGGGTGATTTCGTAGATCGCGGCGCTGGATATGTGCAGATGGGTGCGGTCGTAGGCCGGCGAGCCGGCCAGGATGCCATTGTAGTCCGTGACGTAACGTTGCGCTTCCATGAGCGCTTGCTGGCCCCCGGTGGAGCAGCCGTCGAAGTAGCTGTATTTGGCGGCTTTGTTGTAATACGCTTTGGTGAGCTGTTGGCCGGCGAGCGTCATCAGGTGGGTGGCGCCGTAGCCGAAATCGGTGATCGCGGCGGCGTCGCCGTACAGGCCGCCGAGCGGAACACCCAGTTGAACGCCCTCCGCGCTGCCGCAAAACAACGTGTCACACAAGAACAAAATGCCGGTGCCGAGATCGGTGTTGGCGGTGGCGTAGCCTTCACCGATACCGAGCTGGAGCGACGCGGTGGAGATGGCGCCGGCGAAACCGCCGTTGCCGGTGCCGAGGAACCGCCCGTTCCAACCGGTTTCCGGCAACCACACCTCGATCGCGATTTGCGACTCGTTGGCGTTTCCGTTCGAGGATACGTCGGCGTTCACATCGCAATAGGCGGGCAGGCCGTTGCCGGCGGCGACATCCTGCGCGGTGAGCGAGACCGTCTGCGCCACACCGTCCAGCGTGAGTTTGATATTTGCGAGATCGGTGCACTGGCTGGCGGCGGCCGGGGCTATGTGGAACAAGGCCGCGCTGGCCACCCCGATTGCTGCATTGCGGTAGAAGCCTTGAACAGCCTTTGATTTTTTCACGTTGCGTCCCCTCGTTCTTATCTGGCGAAAGGGCAGACTAGGAACTCCCGAACCAAGGAGGAAGGCTTCTTTTTGAAAAAGGAGGTAAAAACTTTTGCTGGGATAGGAGGCGCGCGCTTGACGCAACCCGCGGGGGATGCGTGCATTATGGCGAAACAAGAACAACGCAGGGGGAGGATGGGATGACGCATCAGTGGCGATATGTTGGCCTGGATCAGGCGGCGCTTGGGTCATTGGCACCGGTTGCGCCGACAGACTTCAATTGGGTTGGCGGCGCGGGTGGCGACGGGGATTGGAATTCGGCACAGGATTGGAACCCGCAAAGCGTGCCGGGCGGTGCGGATATTGCCATTTTCGCAACCGGAGATAGCGGCTACACCGTCACCGGTAACGCGACGATCGGTGCGATTCAGGTCAATGGCGATGAGCTGACATTTGCCGGCACGATTTCGGAAGGCACCGGCGGCCGCTCGCAATTTCTGACGGTGCAGGACGGTGGGCAGGTTACGATCGGCGCATCGGGCGCCGTTGCGGGTGACGATCTGGCGCTTGCGGCGGGCACATTGCTGGATGTGCAAGGTTCGCTGACCGATACCGGCGGGGTTGCCGACTTGGTGATTGTTGAAGGTGCCGGCGCCAGCATGGTGAATAGTGGCGCGCTGGTGGTCAACGCGCTCTACGTGCAGAGTGGCGCCAGCTTTTCGGGCCCGGTGACGTTGACGGACGGCGGCAACATCACAGTGGATAGCGACAGTTCTTTCAATCCCGGTTTCATGACGCTGGAAAATAGCGGGCTGATCTATGCCACCGCGGCGGACCAGAGCGGCGGCACGCTGACGATCGGCGGGTCGATCTTTCTGAGCAATGCGGGTGGCGTGCTGAACCTGGCGTCCGACCCCGGCGTGACGCTGGATATAAGCGGCGACATCTCGGGCGCCGGCACGCTGCTGGTGAGCGGCGGCACCGTCGAACTGAGCGGAACGAATAGTTACACGGGCTTTACCAGCGTGGTGGACGGCACGTTGCAAATTGCGACACCCGGTTCATTGCCGTCCAGCCTGGTGTTCCTGACGGATGCGGCGTTCGTAAACGAGGTTTCGTCCAGCGCCTATGCGGACACGGTGGTCGCCGGCGGCAGCTTCGATACGGTGAATGCTCTGGCCGGCGGCGTTGTGGTATTTGCCGGTGCCGCCGGCACCCTGAGCTTTTTGGGCGGTGCGACGACCAGCACAGTGCTCGGCGGTAGCGGCGTGCTGGACGCCACGGGAGGTGCTGCCGGAGATCTGATTTACGGCGGCACCAGCGGCCGCGACGTGATGTATACAGGTGCCGGCAATTCCACGCTGGTGGGCGGCGCCGGCGCCAGCCTGTTCGGCAATGGCGCCGGCAATTCCGTGCTGGTAGCAGGTGGCACGAACGTCCTGGCCGACGCGTCGCAGGATACCGGCAATGTCACGGTGTTCTGCGCCGCGGGCGATGCGATCAGCGTGGCGGGCGGCGCGGGCACGCTCACCGCCGTGGTCAATGACAGCAACGCCACGATCTATGGTGGCCACGGCACGATGAACGTGTTCGGCGGCAGCGGTTCGCTTGCGTTGGATTACGTCGTCGGCTTTGGTGGCGGCACGACTAACGTGCTGGGATTCGATGCGTCGCGCGATTTGATTTCGCTGATTGGATACGCGCAGGGAACGGCTGCGCAGGTGTTTGATAACGAAACGGTGAGCGGGGGGAATACGTATCTGGAGCTACCGGATTCAACGCGTATCGATTTGTTTGGCGTGACGAACTTGACTCTGGCGAATTTTGCTGCGGTGTAGGGCAAGCGGAAGGAGGTATTTCTTTTTTGATAAAAAGAAACAAAAAACTTTTGCTCATCGAGGCGGTGCGCGGTAGGGACGCATATCACGGATTTGTGATCTTGTAACGGATCGTTGGCCTATCCTTGCGCCCGGCGACGTTGCTGCCGCGGGCTGTCTTTTTGCTGCCGGATATGTTAGACTTTGTCACTGGGGTTCCCATCCGTCTGCGATGGGGCCACGTGGCAACGTTAATCCGGGAGCAAGGCTATGCCGGATGGATCTGTTAAACCTGACCATAAGGCGATTTCGGCAAGGCCGAAATTCTGCATAGAGAACCTCAACAGAGGTGAGAAGGACAGCCTGGGATCGCGCGTCCTGGAGGTGTTGTTCCGTGGCTGCGACTATGCGATTTATCGTTCCACGCGCGGCGTGTATGTGCAGTTTTCCGACGACCCGGACATCGAACGGCAGCAACGGCAAGCGCATACCTTATTATGCGGCCAGATTTGCGAGCTTCGCTATCTCACATGGCAGATGAGTTCCGGACTGTTAAACGAGGTGTCATTTTTCGCGCGGTTCCTGCATCGCCGCGACACGCTCTACGATCACAACATGGCACAGGCGCTCATGCTGCTGATGGAAAGCGTGCATCAGGGCGCCACCGACGCGGCCGCGGCGGCATCGACCAGGGAACGCGCGACGAACATCGCCAACGACGCTCTCAACATGGCGGTGGGGAGGGTAACCGCCGATAACACCATCCGATATGTTAGAACTGGCGTAATCTTCGGCATTACCTGGATCTGCTTCTTGCTGGCAATCTGGCGCTATCTGCCTGCGGACTCCGGCGTATTGCCATACCTACTTGCCAGCATCACGGGATCATTGGGCGCGGTGTTCTCGGTCATCGTTCGTGCGGAAGCGTTCGAGCTCAAACCGTGCGATGATTCTCGATTGAACAACCTCATGAGCGCCATCCGGGTCGGCATCGGCGGCATTGCCGGGCCAGCCCTGCTGCTGCTTGTTGTGTTCTCCGAAATGTTCAAATCGCAGACGGGTCTCGACTTCGCCAGTGCGGGCGGCTTGACGCCCAAGGCGTTTCCGGCGGTTGCCACGCTCGGTCTGGTGGGCGGATTTGCCGAGCGCCTCGTGCCAAACGTGGTTTTGGCAACAGCCAATAAAATGGAGGCTCGTGCCGGCACGCCCGTTCAGGCTGCAAGAGCCACGGCCTAGGGCATTCCAGCAAGGCCCGCTACAGAGGCCGGTGACGCCGGCGAAATTGTACAGGGGCTGATCGGTGCCGGCCAACATCCGAAATGCCGCCTATCAGCCAGTCGTCGGCAGCCCCGATTCCTAGATCTTCCACGCCAAAACCGTCAGACCGAATCCGAGCGCGGCGATAACAGCACCCTTCGCATTATGGCCGAGACCGCAGCCGATGATGCCGGCAGAAGAAAATGCCAGTCCAACAATAGTCAGCGATCGTATTGCAACCCGTCGTCTAGGCTCATTCATAGTTTGATACATTCAAACCGACGCCCGCATTATGGTGACGTCGCCAAAAAGCAAAAGTTTTATGGTTCTTTTTTTCAAAAAAGAACTGCTTCCTTACTTCGCCTCATGATCAATGATCGGCCCTCGCCCAGCCGGCCCCCGACGCGCGTCACGGAAGAACGTGTACCAAAAGTATAGCAAAGCCATCGGCGCGCCGATGTCGTACAAGGCGTCGAGGCCCGGAATAGGCTCGAGGGGGATGGCAAGGAGGCCGGCGCCGAAGGTGGCGCCGACGCGGTAGCTGAGCGCGGTGAGGATGCGTTTGAGAGGGTTTGTGTCCGGCAGGCGGGACACCGTAACGATCAGCGCGATGAAGAGGGCGAACATCACCGCGACGAAGATGAGCAGGTCGCGGATGAGTTCGACGAAGCTGTCCATGGGGGCCTCAGGATGCGGCGTTAGCTGCTTATTTGGGGCGGCGGGCGGCCAGATCATCCGATGCGGATTGGTCGCGGGCAAGCCGGCGATAGCGGGCCGTGGCGGCGCGTTCGTCGGCGATGATTTCGACGGCGCGGGCGGCGGCGCGGGCTTCGGCGAGGTCGGCGCGGGCGCGGGCGGTGTGGGCTTCGGCGTCGTGCAGGGCGTTGGTGGCAGCGGCTCGCTGGGATTGGGCAGCGGGCAGCCAGCGCGCGAAGGCGCCGGCGAGCGGATGGGCCGGGTCGGTTTGGGCGGCGGCGGCCTCGGTGGTGAGCGCGGCCTGGAGGTTGGCAAGGCGGCTTTCGGCGGCTCGCGCGGTGGCGAGGGTGGCGGCGAGATCGCGGCGAGCCTGGTCGGTGGCCAGTCGGCGAAGGCGGTGTAGGGTGGCGAGCGCGTCTGGCATAGTCAAAGGGGTAAGGACGAAGAATTTCTTTTTTGAAAAAAAGAAGCAAAAAACTTTTATTTGTTGCCGGGATCATCGGCAATGCGCCTTCATCGATCGCGGGGGGCCAATTGACCGGAGGGTTCGCCGCAAGAAGTCAAAAAAGAGATACACTCGATTAAAAAATAACAATAGGAACGATTTTTCGTGGAATTTGACCTGCGGTATGTTACTTCATCCATCTGGCGGCGACATAGCTTGTGGCATAACGCCGAAGGGAGAATGTAGTGACGCGCAATTATTACGAAATGATTAATGCCGGGTATTGTCGCAATAAGAATGAAAGCAGCCTCGGCATTAGCCACAGCGCAAGGTTCTTCCTATTGCCACTGTTTCTTACCTCGATGGCGATCGGCCCTGTTGCGCATGCCGCGGGCACGGCGCCGGTCAATCTGAAGAAAGCAGGCTTCTTCACCATCCTTTCGGAATCGGGCATTGCCGATGTTCCCGCTTCCCGGGTAGTCGGCAACGTTGGCACCGGCCCGATTACCGGCGCTGCTGACCTGCTTGGTTGTACGGAGGTTAACGGCCGCGTCATTTCGGTTGACTCCGCAGGACCCGCTCCCTGCAACAGGATTAACCCTGGCATGCTCGGCAAGGCCGTGTTGGATATGAAAGCTGCTTACACGGATGCCGCGTCACGCGTGCCTACCGTAACCGAACTGGGTGCTGGTAATATTGGCGGCCTCACGATAACGCCGGGCATCTATAGCTGGAGTTCAAGCGTCCTGATGCCTGCCAACGTGACGCTGAGCGGGGGCCCGAACGATGTCTGGATTTTCCAGGTTGCACAGAATGTCAACATCGCCAGCGCCACGTCCATCCTGCTTCGCGGCGGCGCGAACCCGGCAAACATCTTCTGGCAAGTCGCCGGGTCGGTGACAATCGGAACCTACGCAAACTTCTCCGGCACCGTATTGTGTATGACACAAATCTCGATGCTGACCGATGCATCGATCCATGGCAGGCTGTATGCACAAACAGCCGTCTCGCTGCAGATGAATACCGTGAAAAAAACGATGCTGCCGGCGCGTGCAATCAAGCCGCTTGCAAGCCGAAATGGTTGAGCCTCCTCATTGATTGTACCGTTGTGGACTCGGGTTCGCATGCCGCTAACAGGCCGGGCTATGCACGCGCGCCTTCTCGCAACCTGATTTCAGAAGCTTGTTTTCTTGTTGCGCAAAAGAAAGCCTCCCCTTGTCCTTGCCATCTACCTTGGCTCCGCCTTATGCACGAACCCAACAAGAACATAGTTTTTGGTTCTCTTTTAGAAAAGGAACCGCTTGCTTGGCCTTTGCTCGTTCTTATCGGGACTCCACCAGCGCCAGGGCGAGTCCGGCGAAGGAAAGGGGGAGCGAGGTATGGTCGTCGCGGACCTGGGTGAGGAAGGCTTCGAGGCGGGGGACCACGCGGATGGCGGCGTCGATGAGGGGGTCGGTGCCTGTTTTATAGGCGCCGAGGCGGATCATGTCGGCCATATCGGCATGCAAGGCCAGGTGGGCGCGGGCCTGGCGGACCAGGCCGGTTTGCTCCGGCGTCAGGATGCCTGACGCGGCGCGGGAGAGACTTTTCAGCACATCCACGGCGGGGTAGCGGCCGGCTTCGCCGATATGGCGGTCAAGCACCACGTGGCCGTCGAGAATGCCGCGGACGGCGTCGGAGACCGGTTCGTCGAGGTCCGCACCCTCGACGAGGACGGTGAAGAGAGCGGTGATGTGGCCGGCGGGGCGGTCAGGCAAAGCGGGGCCGGGGCCGGCGCGTTCCAGCAGGCGGGGGAGTTCGGCGAACACGCTGGGCGGATAGCCGCGCGTGGCGGGGGGTTCGCCGGCGGCCAGACCCAGCTCGCGCAGGGCGAGGCAGAATCGGGTGACGCTGTCCATCAATAGCAACACGGATTTGCCCTGGTCACGGAAGAACTCGGCAATGGTGAGGGCCGCGTAGGCGGCTTCGCGGCGCATGAGGGGCGGCGCGTCGGACGTGGCGACAACGACGACGGCGCGGGCGAGGCCTTCGGGGCCGAGGTCGTCCTCGAGGAAGTCCCGCACCTCGCGACCGCGTTCACCAACGAGGGCGAGGATGGCGACGTCGCAGGCGGTGTAGCGGGCAAGCATGGACAGCAGGGTGGATTTGCCGACACCGGAGCCGGCGAACAGGCCGAGGCGCTGGCCGGTGCGGCACGTGGTGAAGCAGTTCAATACGCGGACACCGAGGTCGATGGGCGGCCCCAGACGGGCGCGCAGGGTGGCTGGCGGCGGGCTGGCGCGGACCGGAAACGCAACCGGTCCGGGCGGGAGATTGCCGAGGCCGTCCAGCGGCGTGCCGAGCGGGTCGATGACGCGGCCGAGCCAGGCGTTGGACGGGTAGAGGCTGCCGCGGGGCTGGCCGGCGCCGGTGGCGGTATACAGGGCAGGGGCGAACGCCGGGGCGCCGGCGCCGATACCGATGGTGGCGCCGAACGGTGCGGCCTGAAGCGTGTCGCCGCGAACGGCAATGACTTCAGCCACAACGGGGCTGCCGTTGCGCGCTAACAACGTCAGCCGGTCGCCGATACTGAGCTGCGCGGCAAGGCCGGAAATCTCCACGGACAGGGATGAAACAGCCGTGACGCGGCCGACGACGGTGGCTGCGTGGTGTTCAGCGATGGCGCCCCGGAGCATGGCGAGGCTGGGGCGAGACAAACTAATCATTATTCAGAACCTGTATCATTTTAAGTCACTTATTGCCAATATTGCTCGTTCTTAGCGACGCATCGTTCGTATTTTCAGAAATAATGCACGGCATAGTAAAAATATGGTTGTGTTCTACACGCTCTGGTGGTAATCCTCGGCTCGTGATCGTGAGGAGGTAGCAATGCGTGTTCTTCTGGTTGAAGACGATTTAACAGCGGCCCGTGGGATTTCCTTGATGCTCCGCGGCCAAGGCGCGATCGTCGATCAGACCGATACGGGGGAAGAAGCGTTGGAGCTGGTGCGGCATTATGATTACGACATCATGGTGCTGGATCTGCTGTTGCCGGACATGGAAGGATACGAGGTTGTGCGGCGGATGCGGGGCAGCCGGGTGGAGACTCCGGTGCTCATTCTGTCGGGTCTGACGCGGCCGCAGGCCAAGGTAAAAGGGTTCGGCATGGGGGCCGATGATTACATCACCAAACCGTTCGACAAGGACGAGTTGATCGCGCGCATCCAGGCGGTGATCCGGCGCAGCAAGGGCTACAGCCAGCCGCTGCTGAAGATCGGCAATCTGCAACTTAATCTGGATAGCCGCGAAGTGTTGGTGGAGGACCGCACGGTGCATCTCACCGGCAAGGAGTACGCCATTCTGGAACTGCTCGTTCTGCGCAAAGGCATGGTTCTGACCAAGGAAGCTTTTCTGAACCATCTTTACGGCGGCATCGATGAGCCGGAGATGAAGATCATCGACGTTTTCATCTGCAAGCTGCGCAAGAAGCTGGCGTCGGCGGGGGCCGGCAATCTGATCGGCACGGTATGGGGCCGGGGTTACATGATGCGCGATCCGAACAGTCAGGCGGCGCAGGCGGCCGCTTCAATGAGCGTGCAGGACACCCTGATCGAGGCGGCCTAAGCCGCCGCCCGTTTGAAAAGGCGCCCTGACGGTCATCTGACGCGGCTTTTTTGCGCTCCGGTGCTCGGAAATCCACGCCAGTTGGCTCGCCAGGCCATCTTTTGAAACGGGCTCTACGGGGATGGATGGAGGTCGGCGACCGTGCCGGCGGAATTGTGGCCGAAGACGGCGTCGAGCCAGGCCCAGCACATTTGCAGGGCGCGCCGCTCGGCAAAGCCGCCTGGGTTGAGGGACATTTCCAGCCAGATGCCGTCCATCATGAGGATGAAACAGGCGGTCATGTCGTCGAGCGCAATGGTGGCGCGTTCTTCCGCGGCCAGGCCGGCAAGCACGCCACGGAGCGCGCGCTGGCGATCGGCCAGAAAACGGCCGAAGGCGGGCTTGAGGTCGAGAACGGAGCGGGAAAGTTGCCAGAACGCGATGTTGGCGCCCATGGTGTTGGCGCCTTCGCCATCGATACTGAGATAGTAACGAATGACCGCATCCATGCGGACGCGGGCGGTGGGGAAATCGCGTTTTAGAATGGGGTCGAGCTGAGCCATGAAGCTTTCGGCCAGAAGGTCGTAGGCGGCTGCGAGCAGTTCATGCCACCCGGCAAAGAAATGGGTGACCAGGCTTGGGGCCACGTTCATTTCGCGGCAAACAAGGCGAAGGCTGGTGCCTTCGGCGCCGTGGCGCGCCAGGCAAGACAGGGTTGTTTCAATAATCAGGCGGCGCCGCGCGTCGTGCGGCAGGCGCGGACGGTTCGGTGGTGGCGTGGTTTCGGCCATGGTACGATAGATGGGTTCGCAACAGAACGATGGCCAGAGGGCGAGGCTGGGGTTGAAGCAAAGGTTAAGAATACAGTCCTTTTTTAAGAGAAGAACCAAATAACCTTTACTTTGTTCGAGACATGACGTCGTTCCGGGCGCGTCAGCAAAGAAGCAAGGTTTTTTGTTTCTCCGTTTAAAAGAGAAACACTTCTTTCTATTTAAGGCGGTAAATCACGTGACTCTATTTGCGTCGTAGCCGTGAGCGGCAAATCAACTTCATTTTCCCCAACTCCCACCGTGAATTCGCCACCTGGGATGTGCCATTTGTTGGTTTGTGTGGCGAAGTCGGCGAGCAGGCGTGGGTCCGCGGTAAGGGACACGTGGTGCGTTTCGCCGGGGGCGAGGGTCGTTTTCGACCAGCCGATCAGGCGCACACCCGGCTTGCCCGTCCGCGATGTTATGTAGGCTTGCGGTGTGTCGGCGCCGCGACGGGCGCCGGTATTGGCGATGTCGAACGATACCGTGAGTGTTGCGCCGCCTTGTACACGCAGGTTCGATAGCGAATAGGTGCTGTATGAAAGGCCATAGCCGAAGGGAAAAAGCGGTCTCTTGCGGTTGCGGGTGAACCAGCGGTAGCCGGCGTCCGCGCCCTCCGCATACGTCACATTCACCTCGGCGCCGACCGGCAAATACATGCCGGCGACGGCCTGGTTCGGCAGATCGGCTTCGGCGGCAGGGAAGGTGACCGGCAGGCGGCCGCTTGGGTTGATCATGCCGAACAGTACGTCGGCAATCGCGTCGGCGCCCCCGGTGCCGGCATACCAGGCTTCCAAAACGGCGCCGACATGGTCGCGCCACGGCATCAACACCGGGCCGGCGGTTTCCAGCACCACCACGGTGCGGTGGTTGGCCGCGGCAACGGCATCGATCAGGCTGTCCTGGGCGCCGGGGAGAGACAGGTTGGGCACATCGCTGGATTCGCCTTCCCACTGGTTGGCGAACACGATCGCCGCGTCCACGCGGGCGGCCAAAAGTGCCGCCTGTCTCGGGTAGCGTCCGTCAACCCATTGCACCTGCACACCCGGCAGGCGCGCCTGAATGGCCGCCAGCGGCGACGGCGGGTCTAATGCCGATACGCGAAAGAAACTGAGGGCATTGCTGACGCCGAGCGGGATTTCGCGGGCGTAGCCGCCCACCGGGGTGACCTGGCTGGAGCCGCCGCCAGCCTGAACACCGGCGTCCCCGTCGGCGCCGACAACGAGCAAGCTATGCAGCGTGCCCGGCAGCGGCAGCGTGTCATTTTGATCGCGGAGCAGCACGATCCCGGCCGATGCGGCATGGCGGGCCGTGGCGACATCTTCCGGCAGCGAATCGTGCGAAGCGGGGGCCGGTGGTGGCACGATCAGACCGGCGGCCAACATGCTGCGCAGGATGCGGGTGACCGCATCATCCAGCCGCGCCTGCGGCACGGTACCGGCGGCGATTGCCTGCCGCAACGGATCGGCGAGAAACCTCTGCGCATCGAGTTCCGCCGCCGACTCCTGGTCCAGGCCGGCGGCGAAATCGCCGACCGCATGCACGCCGCCCCAATCCGACAACACGAAGCCGGGGTAGGCCCAATCATGTTTCAGGATGGTGTTCAGAAGCGTCGGGTTGCCACAGCTATAGGCGCCGTTGAGCTTGTTGTAGGCGCACATAACCGCGCCGGGGTGGCCCTGCTCGATGGCGATTTCGAACGCGAGCAGATCGCTTTCCCGCAGCGCGGCCCAGGGCATCTGAACGTCGAGTGTGTTGCGCTGGCTTTCCTGGTCGTTGGCGGCAAAATGCTTGACGGTCGAGATGACGTGCTGGTCCTGCGTGCCGCGTACCGCGGCGCCGACCATGATGCCGGCCAGTAAAGGGTCCTCGCCGGAATATTCGAAATTGCGGCCGCCGCGGGGCTCGCGGGCGAGGTCTACGCCGCCACCGAGCACCACATTCAAGCCGCGGGCCGCCGCCTCGCGCCCCAGCAAAGCGCCGTTGTGGTAGGCGATAAGCGGATCGAAGCTGGCGGCGGTAGCGACGGAACTGGGCAACGCGACCGCGGTGTCGCCGGGGCGGATGTTGTTGGGATTGGTAATGCCGAGGCTGGCGTCGGTTTCCTGCAAGGCGGGAATGCCCAGGCGCGGAATGCCGGGGACGTAGCCGGCTGAACCGATCGCGCCGGCTGGCTTTGGCGTGGTGATGGCGAAGTAGCCGCGCAACAGGACGAACTTTTCCGCCTGGGTGAGCGAGGCCGTCAGCTTTCGCGCTTCCGCGTCCAGGTCGGCGGCCCGGGCGGCCAGCGGCAAGAATTGCAAGAAATGCAGGAAACACAGCAATCCTAGCACCGGCGTAATGGCCCTGGCCTTTAGGCCGCGCACATCCAATATCGCGTTCATGCACCTCTCAGTACTCGACCAATCGATGATCGTCACCGGGCGGAGTCCGGCGGACAGCATTCGCGAAACCGTGGAACTGGCTCGGCTGTGCGACGGCCTTGGCTACTATCGCTATTGGGTGAGCGAACACCATAGTTCCGATAGTATAGCGGGCACTGCGCCCGAAGTGCTGCTGGGGGCGCTGGCGGTGGCGACACGCCGCATTCGCATCGGCGCGGCCGGCATTATGCTACCGCATTACAGCAGCCTGAAAGTGGCCGAACAGTTCCGCGTGCTGGAGGCACTGGCGCCGGGCCGGGTCGATCTGGGGCTGGGCCGGGCGCCGGGGTCGGATGGGCGCACCGCGTTTGCGCTGAACCCGAATGCGGCGCAGGCGGCCGACTATTTCCCGGCGCAGGTGCGCGACGTGCTGGCCTGGGTGAGCGGCGGTGCCCTGGTGGACAACCATCCGTTCCGCGACGTGAAAGCCCAGCCGCTGGGCCCCGGCGTGCCGGAAGTGTGGGTGCTGGGCAGTTCCAATTATGGCGCGCAAGTGGCCGCGCATTTTGGGTTGCCTTACTGCTACGCGTATTTCTTCAGCGAGGGACTGGGCGCGCGCGAGGCGCTCGATCTGTATCGAGACACCTACAGGCCAAGTGACATGCATCCGCGTCCACACAGCGCAATCTGCGTCATGGCGATTGCAGCGGACACGCAGGCGGCGGCGGAACGGCTCTTCCTGCCGCGCGAGGTGTGGCGCGCCGAGCGTGAACGCGGCCGCTATGTTGCCCTGTCGAGCCCGGCGGAAGCCGCCGCCTACCCCTTCACGGACGACGAGAAGCGCCGCAATGCGGTGCTGCGCGGCCGTGCGCTGTTTGGAACGCCCGATGTGGTGAAGGCGCGATTGACCGAAGTGGCGACGGACCTGGCGGCCAATGAGGTCGCTATCGTGACGGCGACGCACGATCCGGCCGACAGGCGGCGCAGCTTCAAACTGATCGCGGATGCGTTTGGATTGGATGACGAAGGCGTGGATGCCGAACCCGCGGCATTGGCGGCCGATTAGAAGCGGTTAGCGCGCCAAGCCTGGAAGCGCATGGAAAAGTAGCCATAGGCGGCCAGGGCGAGCGCGACCGGCACCAGCAGCAGTGCGACGTAGATCAGCAGGGCGACGCTGGCGACGACGCCGGCCACGAACGAGACACCGAGCGCCACGAGGAACACGCGCGCCGGCCACCCCAGGCGCGGCGACATCTCGCGAAACTGGCCATCGGGCATCATGTCCAACGTGGGGGGCGGATGATCCTGCACCTCGCCAGAGTGGGCCGGTTGGCCATCGGGCGCAAGAAAAACGGGCTGCGCGCTCAGCCGGGCCGCGCCAGGCAGGCGACGACCGCAGGGTTCGGTTTCGGCCGTAACGGTTAAGCAACGCTTTTGGTGTCGACCGGGATCATTCAAACGATGCAGCCGGCACCGCGGCGGCGTCGCGCGGCGTTTCGAGATCGACACCGCCGACGCGACGCTCCGTCAGTGCGCCGCCCAGCCGCAATCGCGCGGTCACGGCCGGCAGGTTGATGATTGCCCTGAGAGCAACAGTCTTTTCGTTCTTTTTTTAAGAAATAACAGCTGCCTTATCTTTTGTGCCGTCACAGGGGAGTTTGCAATGACCGTTTCCGTATTTATTGGCATCAGCGTTGATGGGTTCATTGCCCGGCTGGATGGCGGGCTCGATTGGCTGATGGACGCCGGCGAGGAGCCGCGTGGCTATGACGAATTCATCGCCGGCGTCGATGCGCTGGTGATGGGGCGGAACGCCTTCGAGACGGTGCATGGTCGAGGCGTGGCCATATGACGATATGCGCGTGGTGATCCTGAATGGGCGGCCGCTCGACCTTTCGGCGGTTCGTGGCGGCGTGGTCGAACAGATGGCGCGCCGGGCGAGATCGTGGCGACACTTGCGGCGTCGGGCGCGCATCATCTTTATGTCGATGGCGGGATTACGATCCAGGGTTTCCTGCGCGCGGGTTTGGTCGATCGCCTCATCATTGCGCGGGTGCCGGTGCTGATCGGCGAGGGAATACCCCTGTTCGGCGCCTTGCCGCACGATGTGCGCCTACGTCATGTTATGACGCGGACTTTTGCGAGCGGGCTGGTGCAGTGCGAATATGCAGTTGATTGAAGGTGGGGATTGAAGGTGAGGCTTGCCGCGATGAGCGCTTGCTCGTTGCGTCCCGTTTTCCACCGATTGCACAATGATGTCTGACAAGGCGGCCAAATCCGGCGGCATTCTTACGAATACCGCTGTCAAATCCATGTTCGGGTCGGAGGACAATCGGGCAAAGCCGGCCATTGCGGCGTCGCTTTTCAGCAGATGGCTGTCCGTGCCGAAGCCTAACCGTATTTTCCGAACAACGAACGTACTTTCTCCTCGGCTGTTTTTACACAACCTAGTCCGCTGCCTCCAGCACATCGACGAAACACCGCACCAGGTCCGCGGCGCGGACGGGTTTGCGGAGGAGGGTGAATTGTCCCCCGTCCGGGTCGGGCGTGACGATTTCGCCGACGTGGCCGGTGAGGAGGATGGCGGCCAGGCCCGGGCGGCGGGCTTGGGCTGCGGCGATGAGGTCCACGCCGTTCATGTCGGGCATCGAATAATCCGAGACGATGACGTCGACGGGATCGCCGTGGTCGATCTTGTCGAGCGCGGCGCGGGCATTTTCGGCGACGGTGATGATGCATCCGTAGGGGGCGAGCGAGTCGATCATGGTTTCGCGCACAAGCTCGTCGTCGTCCACCAGCAGCACGTTGCGTTGGCGGGCGGCCGGGATGGGGGTGAAGGGGGTGGGCGGCCGCGGGCGGGCCGCGGCGTCGGCTTCGGTGCGCGGTAGCCAGAGCGTGACCGTGGTGCCCTGGCCTTGGGTGCTCTCGATAGCGAGGGCGCCGCCGGATTGTTCGGCGAAGCCTTTCGCCATGGAGAGGCCGAGGCCGGTTCCGCGGCCTTTCGGCTTGGTGGTGAAAAAGGGCTCGGTGGCGCGCGCCAGGGTTTCGGGGTCCATGCCGGTGCCGGTATCGGCGATTGTGATGCGGACATATTGGCCGGGTGCCAACGGCGGATCTGCGCCTTGTCTGGTGATGATTTCGCGGGCGGCGCGCATGGTGAGGGTGCCGCCGAACGGCATAGCGTCGCGGGCGTTGGTGGTGAGGTTAACAATGACGGTATCGAGTTGGGTGCGGTCGGCAAGCAGGCGGGGCAGGCCGGGGGGTGCTTCGATTCTGAAGCCGATGGCGGGGTCGAAGGTGGGACGCAGCAATTCGTGGAGGCTGCCGAGCAGGTCGGCGGGATCGATGGGTTCGGCGGACAGGGTATCCTCGTGGGCAAAGGCGAGCAGGCGGCGGCTGATGGCGCCGCCGCGCTCGGCGGCTTCGAGAATGCGGGCCGAGAGGCGGCGAACCTGGCCGCCATCCTGTGTGCGGTTGGCGATGGAAACGGCGCTGCTGGCGACGGCTTGCAGAAGATTATTGAAGTCGTGGGCGATGCCGCCGGCGAGCTGGCCGAGTGCGGCCATGCGCTGCGAATGGGCGACCTGGGCCTGGGCACGTTCGCGGGCGTCGGTTTCGGCTTGCAGGCGCGCCGCGGCGAGGAAGTGGTCGACGAACAGCTGAGCGTTCCATGTGAGATTCACGATGATGACGACGGCGTAAACGAACATGAGGGCGGTGAGGCTGAGGTCGACTGGGCTGCCGGCATGCACCAGGGCGTAAATGGCGCCGGCGGCGACCATGCTGACGTAGCAGAGGCCTGCGATGGGGATGGTGCCGAGAACGAAAGCGCCGGCGCACATCATGCCGGCGGTGAGGCAGCCGACGAGGAGCTGGATTTGCGGCGGCGCGCCTGCGAAAACAATCACCGGGACGGCGCCCCAAAGAGTGCCGAACAGCAGGCCGTGCAGGATGGCTCGGCGCACGGCACGGGCGGAGGCGGGCCGGTGCGGGTCGCGGCGTGTGCGGCTGAGCCAGCCGCGGGCGTAGTAGCAGGCCATGGCGAACAGGAACACCGACCAGACCAGTAGAGATGGGCGCAAAAGGCCCATGTGATTGAGCGTGGTGAGAAGGATGACGCCGTTGATGCAGCTCGCAACCATGGCCACCGGGGTGAGGCGGGCGATGCTGTCGATCTGGGCGGCGCGCAGCAATCCTGCGTGTTCGGGCTCGGGAGTGGTGAGACCGAGGCTGATGGCGAGCGAGTTGGGCAACCATCGGGTCCACCGCAACGTTTGTGGCAACGCCGGTGTCGCGTTAAAGCGCGGGTACGCGCGGCGGTCTTCCTCGGACATCCCGATCCCGCCTCCAGTGCAGGTGATGTGGACTGGCGCCCCTTGATGCGGCGAAAATCCTAAAATTTCAACATCTGTTTGGAGGCGCTGCGTGCGAAGTACCACGGGTGCTCGTGGCATGGATGTGGGAAAGCGAGCCGCGGTGGCGCGCTGGGCGTCATTGCGTGAACTGGTGTAAATGCACGGTTGTTTTTTTGGAATGAATTTCGGCGGGCTCGGACGTTATGGTTGTGCAAGTAAACAAAACGTGATCCAAATCGCGTTTCGGCCCGGAAAGGAGGAGAGGAGTGATTTCTTTTTTTCAAAAAGAAACAAAAAACTTTTTTAATTTTGTGGTCGTGATAAAACGAGCAAAGGTTTTTTGGGTGCTTTTTTCAAAAGAGAACGGCTTCCTTTCACTTCCCGACTAAGTGGCCGTCAGCTACTTCGTCGAGCAACATCCAAACGCGCCAGGGCTCGAGCTCCACGTCCGGATCGTTAAGCAAGCGTTCAACTTCTTCGAGTTTATCGTCGAGGTCGGTCTGGGTCATCGGCCGCCATCCCTGCACGCGATTCTGCTTTTTCTGCATGCCGATGTAACGCGAAAACTTGAGGTAAGTTGCGGCCTACAGTGCCGCCTGAGGGACCGTTCGACATTGACTGAATCAAGTTGCGGGGTCGAACGGGCCCTAAGCTTCTGTTTGAAAAGGCGTCTTTGTCGGCGTGCCGACGCATTTATTGGTCGGCGATATCTTACGTCGTCGAGAGAACCGCGGGCGCCAGAGCGGGGGCGCCCGCCTGTTTATGGCTAGGGTTGCGGAAGCGCATTTCGCCGTCGGAGGCGGCGTCAGGCGGCGTGGCGCCGAACAACTCCAGGCGTGAGGCGCAGGTAACGGCGACGACGTATTTCGCCTCGGCGCGGGTGAGGAACTGGCGGGCGGCGCCTTCGAGCCGAAGCTGCTCGCGAAGGATGCGCCATTCGAGGCGGTCGGTGTCCTCGACGAACATGGCCAGGATGCCGGGGCGGGTGCCGGTGAGGCGGGCGGGGGCAAGCTCGGCCATGCGGCGCTGTACGGCTTCGGCGACCTCGTCCTCGCGGGCGGCGCGGGCGGCCATGGCGAAGACGGCGTTGCCGGCGCCGGTGACGGCGAGATGGGCTTCGGGGCCAAATTCGCGGCGGAGACCTTCCATGAGGCCTGACTCGCCGGCCTGGGAGCCGGCGAGAAGGAGGGGCTCGAGCCGCAGCACGGCGGCTTCATCATGGTCGGCGCGGCGACGCTCGGACAGCAGTCGGGTGATGCGGGCGTGCAGGTCGGCCAGGGCGGCGGTGTCGCTGTCGGGTACATCGGCCTTGAGGCCGTCATCGTGTATTGCGGCCTTGAGGCCGTCGTCGTGCAGTGCGGCCTTAAGGCCGCGGGGGAGAGTCATTTTCAGCAAGTAACGGCCAGGATGGGCGGCGAGCCAGTCCTGCAATTCGGGGTCGATGCGGTCGAGCAGGTTGAACCAGGCGCCGCGGTGGACGTCGCGGCCGGCCTCGGCGGAAACCACTTCACAGACGACCTCCGCCTCGATGCCACCGCGGGAGATCAGCAGGTCGAAGGAGGCGGCATCGGCAAGGCCGGCATAAAGCACGGTGAAGCCGCGCTCGCGCTGGGTGCGGGCGACGCGCAGGAGATGGAACAGGGGGATGAGGGTGTTCGGGCCAGTGAGCGCGTGCTTTAGGGCCTTGTGCAGGCGGTCGCGGCCTTGCGGGGCGAGGTCGGCGTGGAGCTGGCGGAGCTCATCGAGGAGCACGCTGACCTGGGTTTCGGCCGCGCTGGCGGGATTCAAGCCGGTGCGCAACATGCGGTCGAGCAGCAATTCGAGGGTGTGTTGGCGCGCCAACGCCCGGCCGGCATAACCGGGTGTGCAGCCCGCCCGAATGTCGCGCAACCGCGCGGACCAGAGCGGACGGCCAATCGCTTCCAGCACGGTTTCGAAGTCAATCATTTCGGTTAAGTCGCTGATCCAGGTTTCGTGCGGTAATCATGCAGAAGATGCAATGCTGCACATACTCACAATTAGGTGAGTGCACGGGAAATGCGCCCTGCGGCGGCGCGCCCAGTCGCGGTTTTTCATGCGGATGTCGGAAGGCGCGCTTCGGTTGACGCGGTGGGATTTTGCGCGCGGTGGCGCAGCAGATGGTCGGCCAGGACGCAGGCCATCATAGCCTCGCCGACCGGGACGGCGCGGATGCCGACGCAGGGGTCGTGGCGACCGGTGGTGACTATTTCGGTGTCGGTGCCATCGCTGGCGACGGTGGAAACGGGGGTGAGGATCGAACTGGTGGGTTTGACGGCGAAGCGGGCGACGACGGGCTGGCCGGTGGAGATGCCGCCAAGGATGCCGCCGGCGTGGTTGCTTTCGAACACCACGCGGTCGCCTTGCATGTGCATGCGATCAGCATTGTCCTCGCCGTGCAGCGTGGCGGCGGCGAAACCGTCGCCGATTTCGACGCCCTTGACGGCGTTGATGCTCATCAGGGCGGCGGCGAGGTCGGCGTCGAGCTTGGCGTAAATCGGGGCGCCGAGGCCGACCGGGACGTTGTCGCCAACGATTTCGATGACGGCGCCGACGGAGGAGCCAGATTTGCGGATGTCGGCGAGGTAGGTTTCCCAGTCGGCGGCGGCTTGGGCGTCCGGGCAGAAGAACGGGTTGGTGGCGACGGTATGCCAGTTCCAGTGGGCGCGGTTGATTGTGTGCTGGCCGATCTGGATCAGCGCGCCGCGGATGAGCACGGTGTCGCCGAGTATCTTGCGGGCGATGGCGCCGGCGGCGACGCGCATGGCTGTTTCGCGGGCGGAACTGCGGCCGCCGCCGCGGTAATCGCGAAAGCCGTATTTCAGATCGTAGGTGATGTCGGCATGGCCCGGGCGGTAGGCGCGGGCGATGTTTGAATAGTCCTTGCTGCGCTGGTCGATGTTGTCGATGAGCAGCGATATGGGCGTGCCGGTGGTGCGGCCTTCGAAGGTGCCGGAGAGGATGCGGACGGTGTCCGGTTCCTGGCGCTGGGTGGTGAATTTGGATTGGCCGGGGCGGCGGCGGTCGAGGTAGGGTTGGATGTCGGCCTCGGTCAGCGAGAGCCCGGGGGGGCATCCGTCGACGACGCAGCCGATGGCAGGCCCGTGGCTTTCGCCCCAGGTGGTGACCCGGAACAGATGGCCAAAACTGTTGAAACTCATCCGCCGTCGGTGACGGTCGCGATGTCCGGCGCGTTGGGATTTTTCATGCCGACGATGTGATAGCCGCAATCGACATGGTGGACTTCGCCGGTGACGGCGGTGGACATGTCGGACAGGAGATAAAGGCCGGCATTGCCGACTTCGTCGAGACCGACATTGCGTTCCATCGGCGCATTGAGCTGGTTCCAGCGCATGATGTAACGAAAATCGCCGATGCCGTTGGCGGCCAGCGTTTTCACCGGGCCGGCGCTGATGGCGTTGACGCGAATGCCGCGCGCGCCGAAATCGGCGGCGAGATAGCGCACCGAGGCTTCCAGCGCAGCCTTGGCGACACCCATGACGTTATAGTGCGGCACGACTTTTTCGGCGCCGAGATAACTGAGGGTCAGCAGCGCGCCGCCTTGCGGCATGAGTTCGGTGGCGCGGCGGCAGACCGCGGTGAAGCTGAAACAGGAAATATCGAGCGCTTGCAGGAACGCGGCGCGCGGCGTGTCGACATAGCGTCCGCGCAGGAACTGCTTGTCGGCAAAACCGATGGCGTGAACGAGGAAGTCCAGGGTTCCCCATTCTTCGCGAATGGTGTTGAAGGCGGTGTCCATGGCGTCGTCGTCGCTAACGTCGCAGGGCAATACATGCGTACTGCCGACGCTTTCGGCGAGCGGCCGCACGCGTTTACCGAGGGCGTCGCCTTGGTAGGTGAAGGCGAGTTCGGCGCCTTGGGCGGCGCAGGCCGCGGCAATGCCCCAGGCAAGCGAGCGTTCATTGGCAACGCCCATGATCAGGCCGCGACGGCCCTGCAGGAGCGTTCCTTTCAGCGGCAAGGTCAGTGTGCTGTCCAAACTGAAACTCCTGGTGAGGCTTGGGGGGGCGGCTTGTTGTGGTGGTGCCACGGGCCGGCGGCGGCAGGCAAGCGGTAGGTGGGGTTGCGCCTGCCGGCGGCGGGCGCAGATTGGCTGGATCACCACAGTAGCATGGGCATGGCCGAGTCCGACGATCCTTTCTCGCTGTTTGCCACCTGGTTCGCGGAGGCGGAGCGGGGTGAGCCGAATGACCCGAACGGGATGGTGCTCGCGACCTCGACGCCGGACGGGCGGCCGAGTGCACGGATGGTGTTGCTGAAGGGCTGGGATACGGACGGCTTTGTTTTCTACACCAACCTGGAGAGCCGGAAGGGACGGGAACTCCAGTCCAATCAGGCCGTGGCGCTGCTGTTCCATTGGAAGTCGCTGCGCCGGCAGGTGCGGATCGAGGGGTTGGCCGCGCCGGTCAGCGATGCGGAGGCGGACGCGTATTTTGTGACCAGGCCGAGGCTGTCCCGGCTGGGTGCGTGGGCGTCCGATCAGTCGAGGACGCTGGAGTCGCGGGGCGCGTTGGTGGCCAAAGTTGCGGCGTTGGAGGTGCGATATGCGGTGACGGAGATACCAAGGCCGCCGCATTGGTCCGGTTACAGGGTGCGGCCGGAGCTGTTTGAATTCTGGCAGGACATGCCGTTCCGCCTGCACGACCGGACGGTGTACGCACGCGATATCGATAGCTGGCGGATCGAAAAGCTATACCCGTGAAGATCGGCCAAGGAAGGAAGTATTGCTTTTTTGTAGATTAGAAGTTTTTTGGTTCTTTTTTTCAAAAAAGAACTGCTTCCTTGCCCAACTGGACTCTTTGGATGTTGCCGACCATCCAGCCGAAGCCGTTCCAAATGTGCCCTTCAATGATCGTTTCGCCGTTGCCGGAGATTGTCAGCCGGTTGTAGGCGTTGGGCTCGCCGCGCAGACGGGTGGAGGTGGCCGATCCGCCCTGCAGGATCAAGGGAGATGCCGATCGGCCGGCTCGCAGGCGGGCGTAGCTGCGGTGCAGGTGGCCGGCGAGCACGAGTGCTACGTGATGGTCGGCAAGGGCGGTGAGCGCTCGTTCCGCGCCGCCCACGGTTCGGGCATTCGGCGAGGATTCCGGCGCCAGGAGCGGGTGGTGCGCGGCGACAATGCGGATGAGATTTGGCGGCGCGCTGTCGAGCCGCGCGATCGCGCGGCCGAGGCGTGATTTGGTCACGCGGCCGCGTGACCAATCCAGATACAGGCCGGCGCGTCTGGCGGTGTTGAGGCCTTGTACGACGATCGTATCGTCCTGCCAGCCGGGTTCGGTTTCGGGGGAGATTTCCTCGTGCCAGCGCCGGTATGGATCGAGAAATCGTTCGTCGAGCCGGTAGGGCGAAATGTCGTGATTGCCGGGCACGCTGAGGACGTGCGCGGCGCAGGCTTGCATGAATTTCTTGGCGTCGCGGAATTCGCTGCGGCGGGCGCCCTGGGTGAGGTCGCCGCTGACGATAACGAGGTCGGGCGGATCACTTTGCAGGGCGCGTAATAGGCCATTGACGACGGCCGGGTCGGTGGCGCCGAAATGCAGATCGGAAAGATGGGCAATACGTGTCATGCGGCGGCAGCCATGACATTCAGGGCTTTTTTTATGAGCGCAATATTAGCCGGGCTGGGCAGCAGATGCTCCTCGCCGTCGATTAGAACGCGCAACGATGCCGTGGGGCCGGCGATGGTAATGTGTTCGCCTTTCAGAATGGTGACCGCGGGATCATCGGCGATGCGGCCGCTTGCTGCGCGCAACGCGAGGCGCAGGAACGCGAATAGGGAACGATGGCGCACGGCATAGAGGCATAGCACGCCGGCATCGAGGTGGCTGCGGCCGAACAGCCGGCCGGAGGTGTCGTCGAGCGCGTTAACGGTGATGGTAAGGGCTGGCGTGCGCACGCGGTGGTGGGCGCCGTCGACTATTACGCGGAACGTGAGGGCGCGGTGGCGCACCGTGGCGCGCAGGAAGGCGCGGCCGAAATGCAGCCAGGCGGCAATGCCGTTGCCGCGGCGCCGGCCCATTTCGCGATGATGGCCGAGGCGCGCGGGGCTGCCGAGCATGAGGGCACAGAGGAAAACGTGGCCGTCGATGTCGCCGACATCGATGTCGCGGCGATGGCCTTCGGTCAAAATGCGGATGGCGGCGCTTTGGTCATCGGGCGGAATGCCGAGGTCGCGGGCGAGCAGGTTGGCGGTGCCGGCGGGAATGATACCGAGGGCGGCTCCCGTGTTGGCGAGCACGGCGGCGGCACAGGCGACGGTGCCGTCGCCGCCGGCGACCACGATCAGATCGGCGCCCTGGTCGTGGGCTTGCCGGAGTCGGTCGGGTAGGGCACCCGGCGGCGGTGACACGATGTCGAAGCCGGCGGCGGCGAGGTTTTTCGTGAGCATGCCGGCGCTGCCGTCCTGGCCGAGGAGGGCGCCGGCTTTTTCGTTCATGACGAGGGCGATCGTGCCGCGGCAGGTTGCTGTGTGTTGCGATGTGCGTTCCATTGGGAGAGAAGGCCGGCGAGACTTGCGGGTTCCTGGCGTCCAGTTCCAACATCAGCGATGGGGAAGAGTTTGGTCATGAGTTGGGGAGCGACCGTCTTCTTGGCTGCCGGACTAGCCGGCGTACCGGTCGCCGCGAGGGCGGCAAATGAAACGACATTGCTCGGCCAAGCGCTGGTCGAGGCGCGCAGCAATCTGACGCTCAGGGGCGGCCATTTCGCCGGCGACGGCGCGCTAAAGCTGACCGACGCGATCGCGCAATCGCGGTATGTGGCGCTGGGAGAAGACCATTTCACGCGCGAAATACCGCAGTTTGCCGCGGCGGTGTGCGACGCTATGGCGCCGCAGGGGCTCGCGGCGATGGCGGTGGAAACCGGACCCCAGGTCAGCGAACTGGTGGCACCGAAGCTTGCGCGCGGCACGGCTTCCGCCGCTCTAACGGCGCTCATCCACCAATACCCCGACAGCGTCGCGTTCCTTAACATGCGCGATGAGGTCGATCTGGCAACGCATTGCGCGCGCGACGCGGGGCCGGCATTCAAGTTCTGGGGCCTGGATCAGGAGTTTCTCGGCGCCGCGGGATGGTTGCTAGACCTGATCGTGCAACAGCACGTTACGCCAAAGGCAGAAGCGGCGATTGGCGCCTTGCAGGCCGAAGAGCGGCGCGATGCGCAGGACGCCGCGCGCACCGGCGATCCCATGCAGTTGTTCATGTTTCGGGCGCGTGATCGCGAATTGGCGCAGACCGAGGAGATGCTGAAATCCGAAGGCCCGCCGGCCGCCCTCGCGCTTTTTCACGAACTTGTTGTCAGCCACGCGATCTATGCCTCGCACGGGGCACACCGGGACCGGTCCAACCACGCGCGCGCGTTGTTGCTGAAGCAGACCTTTCTGCACGACCTGCAAAGCCTGGATATTGGCGCGCGGCCGCCCAGGGTGCTGCTGAAATTTGGCGACGGTCATCTTTATAAGGGGATAAATCCGCTGGACCAGCGCGACCTCGGCAATTTTGTCGCCGAACTGGCCGACGGGCAGGGCGCCCAATCATTGCATATTGCGGTGCTTGGGATGAGGGGCGTGCACCGGCTTTATGCCGCTTATGGAAACAAGACGCGATTGGAGCCGTTTGCGCTCGATCAAGGCGACGACTACGCTTGGCTGAAACCCGCGGTCGCGGCCGTCATGCCGTCCGGATGGACGATGATAGATTTAGCACGCCTGCGGTTCCGAAAATTATCCGGTGTCGGGCCGGAATGGGAGCGGATCATTTATGGCTATGATTTCCTTGTGCTGATCCCTGAGGTGACGCCGGCCGATCCGCTGTGATTAGGGCCCCTGAGGAGTCCACGCTAAGGAGTAAAAGTCTTTTGCTTTTTTTCAAAAAGAACGACTTCCTTCCGCGTGGTTGCAGCGGGCATATATGATCGGCTATTTCTACCCGCAAGGTTAGCCAGACAGGAGCATTCTCGATGTTGACGCCGGAATCGTCGATTGGCAGCGGCGTGTCCGCCGCGTTGCGGCGGGGCATGCATGAGCATTGGGGTCTGTTCCTGGCGGAGGGCGTTGTGCTGGTGGCGTTGGGCGCCGGCGCGATCCTGATCCCGCCGTTGGCGGGCTTGGCCACGACCGTGTTTTTGGGATGGTTGTTCCTCATTGCCGGGGCTGCGGGCCTGGTTTCGACAGTGCGGGGGCGGCGGGCGCCCGGATTTGGCTGGTCGCTGGTGTCGGCGCTTGCCGCGCTGATTGCGGGATTCGTGTTGGTGGTGCACCCTCTGCAGGGGCTGATTACGCTGACTTTGGTGCTGACGGCTTTCTTTGCGGCCGATGGCGTGGTGATGATTGGTTTGGCGCTTTCGCACCGGCGCGAGTTTTCGGGGCGGTGGGAGTGGATGCTGATCAACGGGGTGGTTGATCTGGTGCTGGCCGGCATCGTTATTTCCGGGATGCCGGGGAGTTTTGCCTGGGTGCTGGGGCTGCTTGTCGGGATCGATCTGCTGTTTGGCGGCACCACGCTCATTGCCATGGCTTTGGTGGCGCGGCGGGAGGTCGAAGAAGGAAGGAAGTAGTTCTTTTTTGACAGAAAGAATCAATAAACTTTGCTTTGTTAGGGCTCGACTTTGGCTTATCGAACGCCGCGCACGCGGCTTGCCACGCATGAGGTCACCAATCAGCCGCATCCGCTGGAAGATGTTAATCTCTTTACCAGCGACGCGATTTTGAGCTCGGCTTGCGATTGGTCGGGGGCGGCGCGGTATGCGGACCGCCTGACGGCCTTTGGCGCGCGTGTTGGGGCGGCGGAGACGCAGGCGCTGGCGGTGCAGGCCAATCGGACGGTGCCGGTGTTCTTGCCGTATGATCGGTTTGGGCAACGGATCGACGAGGTGGAGTTCCACCCGGCCTATCATGCGTTAATGCGGTTGGGTCTTGAGGCCGGGGTGGCCGGTGCTGCGTGGAATGTGCCGGCGTGCGGCCATGCACTGCATGCGGCGCTGCTGTTCCTGATGGGCCAGGCCGATTATGGCGTGTGCTGCCCGATGTCGATGAGCTATGCCGTGGTTCCGGCCTTGCGTGTTGCGCCCGCCGTCGCCGCGCAATGGGCGCCGCGGGTGACGGCGGAGGTCTATGACCCGCGCTTTATTCCGGCATCGGAAAAGCGTGGCGCGACGATGGGCATGGCGATGACGGAGAAGCAGGGCGGGTCGGACGTGCGGGCCAATACGACGCGGGCGGAACCGCAGGCGGATGGCACGTATTTGCTGACGGGCCACAAATGGTTTTGTTCGGCGCCGATGTCCGACGCGTTCCTGACATTGGCTTACGCGCACGGCGGATTGACGTGCTTCCTGGTGCCGCGGTGGCGCGCCGATGGGGAACGCAACGACATCGAGATACAGCGGCTGAAGGACAAATTGGGCGACAGGTCGAATGCGTCCTCGGAAATCGAATATCGCGGGGCTGAGGCGGTTCGGGTCGGCGCGGAGGGGCGCGGGGTTCGCACGATTATCGAAATGGTGCAGTTGACCCGGCTTGATTGCGTCATCGGATCGGCAACTCAGATGCGGCAGGCGGCAGCGCTGGCGGCGTGGCATGTCGCGGGGCGGACGGCGTTTCAGCGCCGGCTGATCGACCAGCCGGTGATGCGTGCTGTTCTGGCGGACGTGGCGTTGGATGTGGAGGCGTCAGTGGCGTTGGCTTTCCGACTGGCGCAGGCTCTGGACCGGGCGGACGACCCGCATGAGGCCGCGATTGCAAGGATCGGCATGCCGCTGGCGAAATATCTGGTGACCAAGCGGGTGCCGGCGGTTGTTGCGGAGGCGATGGAATGTTTCGGAGGTGTTGGCTATGTCGAGGAAACACCCCTGGCGCGGCTATTCCGGCAGTCGCCGCTGAACGCGATATGGGAGGGCAGCGGCAACGTTATTGCGCTGGACCTGCTGCGGGCGCTGGCCCGCGAGCGGCCGGCGTGCGATGCGCTCATCGCGGAATTACGCGACGCGGCCGCGGGGGATGCGGGGTTCGGCGAGATCGCGGTGGAGGCTGAGAAGCTGCTGTCCGCGCCGGTGCCTGAAGCGGTGGCACGGCGCGCCATT
>Ga0116228_10000590_pt1 | contig 28099 bp, 30 predicted proteins | sample S1TSphfallax_2_FD_89694 | JGI IMG/M metagenome (GOLD analysis project Ga0116228, IMG submission 89694) | Host-associated microbial communities from peat moss isolated from Minnesota, USA - S1T2_Fc - Sphagnum fallax MG | ecosystem: Host-associated > Plants > Peat moss > Unclassified | place... | reverse complement strand
CATCGCTTGGCTTTTGACGAAGCAAGAGATCAATATCTTTGGTTTCGCTTTGGCTGGGATAATAAAAATATGATTCAGTATATAATTATGTATCTCTGTATAAAGAATGGCAAAATTTGGGTCGAAGAAGATGCAACTAACTTATGTGTTGTTGAAGATTTATTATTGGTGGGAATACCTCAAAATGATATTGTTTTGGGGTTTCATCATCCCAGTAAACGAGGTATGACAGAATTTGCTACTACTTGAAGAGGGAGCAGGGAAGGGTGTTTTAAAAGTCCTCTTTTTGGTAGCAAACCGTTTTAGATCCCCTAAATCCCCCTTAAAAAGGGGGACTTTAACTCCCCTTGGAAAGAGGGTGAGGGGGGACTAAAAGCATCTAAAATTACAGCACAATACTTTTCAAACATCCTCTAAGATAGAACAATACCGCTTCTGGGAATTTATGTCTGTGGCTATATTGATGCTCAAGTTCTTCGCTCATTAAGATATTAATAGTCTCTAAGCGATCGCCGGTGCTAGTTGATAAACCTGTTCAGCTACTTTTGCTAAACGTTGCATACCAGTGACAATTTCCCCATCACTTCCCGTCAAGCTAATTCTGAGACACTGGTGTTTATGTTGCCATTCTTCCCTGAGTCCTGGGAAAAAGCTACTACCGGGAACAACAATTACACCTACTTTCTTCAGTTCTTGATAAAATTCCCAGTCGCTCACTGGTAAATCCTGTAACCACAACCAAGCAAAAATTGCTCCTTCACCGCGATGGAGGAACCAAGGTAAATTTTTTGGCATAGCAGCATCTAAGGTATTTTCCAACAAGTCGAATTTTTGCTGATAGAAAGGACGAATGACAACTTGGGAAATTTCAGCTAAAGCACCAGAGTTAATCGCTTTAGCAGCGATCGCCTGTCCATAACGGGAAGAATGGATTCCGACATTAGTTTGGAAACATTCCAAAACGTGAATTAATTGTTCGTCTCCAACCACAATACCAATCCGTTCTCCCGGTAAACCCGCCTTAGATAAACTTGTACAGTGGAGGATATTTTCCCCAAAAATCAGGGACATATCTGTGAAATTCAAAGCTGGAAAAGGTGGTGCATAAGCCGAGTCTATTAATACTGGTACATCATAACTTCTCGCCAAAGCTGCAATTTTTCTCACCTCTTCATCAGTTAATACATTACCTGTAGGGTTACAAGGACGAGAGAAAAGCACGCAGCCAGTTTTTGCAGTAATGACAAGTTGACTAAAATCAGGACGATATTTGAACCTATGAGCAGATTGGTCGATATCCAAAGCAGGTTTGTAAGCAACTAATGCTTCTGGAGCTAAACAAACACCTCCATAGCCAGTATAATCAGGACTAAGCGGGAGGACAATTTGCTTTAATTCGCCATCGCTAGTGTAACCACCAAAAGCATTCGCAGCATAAAAATACAGAGTTTGACTACCAGAAGTAATCAGAATATTGCGATCCGTTAACTTTAAGCCATAGCGTCGGTTGAAATCAGCAGCGATCGCCTCCAGTAAAGGAGCATAACCCTGACTAGAACCATAACGACAAACTACCTCACCAAATTCAGAACTAGCTAGTAATTCATTTGTACAATCGCGCCACAACTTTTCCACCTCTGGTAGAATCAGCGGATTACCTGCACTCAAATTGTGTAATTCCTGCCCTGTATTAGCTCTCAGAGTTTCGTTAATATCCTTCATAATTGCTCTTACGCCAGTTAAGTTGGACATTTGAGCACCGATTTGAGTAAGGGCAGGTTTCATAGGCTTGGTATAAACTAAATCAACTAAAACTAATTACAGAATATCTGACAAAATACAATCGTTCATCATATTAACCTATGTTTTTATTAATCTCTAGCCTTTATTTGCCCATACCCTAAAAATATAAAAGCCCCACTCGTGAGGTGGGGGGGTTTCTCTTGTAATAGTACAAATTTACTATACATATTTTCTTTTGACAAGTAATTCTGGGAAGATTTTCTCTGAAATGAAATTTATTTATCTAGTCCAAAAAGGAGAAAAATATTGGAAGTCAAAGCAGCAGTAGCCTACAGCGCCGGTCAACCTTTGAAAATCGAGACAGTTAAAATCGACGCTCCACAAGCGGGAGAAGTTTTGGTAGAGATTAAAGCGAGTGGAGTTTGTCATACAGATGCTTATACCCTCTCTGGAGCAGATCCAGAAGGATTATTTCCCGCAATTTTAGGACATGAAGGTGCTGGTATAGTTGTAGAAATAGGCGCTGGAGTTACCAGCGTCAAACCAGGAGACCATGTAATTCCCCTTTACACTCCTGAATGTCGTCAATGTGATTACTGTTTAAGTCGGAAAACAAATCTCTGTCAAGCAATTCGCACCACCCAAGGAAAAGGAGTTATGCCTAATGGGACTAGTCGATTCAGCATTAACGGAGAAACAATCTACCACTACATGGGGACTTCTACTTTTGCCAACTATACAGTATTACCAGAAATTGCTGTCGCCAAAATTCGCCCAGATGCTCCTTTTGACAAAGTATGCTATATCGGTTGTGGAGTAACAACTGGGATTGGGGCTGTGATTAACACAGCTAAGGTGGAACCAGGAGCTAACGTGATAGTCTTTGGACTTGGTGGTATTGGCTTAAATGTGATCCAAGGAGCAAGGATGGTAGGGGCGAACATGATTGTGGGAGTAGATATCAATCCCACAAAACGCGCCTTAGCCGAGAAATTTGGTATGACCCACTTTGTCAATCCCCAAGAAGTTGCAGGTGATTTAGTCCCTTACCTAGTGGATTTGACCAAAGGAGGCGCTGATTATAGCTTTGAGTGTATTGGTAATGTTAAGACTATGCGCCAAGCACTAGAATGCTGTCACAAAGGCTGGGGTGTCAGCGTGATTATCGGAGTCGCCGCTTCCGGTCAAGAGATTAGTACCCGTCCTTTTCAATTAGTCACGGGGCGCGTGTGGAAAGGGACAGCATTCGGTGGCGCTAGAGGACGTACAGATGTACCTAAAATAGTCGATTGGTACATGGATGGCAAAATCAACATCGATGATTTAATTACCCATATCATGCCAATTACAGAGATTAATCAGGCTTTTGACTTGATGCACAAAGGAGAATCAATTCGTAGTGTAGTGACTTTTTAGGTCTTTGGGCTGGAAAAATTTAGTCAAGTCTCACATTGCATAGTTTTACAGCGATAGATAAGATGGAGAAACTAGAGCCAGTTGACTGTAAATTAATAATTCTTTACAGTTTGACTGACTTGCATGGGAGTCAATTGCGTAAATAATTAATGGCGATGTGGCTGATGAATAGGTCATTTGAGGCGATATTGCTGCAATAATTTGTCCAAAACGCCTATTACATTGTTTAAAGTTATGTAGCCTTTTGATTACAGCCCATCAACCACTGCGGTAAACTATGCCTTGATATTATTCTTTCGCAGAGAAGAACACTCGAAAGGAGCCTTTTTTTCAAATGTCTCATACCGTAAAAATCTACGATACCTGTATTGGATGCACCCAATGTGTCCGTGCTTGTCCAACTGATGTACTGGAGATGGTTCCTTGGGATGGCTGCAAAGCTGCTCAAATTGCCTCTTCGCCCCGCACAGAGGACTGTGTAGGCTGCAAGCGTTGTGAAACTGCTTGCCCTACTGACTTTTTGAGCATCCGTGTTTATCTTGGTGCTGAAACTACCCGTAGCATGGGTCTAGCTTACTAGGAAGAAAGCAGGGGGAGTCGGGGGAGTTAGGGAAGCAAGGGAAACGAAAGGATTTTCTTGATTTCTTACCTCGCCTGATTCTTCAGCTTTCTTCTTCTCTTATTTGATTGATCGAAAAGTTTATAAAACGCTAATTCTAGTGTGAGGAGGAGCAAATTGCTCCTTTTTATTTGCTAAAATCGGACAATTATGCTACCCAAATATAATTAATCTCATTATCCAAAAAATCAGGAGTGGTGAAGAAGCATGTGCGGAATCGTTGGATATATAGGTACTCAGACAGCTACAGATATTTTACTGGCTGGATTGGAAAAATTAGAGTATAGAGGCTATGACTCCGCAGGTATTGCTACTATCTGGGAAGGTGAGATTCATTGCATTAGAGCTAAAGGCAAATTGTACAATCTCCGTTCTAAATTAGAGCGGGTAGAAAGCTACGCCCACATCGGGATTGGTCATACCCGGTGGGCGACTCATGGTAAACCAGAAGAACATAATGCTCACCCCCATAGGGATACAACAGGACGTGTGGCGGTAGTCCAAAATGGTATTGTCGAAAATTATCGTGAGTTGCGCGAACAGCTAAAACACCAAGGATGCAAATTTGTCTCGGAAACAGATACAGAGGTAATTCCTCATTTAATTGCTGAATGTTTAAAGCTTTCTTCCCCTGATATATCTTCCCCTTTGGCTTTTCTAGACGCAGTACTCACTACAGTGAAAAAGCTAGAAGGAGCATTTGCGATCGCCGTAGTTTGTGCTGACTATCCTGATGAGTTAATTGTGGTGCGACAGCAAGCTCCCCTGGTGATCGGTTTTGGTCAAGGAGAATTCTTTTGTGCTTCTGATACGCCAGCGATCGTCCCCTACACCCGCGCCGTCTTACCCCTAGACAACGGTGAAATTGCCCGTTTAACACCTTTAGGGGTAGAAGTTTACGATTTCCACGGACAGCGATTAACCAAGCATCCTCATACCCTCACCTGGAATCCCATCATGATTGAGAAACAGGGATTCAAGCATTTTATGCTCAAAGAGATATATGAGCAACCAGGAGTAGTCAGGACTTGTTTAGAAGCCTATTTCCCCGACGAATGGCACGCCCAAGCAACGGATAAATTACCAGTGACACTGGGCTTACATAATTTACACAAGAAAATCCACGAAGATTTAGACCAGATTCAAATCGTAGCTTGTGGTACCAGTTGGCACGCTGCTTTAGTGGGTAAATATCTGCTAGAACAATTAGCAGGTATTCCCACCCAAGTACAATATGCTTCTGAATTTCGCTATGCGCCATCACCAATCACAGCTAATACCCTAACTATCGGCGTAACGCAATCAGGAGAAACTGCTGATACATTGGCTGCTTTGGCTATGGAAAAAGAGCGTCGTCAAGGAAAGGAACCCAAATATCAAGCCAGACTTTTGGGGATTACCAATCGACCAGAAAGTACATTAGGTCATATGGTAAATGATATTATCAACACTCATGGCGGAGTTGAAATAGGGGTAGCAGCAACCAAAACCTTTATTGCTCAATTGATGGCGTTTTACGCTTTAGCACTGGATTTAGCTTATCACCGTCAAGTTATTACTCATCAAAGATTAGAAGAAATTATTATCGGTTTGCGCAAATTACCCACAGAAATTGAAGGGATTCTAGAAGCTCAGGAAAAATATATTGAGCGGTTAGTCCATGATTTTGCTGAAACTCAAGATTTTATCTTTATCGGTAGAGGAATTAATTTCCCGATCGCTTTAGAAGGAGCTTTGAAATTAAAGGAAATTAGTTATATTCACGCTGAAGGATATCCAGCCGGAGAAATGAAACATGGTCCGATCGCTCTGTTAGATGTGAAAGTTCCTGTCGTGGCGATCGCAGTTCCCGGTAGCGTCTATGAAAAAGTCATTTCCAACGCTCAAGAAGCGAAAGCTCGTGATTCCAGATTAATTGGCGTGACCTCTGTGAATCATGGTGAAGCAGCGGAGATATTTAACGACATTATTCCTGTAGCTGCTGTCGAAGAAATACTTTCTCCTATTTTAACGGTAATTCCCTTGCAATTACTGGCCTACCATATTGCAGCACGTCGGGGTTTAGACGTAGATCAGCCCAGAAATTTGGCTAAATCTGTGACAGTTGAATAATTAACAAACTGCCTCCTGCCCTCTGCCTCTCTTTGGTGAATTAAATCAATACAGTGATGTGATAAGGACTCACTCAGGACACTCTGAAGCAGGTAAACAATGGTGTTCAACTTGAATCCCATCCCAACCTGATTTGGCGCTGGATAACAGTGGTGAATGAGAGGATATGGGGACAATATCCCCGTTAGCTACGTTAACTGCTGAGATTCTCTTCACAGATGCGAATATAAATAATTAAAATTATACTGCAGGTGGGTATTAACAGAAATCAGATGACAATGACTATTATAATACTAACAAATGACCGAAGTAATAAAATTTTTATGACTTTGGTGACTTATTCCTATTTATATTTCTAGCTATATTAAATTTATCAACTCAAAGCAAATCAAACTTTTATGAACTACCTTAAATCTCTTGCTGTATTGGCTGTATTAACTGCTACTCCTCTGTTCTCCCTCGCCCAAAATGCTAACGCTTTGGTAATATTTCCCAGTGGAGACCATTATGTATACGATCATCATCATGACAGAGAGTGGAACAGAATTCATGAACGTGAATGGTTCAAACATCATGAACGGGAAATAAGAGAGCATCGGAAACGGGAATATCATGAACACCACTGGAACCACTAATTAAAGTTCCTGGCAATTACCTATAATTAAATACACATATAGCAGACAAAACCGCTACATACTAATCTATGTAGCGGTTTATTTTTTCTATATAGATAAGTGGTAAAATGACCAAAGTAATAAAACCTTCATGACTTTCGTGACTTATTCCTATTTATACTTCTAGCTATATTAAATTTATCAACTCAAAACAAATCAAACCTTTATGAACCACCTTAAATTTCTGGCTGTATTAGCTGTATTAACTGCTGCTCCTTTGGTTTCCTTCGCTCAAAATGCTAACGCTTGGGTAATATTTCCCAGTGGAGACCATTATGTATACGATAATCACCATGACAGAAGGTGGAACGAAATTCGTGAACATGAATGGCGCGAACATCATGAACGGGAAATAAGAGAGCATCACGAACATGAACATCATGAACACCAGTGGAACCACTAATTAAATTTCTTGGCAATTACCTATAATTCAATACACATATAGCAGACAAACTCGCTACATAGATAGTATGTAGCGGGTGATTTTTTCTATAGTTACAATATTCACGTAAACCCGAAAATACCATTCGCCACGATCTAGAGCAATTGCGCCAAGAACAACAAGTATCACCTGACCTACTCCTCAAAGATCCATACATCCTAGATTTTCTAGACTTGAGCGATGGCTGCGCCCGCCCCCTTGGGGCATTGCTACTTGGAAATCGCCATCGACGCCGAATATCTCACAGTATTACCACCTAAAGAGTTGTTACAGGCTAAACTACAAGAAGCGATCGCTATTGCCCACCGCCGACTATCATCTTCCTCAGACGAGACATGTTAAACCAATTATCTGTTGCTACAGTAGCTCCATTCACATTTGCTACTAGGGCAAAATTGGAGACGATGAGCATCTCTGGTTTGATTAGCTTTGCTGTTCCTAATGCGTCTGTTAAAGCAGCTGCTAGAAGTGGTTGTTGAATGTTCTCCACAGGATCATCCGGTAATTCAAAGTCTTTTGGTAGTACTTCCCAAGAGATCTTCAGGTTTGTTTTTTCAGGTGCAATTTGTAAAACCATAAAATTAACCCTCAACCAACGTATGCTTACGAGTTTTAATTAGGAGATAGTATTCGGGTCAATTCCCAACTCGCGCAACCTTGCAGCTAATAAATCAGCCCGTTGCTTTTCTTGTTCAGCCCGTTGCTTTTCTTGTTCAGCCCGTTGCTTTTCTTGTTCAGCCCGTTGCTTTTCTTGTTCAGCCCGTTCTGCACTCCACAACAATAAATTACCTGTCTGATCCCACCAGCGTAACCAATTGATAGTTTGCTGAAGCCGTTCTCCTGTCCAGATCCCGATAAATAGCTCCAACTGGGGAATCCAAAATCTACCCTCAGCATTAGGTGACTGCAATATATAACGCCCATTTTCTAAATATCGCACTTCTAAGCTGAGATCATAAGGATCGTAAATTACATAAGTTGGTACTTGTAGAATTTGCTCGTAGAAGTAAAATTTACCATAAGGTGTTGTGTCGCGATATGAATATTCATTCCCCTCTGTTTGCGAGAGAAACTCCATCACAACAGCCACCGGCGCACCTTCTAAATTAGGCGTATAGCTCCGCCGAATGATTCCAGGAAGTGGATTTACTTGTGGCACATACAACCAATCTGGTGCTTTAACAATAGTAGCTTCATTCACATTTGCTACTAGGGCAAAATTGGAGACGATGAGCATCTCTGGTTTAATTAGCTCTGCTGCTCCTAATGCGTCTGTTAAAGCAGCTGCCAGAATAGGTTGTTGAATGTTCTCCACAGGATCATCCGGTAATTCAAAGTCTTTTGGTAGTGCTTCCCAAGAGATCTTCAGGTTTGTTTTTTCAGGTGCAATTTGTAAAACCATAAAATGAACCCTCAATCAAAGTATGCTGAAGTGCTTGTTTTGCTATAATCTAGCATTATATCTTGAAATAGAGATTAATCACGAAGTTTGTTGGATTTTATTGGATTGCGTTTTCTGCTGATCGTTGTTCACCCCTAACTTGATGCACTAGTATAAAACCGTAATGCAAACCGCCAAAATAATGTAGAAGCGCCAAATAAAAATACAGCTAATAATCCTGCACCAACTAACCAAATAAATTGACTGCGACCCAACATGGTTTCTGCGGGAACTGTAGTGAGAAAAGTTACTGGAACTACAAATGTGAAGAAAAAGCGATAACTAGCAGGATAAGCGACAATTGGATATCTACCAGCTTCCAATAAACCTTTTAATACTTCAGTAATATTGTAAATTTTCACAAACCAGATGCTGGTGGCTCCCAAGATAAACCACAAGCTGTAAAGAATGATTAAGCCAAAAATTAATGGTATTGTTCCCCCTATGTAATCTTTGATTCCCAAACCTAGAGATGTACCTGCGTAGATAATCAGGATACCACCAACGATTAAATCTGGTATTCCCCAAGGGGAAAAAATATGTGTAGATAACCAAAATTGACTGTAGACAGGTTTCAATAAGACAAAATCTAAAGTCCCTTCTTGTACATGACGTACAATACGGTTCAAGTTAGGCGCTAGGAAAGTTGTAGAAAAACCTTGCAGTAATGTAAATACTCCTAAAACGATTAAGGCTGCTGACCATGACCAGCCAGCAAAGGTGTAGCCTGTACGGTAAAAGAGAAAAAGCCCAAACAGGCTACCGACTAAACTACATATACTACTAAGGGTAGCTATCAGGAAGTTGATGCGATATTCCATTTCAGAGGCGATCGCTGTACTCCAAAATAGCCGAATAATTTGCCAATATTTTTGCATAGTCTAGCTAAACCCATAATGTTCAAGTATACAAGTATATTTAATCTGTTCCCTGTTGTACAATATTTCAGCTTGGTGAAAAATCGCTTAACGTTTATTTATATTACATATAAAATAAATTCTTGTACAACAGGTCAGACTCTATGCATGATTTACCAGGATTGATTAAATCGGTGGGTTACTTGGGCGTGTGGGGAATTATCTTTGCTGAATCTGGTTTATTTATCGGGTTTTTTCTCCCCGGAGATAGTTTGTTATTCACAGCAGGATTTGTGGCTTCTCAGGGATTTCTCAATATCTGGGTGTTGATCTTTGGCTCTTTTGTTTGCGCCGTTTTGGGCGACAATGTTGGCTATGCGACAGGATATAAGTTTGGTAGGAGGTTGTTTGAGAGAGAAGATTCTTGGTTATTTCAGCAGAAAAACTTGGTCAAAACTCAGGAATTTTATGAGAAACATGGTAAACAAGCTTTAGTATTAGCCAGATTTACGCCTATTATTCGCACTTTTACACCGATTGTAGCTGGTATTGGTGCGATGCAGTATCGTTCATTTATGATATATAATCTCATTGGCGGACTTTCGTGGACATTCAGTCTGGCTTTTTTAGGGTTCTTTTTAGGCAAGAAATTGCCAGCAGAGTTAGTTGATAAATATTTTGTACTGATTGTAGGAGTGATTATTGTAGTATCTTTAATACCATCAATATGGCATCTTCTGCAGGAAAAAATGGCTAAAAAAGGCTAATTTTGGGTATAACTTTGAGTATAACTTTGACGAAAATAGTTTTCGTGTTTGGCTGAAAGACTCAAGATCTAACCAGCTAATTATATCCCAGGAATCTACAGGAATCTGAAATTTGAACAGCAGTTCTCCATCACGTTCTAATTATTGGCAACTTCTACCCTATATCCAAACTGAATGGCGTACTATCCTGCAAGGGTTTTTAGGGATTTTGGGTTATGTCATTGCTACATTGGGCTTAATTTCCCTCGCAGGTAAGTTGGCTCTGCCTTTTGGACAGGGTAATCTGGGGGCGATCGCTCAACTTACGAGTATTTGTGCTTTAGTATTTCTTGTCCGTGGTTTATTCCAAGCCACACAAGATTTATACATGGCAAAGGCTGCATTAAAGGTGGCTTTTCTGCTACGTCAGCATGTCTATACAAAATTGCAGAAACTGCATTTGGGTTATTTTGCAACTGCTAAGGCTGGAGATTTAGCCTATCGACTGACGGAAGATATAGACCGCATTGGGGAAGTTGTCCACAAATTATTTCATGATTTTATTCCCTGTGTTTTGCAACTGCTAGCCATTCCTGTCTATATGATTTACTTGAATTGGCAGTTGACTTTAGCTACAGTGATTGTAGCTCCACTTATGGGTGTTTTAATTGGTTGGTTTGGCGAAAGATTGCGCAAATATGCTCTGAGTAGCCAAAACCAGGTATCAGATTTATCAGCTATTTTGACAGAAGTTTTTAGTGGAATTCGGTTAATTAAAGCTTTCGCCGCAGAAGAGTACGAAATTGCTAGATTTAGCCGGGAAGCCGACCGTAGTATGAAGGCTAAATATGCAACCGAAAGGCTGAAAGCAATTCAAATTCCCATTGTGGGATTTTTAGAAGCGATGAGCGCTTTATCTTTGCTGCTGGTGGGAACATGGCAAATTCAGCAACACAATTTGACGGTGACAGAATTTTTTAGCTATCTAGCAGCAGCAGCTTTATTGATCGATCCTATTGGACATACAACAAATAATTATAATGAATTTAAACAAGGGGAAGCTTCTCTTGATCGGATCTTTGAATTAATCGCTATCCAACCCCTAGCGTCAGAAAAACCACAGGCGATTGACTTACCTTTAGTGCGAGGAAAAATTGCCTATCGTCATGTTACCTTTGGTTATCAACCAGGGGAACCTGTATTACAAGATATCAACTTATTGGTCGAACCAGGACAAGCGATCGCTCTTGTGGGTGCTTCTGGTGCAGGTAAGTCTACATTTGCCAATCTACTTCCCCGTTTTTACGATCCCCAGGTCGGGGAAATCTTGATTGACGACATTAACATTAAAGATGTGACGCTAAATAGTCTCCGACGACAAATTGGGATTGTACTCCAGGAAAATATTTTATTTTCCGGGACAATTGCCCAAAATATTGCTTTCGGACAAAAGGCTTTCCATCTTGCGGAGGTGGAATCAGCCGCTAAAATTGCTAATGCTGACCAGTTTATTCTGCAATTACCAGATGGCTATCATACTTGGGTAGGAGAACGTGGCGTTAATTTATCTGGTGGACAAAGACAAAGAATTGCGATCGCTCGTGCTGTACTATTAAATCCACAGATTCTAATTTTAGATGAGGCGACCTCTTCCCTAGATGCTGAATCAGAAGCTTTAGTACAAGAAGCTTTAGAAAGGTTAATGCAAAATCGTACTGTCCTAATTATTGCCCATCGTTTGTCCACAATTAAACGATGTGACTTAATTCTTGTATTTGAACATGGACAAATCATTGAATCAGGAACTCATACAGAATTGCTGGATTTGGCAGGACAGTATGCGCGATTTTACACTCAGCAACTTAGCTAAAGTGTTTCTAAATAGCTTAACAGATCTGCCATTTCAGGGATACTGGGTTGGAATTTAGGCATAGGGGGAGTTTCGCCGCTGATAACTTGGCGAATCAACCGATAGGGAGACTTCCTCTGAGAAACAGCTTGTAAACTGGGACCGACAAATCCATCAGCGGACAACCCATGACATCCAGCGCAATTCGTTTGAAAAATAGCTTGACCCTGAATAGGGTTTCCTGTGATCGAGAGAACACTCTTGACATAAGGATCGGAGGCTTCAGCCATCTTAAGACCAAAAAGTGCCAAGCAGACTGCAAGGAGTATCGCAAAAGCCGAAGATGCGATCCACGGAATCAGAGTTTCAGACTTGGTAAGCTGGTTATCCAAAAGATTCACTTCTTGAGTCTAGGTGTGTGAGAAAAGTTTTTCATTTCCTACACATAGCTTAAAATTTCTTGAGCATCTGGTGCAACCTGATCGGAAATATTTTTTCTGCAAGTAGGGACGCAAGGCCTTGCGCCCCTTGTGACACGGTAGAAGCAGAGGAGCAGGGGAGATGGATGGTTTGTTTGTCACTTCATTTGGTAAAATTAGGGACAGAAGCTAGATGTTTAAATTTTTCATGTTTTCTAGAGAGGATATTTCACTGTGATTGAACCCCTACTTTCAGGTATTGTGCTGGGCTTGACTTTTGTGACTCTTGCTGGATTATTTTACGCTGCTTATAAACAATATAAGCGCCCTAACGAATTAGGCGGCTAGTCTCCCAGTCTACCGATTTATTCGAGAAATGGAGAATTGGGAATTAGCTACAATATGGCCAATTCCCCATTTCCCATAACTAATTTTTCTATAATGACTCAGTTTTTTCTATAATGGTATTTACCGCGTTATTTACGTAAAATGTGACACCCGTGTTACCATAAACTTTTTGACGACAAATTTCCCAAGGGGAAATGATTGGTGGTGTCCAAGTTTGAGGATCGTGTTCGACAGCAATTTCTCCTAAAACTGCTAAAAGTTGATCATGAGCGATCGCCTCTAAAACTGGTTTATATAAACCACTAGCATAAGGTGGGTCAAAATAAATTCGCTCAAATTTGTGGGGTGATAACTTCTTTAACTGTTGAAGTACATCTCCGCGGAGTAGCTGAAATTTTTGCTCAGGCTGTGCAACGCGCTGCCAATTTTCCCGAATAATAGTACAGGCGCGGCTAGATTGCTCAATTCCCACAACTAAATTAGCTCCTCTACATAAAGCTTCTGCCCCCATTGCACCGCTACCAGCACACAAATCTAACCAGCAGCAACCAGTAATTGTGCCTTGCCAGATATTAAAAATAGCCTCTCTAACTCGGGCGCTAGTTGGTCTGGTTTGCCTTCCTGGCAAAGTTTTGAGCAGGCGATTCCCGTAAATTCTTAGACTCATGATTTACTGGTCAAGTTTTTAATTTAGCCTTTGATTAGACAGGAATTTTTTCCCGAATTTCCGCCACAAAGTTAGATAGGATTTGTAATCCTATATTAGATGATTTTTCTGGATGGAATTGGACAGCGGTTAAATTACCTTGGGTAATAGCTGCTGTGATGGTTTGACTCCCGTGGGTAGCTGTTGCTGCTTGCACTTGGTGAGGTTCTTCTGGGTCAACATAGTAGGAATGGACAAAATAAACCCACGGGTGAGCAGGTAAATGCTGCCATAAATAGCTTTTTGGCTGAGTCAGTTGTAGCTGATTCCAACCCATGTGGGGAATAGCAATTCCGGCTTCTGGACGAAATCGCCGGACTTTTCCCTTGATGATTCCTAATCCTGGTTGATTACCTTCAGCACTTGATTCAAATAAAATCTGTAGTCCTAGACAGATTCCTAAAAAAGGTTTACCAGAAGCGATCGCTTCTTTAATGGGTTGTTCTAAACCCCGCGATCGCAAATGTTGGACTGCTGGATCGAATGCTCCGACTCCAGGTAGAACTATCCCATCTGCTTGTTCTAATTCCTTGGCAGAATAGGTTACTTGGGGATTTGCCCCAGCTTTTTCTAAGCCTTTGCAGACCGAGTGTAAATTTCCCATATCGTAATCTACGACTGCAATAATTGGCATTTACCTGCTCCTTGTAAATTAATAGTGAGAGGTTTTTATATTCTAATTGTAAATAATATTTGTTATGGAGAAAAAAAACGATCAACTTATTTTGACACTTATGGGAGAAAACAAAAGCTAAATTAAGTATCCAAGTTTTTGTTTGTATCTTATTTTTGCAGACTACGGTTATTACATCTCTAAATCTTGCAGCAAGACTTGGAAGAAAATTATCTCCAGACAACTGTTGTTGAGGAAAAAATAGTCTCAAGGCATGATGGCTGAAGTAGTTTAGCGATAAGTATGGTAAATTTATGTCTATAGGACTTGATGATTCTGCCTGAAAGTATCCCTGAATGAGATCATCTGCCAGTTTATTGCATATTTATACATGTGTTGATTTTAAATCATCATAATTTGAGGTTGATCATTGCCGAATTTGTCATTTAAGATTGATTGGCTGGAACTTCTATCAACTTGTCCGCGTCTATCTCGGAGAAAATTCATCAGGATTATGTTACTATTACTACTTGCAACGGCACTCGCTCAAGCAACACCCATGATACAGGTTGCCACAGAAATAGTTAAAATCCAAGAATTACGTCCTTTACCCGGACATTTGGATCAAGTTCCTGTGTTCAACAGCAATAGCCCCGAATTGGTATTATCGGAAGGAATTTTACTATCTACTTTTCCCCCAACTAATAAAAAGGTACCAACTGCACATTTAAATTTTCCTTTTATTGGTAGGTTTGATATCTTTGCTCATCATGTAGCTAAAGCTGAAACACCAGATGAATTGCGTTCTCTGTATTTAGGTATAATTTTACACAATCCTGATATTAAACCTGTAAAAGTTGATATCTTGGAAGCTGCTAGTTATTTGAGTCAACCAGATGCACCATTTATGCAGTTATCTGCTTTCATCCCCAATGATTTAGGTACAGTTTTCGCTGGACCTGGCGATCGAGTTGCATACGATATATTGGTAGGAAAACACCAAAATATCTTCCCCAATCAAATTGTCATTCCTGGGGGTGAAAGTCGAATGCTCTTGAATCTACCTATTCCAGTCAAAGGACTAACACCACCTCTGAATGGTAGATCTACATTGATCCGTCTCTATAGTAGTGGTAAAGTATATGTGGCAAGTTTAGCGCTTTTTGCTCGTTATAATCCTGATGGTAGCGAAAGAGCGCCCAATTTAGCTGAGTGGGAAAATTTGTTGGACAATGGGGATTTAGCCACTCCTAGGGATAAAATTCCCACGCCTCCAGAAAAGAATAGCAAATCTAGCACAGTCAGCCAGCCAGCCCAGCCAATAGTCTATGGACGAGTAGCTGGAGTAGCTAGAGGTTCACAGTGGCGAGTCTCGATTACAGACAACTCCCAAATTAAACATTTGACCATTCCTCAATCTGGTCATGCTTTCTCTTATGGCTTGAGTACGTTGGTGAATGGAACTTTGGGAACTGGTCAGATTCAAAGTGCTTCCATGTTAGTCCGCTACCCTGATACGGCTTATGCTGCTCACGGTAATTACGGGATTCAATATAATTTGAGTTTACCTTTATATAACAACAGCCAAAATCCGCAAAATGTAACTGTTTCCTTGCAAACACCTGTAAAAGAAAATAGACTCCAGCAACCTGGGTTACGCTTTCTAACTACACCAAAAGGTCCAGCTTTTTTTCGCGGAACAGTCAGGGTGCGATATCAAGATGAACAAGGTTATCCTAGAACTAAGTTTGTACATTTAGTTCAAAGAAAGGGAGAACAAGGAGAGCCGTTAGTTTTACTCAAGATGAAACCAGGCGATCGCTCTCTAGTGGAAGTGGACTTTATTTATCCACCAGATGCGACACCACCACAGGTTTTAACCATCGCCACAGAATGAGCGACAAAACCACAAATTTCTCAAAATTGCTAATTTTTGCGTGGGGAATTAGTAGCACTAAGAACAGCCTCTTCACGCAGTACAGATACCGCCTTCGCAAACTGTGGATCTGCTAATGTACCAATTTTCTCCCGCGCATTTAATAAATCCCGTTTTTGAGCCTCAGTCAATTCTACTTTGAAATTGGGAGCAATACCTCGCTTATTAATATCGCTACCGCTAGGAGTATGATATCTAGCGATCGTCACTGCGACAGCAGAGCCATCATATAATTGTCGTACTGTTTGGACTAAACCCTTACCAAAAGTTTGAGTTCCCACTAGAACAGCCCGTTTATTATCTTGTAAAGCTCCTGAAAGAATTTCACTAGAACTAGCTGAACCTTTATCCACCAGTATTACTAGCGGTTTATTAGTCAGTGCGTTCCCTTGAGCTACTTCCTTCACCTGATCGCCCTGACGGTCAATAGTAGAGACAATTGTGCCATTATTTAGCCACATACGGGCAATTTCCAGACTAACCTGATATAGTCCACCAGGATTGCCCCGCAAATCTATGACATAACCAGAAACATGCTTTGTTTCTAAATTTTTAATCGCATCTGACATTTCTTGAGAAGCATTAGCACTGAATTGGTTTAATCGTATATAACCAAGATTACCTGCTGGAGTTGGTCTCAGGGAATAATGCACAGGATGAATTTCAATTTTTGCTCGTGCAACACTAATTTGCTTTTCCTGTTTATTACGCAAAACAGTCAATCGAACTGATGTGTTTACTGGACCGCGAATCAAATCTACAGCTTGATTAATATCCATTCCCTTTGTACTTTTGCCATCGATGGAAATGATGATATCTCTACTCAAAATTCCGGCTTTAAAGGCTGGTGTATCTTCAATAGGAGCAATCACCACTAGCTGTTTAGTCTTTTCATCCAAGCCAATAGTTATACCAATACCTACAAGCTCTCCGGATGTATCCACTTCCATACTCTTATACTGCTCTGGATCCATGAATCGAGTAAATGGATCGTCCAATGTTTTGAGCATTTCCCGAACAGCTTTGTAGGCTTCTTGCGGGGTACTGTAAGATTTACTTAAATATTGTTGACGCACAGCCTGCCAATCTTGCTGGTTAAAGGTGCCATCTACATATTGACGATCTACAATTTGCCAAACTTCGTCGATCAAATCTTTGGGACTGGATTGAAATAAAGCTTGACCCCGCGAATGAATTCCAATACTGGTTATCGCAATTATTGCCAGTGTCACTGCTGTAGCACCTAAAACAAGCTTACTGTTTGTAATCACCATAATGACAGATGTGTCAGAGGAAAAATATTATCATAATTCAGTATGCCCAATCTAACACAAGGTATTACTCTTAATTTGGAGATTTTACTTTGAAATTAGGTTAAAAAGCATAACTAAGGGAGTGGGGAACAGGGAATAGGGAACAGGGAAAAAAGAAATAAACATGTTTACTGTCTCTTTTATCTCCCCTGCTCCCCTGCTCCCCTGCTTCTTACTGAGGATCTATCCAGCGATCATCTGCTTTAATCAGATTGATTAGCTCTTCTACTCCTTGTGCTTCTGGAACTTTTTTGATTTCCTCTCTACCACGATATAAGGAAATGTATCCAGGATTCTTACCTACATAACCATAGTCAGCATCCGCCATTTCTCCAGGTCCATTCACAATACAGCCCATAACAGCAATATCTAAACCTGTTAAATGTTTAGTAGCTTCTCGGACTTGATGTAGAACTTCTTCTAAATTAAACAAAGTCCGTCCACAAGAAGGACAGGCTACATATTCCACCATTGTTTTCCGCAAACCTAAAGCTTGCAGAATGCTGTAGCAAACAGGAATCTCTTTTTCTGGTGCTTCTGTCAAAGAAACCCGAATCGTATCACCAATCCCGTCAGCCAACAGAGTAGCAATTCCCGCAGTAGATTTAATTCTCCCATACTCCCCGTCACCAGCCTCTGTAACGCCTAGATGTAGAGGATAATCCATTCCTAGATCATCCATGCGTTTTGCCATCAAGCGATAAGCCGCTGTCATTACGGGTACTCTGGAAGCTTTCAGAGAAATCACCAAATTATGGAAATTCAGGGATTCACAAATCTGAATAAATTCTATAGCAGATTCTACCATACCTGCTGGAGTGTCGCCATAGGTAAATAGCATTCTTTCAGCCAAAGAACCATGATTTACCCCAATACGCATAGCTTTACCTTGATCCCGCAAGGAAACTACTAATGGCTCCAAAGTTTCACGGATTTTTTCTCCAATGTCATCAAATTCGCTTTTAGTATATTCATTCCGGTTAGGGTCTGATTTTTCAAATACATATAGTCCTGGATTAATTCTGACTTTTTCTATGTGTTTTGCAACTTCTAAAGCGATCTTCATGCCATTGTGATGTACATCCGCTACGATAGGAACATCTTGGTAAGTTTGCAGAAGTTTTTGCTTGATTTCCGCTAGTGCATAAGCATGAGCCATACTTGGTACTGTGACACGCACAATCTCGCAACCAATCTCATGTAAGCGACGAATTGCAGCTACGGAACCAGCGATATCTAAGGTATCTTCATTAATCATTGACTGCACTACCACAGGATGTGAACTACCTATGGGAACATCTCCCACTTTGACAGTCCGCGTTCTTCGCCGCTTAATCGTTGTGTCAAAGCTAGTTTGATTAGGTGTAGTATTTACAGTTGTCAGTTTCGGCAGAGTTTGCATAACCTCAGTGTATAGAGTTGCTGTAGCTAAAATATCAGATTACATCAGCTTATGTTGCTCAGATTGTCATTTGGATCTTTCTACTTATTTGGGGAAATAATTTTCAGGATCTTCTGCTTTCCAGCCTTGTTGAGTTTGAGTGCGGATTTCAAAAAGTAGATGTGGTTCAATGGATGATGGTTCACCAGTAGTACCAACAGTTCCGATAACTTCTCCTTTCTCAACGGACTGACCAAGCCTCACTTTAATGGTGTCAAGTTGAGCATAGCGACTTTGAAATCCTCCCACATGATTAATGATGACTAAATTGCCATAACTACCTTGGTTTTTGGCAAAAACTACAATTCCTGAAGCGATCGCCTCCACGGGAGTACCCACAGGTGCAGCTAAGTTTACACCACTATGGAAAAAAACGTCATGGGTCTTAGGGTTGATTTGCCAATTATAAGGTAACAATACAGTGGTCTTATTGGCTAAAGGGTAGCCAGAAATTATCTCAGATGGGGAAGTTGCGACTGGTGCAACACTACTATTTAGTGCCTCGTTTTGATTTGGTACAATAGGGACAAAAACCACTCTAGGATTTTTTTGACAACCATTTATTTCAAACAATCTATCTGGCAGTACTTTGTATCTAATTGCAACTTGTTGCCAAGTCTGATGAGGTGGTACTGTGACAACAATTCCATTGTAAGGAGGAATCTTAAGTTTGGTATCCACAGGAATTCTACCATTGTGCAAACCTGGATTCATCGCCATAATTGTTCTAGGTAGAAGGTTATACTTCTCTGCTATGCTCTCTATAGTTTCACCACGCGTAACTATATGCTGCTGTATGTGAGATAAAGCAGGAGCGCGACAGCCAATCACATCAGCTTTTGTACTTTGCCAAGGAGATATAGAAGATATTAGTGTTAATCCACTAACTAAGCTATAAACAAAAAGTGGGCGATGGAAAAAATTCATATCAGTAATTTAAGATTTAATCAAGATGCAATTTTCTGATTATGGGATCTTCAGACTGGCAAAATTATTCTCAATTCTTATGAATTTATCTGTAAAGTAATTGTCCGTTTACATTTTTTTAGGGACAGTTAATTTTTGGACAGTGGGCGATCGCCATGCCCATATAGTAAATTACCCACAAAACTAACCCAGGAGTGGGAATTGTCTAGCTTTCAGATCTAATCTATTGCCTGTTTGAAAGCCATTAACTCTGATGTTAATTGATAATTCCCATATCCCAACTCATTTTATAATTTCTCCTCTAAATGCATTCTTTGCTCCATTTGGCGGAGGAAGTAACCCGTCATCATCGCCGATGCAAGCAGTCCCGCTAAGTTATCCCGGTCTGTCGTGATTTGCACATTAAAACTCTCGTCTGGAAGCATTCCCACAAGTCCTTGGACATTTTGGGAAATGATTTGTTTAATTTCTGGGCTGACAGACTGAGCCACACGGGCTAGAATCTCAGGAGACTGATGCTGTAAATATTTGAGTAACTGATTCGGGTTCTCCCCAAGGCGATCGTTTAAGAGCTGATTAGGGTGTTCCTCAGAGTTGTCATTCAGAAAGTTAGGATCAAACACCATTGGCAGTTTTTTTTAGCTTAGTTGCTAATTCTACTTTAAACCATATTACAAGGCTAGCGCATTTTATCCAGATATACAGATATTTACTCGACAATTGACATGCATTTGCCATAAAATTAGATGGGGCTGTTATATATACTACATTTAGCCCACTGAGGGATTAGCTGGGAGGAAGCACTAATAATGTCCTGGTTATATAAATACATATACCAGCTATCATAGCAGCAACTAGAATCTTCAGCAACAAATTGTAGTTAGGCGAGAAGGGAACTGGTGGAAACACATCATAGTTGAGACTTTCAGCGCGATCGCACCAATGACACTTCCCATAAATTCTGCTGTAGACATGATTTGGGACGAGATCGCAATCAGTCAAATCCCCAATAGCGAGTTGTAGAGCAGTAGACCAATCTTTGGCTGTTGGTCGAGAGTATGGATTATCATGACCATCATTAAAACATCTGAGAAAGCATCTTTTAATCTCAGGATGCAGGACATTGAGGGAAATAGTCAATGGACCTGGTTCGATCAAGCTGACTTTACCAAATGGCCATATGTCCTTTTTCTTATTGCCAAATGGCCATAAACCTTGCAAAATAAGCTCATTCAGCTTTGGCTCCTCTCCACCATCTTTCCATTTACCTGTAGCAAAGGGATGATAACTGAAAAGTAACAAATAGATAATTACTGCTAGGCGAAAATAGTCCTGAGATTTATTTTGATCTACAGTGGATAAGTCTTTACCAATTAATTCCGGCGGAGTATATTCCGGTGAACCAACCGGACAACGATAAACTAAACCAGTACTAGGGTGGCGAATTTGAAATGAATCTGTGTCAACTACAGAAACCAGAGCGCGATTATTGACTAACAAATTTTGTGGTTTGATATCGCCTAAAACATACCCTTTGGCGTGAATTGCTTGAATAATCCAGGCTAAATTTTGGGCTGTTACGTGCAAATATCTCCAGTTAAATCCTGGAAGAGTTTGTTGGCGTAGTGTGGGATTATAGACGTTGATTAAATCTACACTATCTCGAATAGCGGGCATGAGAAAGCCTACACAGTAACCATATTTGTCTTTCAGCAAGTCGGTGGGCCAAGCAATAGCAATATGGTTTTTATGGTTGGTCAGGTTTTCTGGTGGATTAGCGACCATTACTTCTAACTTATTTGCTCGCTGTCCGTTAAAAGAGTAATAGATTTTAGCCAAGTAGCCTTTTTTGTCTGTTTCCCAAATAGCTCCTTCACCACCACTTTGTATTTGTTTTTTTAAGGAAACTAACTGTCCAGCACTGGTATAACAATTTTCCATATTTCAAGTTGGGATATTTGATTAGCTATGGACTTCTCATAATCAGACTTATTCAGACTTATTTTCTCCTAGATTAAAACAATCTAACCATCTGGGTTGTTTTGGTTCTACATGACCTTGCTGGGCAAAAAAGCAGAGAAATAAGGTTTTATCATCATCTGTTCTCGCATTTAGTCTTTCAGAATTGAGAAATCTCAAAATATATTCATCTTCTTGTTCCGGATTACTCGTTTCCTGTATGTATTTTTCCAAGGGTTGAAAAAAGGGTACAAATGGTGTCGAATTAGCTCTCGTGACGATCGCTACTCTTTCCAATCCATCTGTTGACGCACAAATGAATTTTTGCTTAATTGGATATAAGCAGAACTGCATCTGTGATAAAGCATTCGCTGATGTCACAAAGGTAGTTTCATTGATAAATTCTCCTTTGTCAGGTTGGAACAGTAGACGATAATCGCTTTCAGGTGAGTTAATCACGATAAATCCATCACCAATCTGCATCGCAGCTATCCATCTATCTGTCGCAATGAAAAGTAGTAGCGTACATGCTAAATCATGAAAAGCATAGCCATTTTCTGCAGCATTTTTTTGGAGAGATGCGATCGCTTTATGCAAAGTTTTCTGAAATACTTTCCTGATTTTTGCGTCGATCATTGCTGGTAAATTAGCATCTTTTGGATCGACAGCGGTTTGGTGGAGAACTGCGGGAAATTTATCCTCTATGAGTTTAAACCATCTTAGATAAAGCTTTTTTAAGTGTGTAATTGCTGTATTAACAGCTAATTGAGCTCCAATATCAGCGTATTTTGCACTACCAGCCCCATCGGCGATCGCGGCGATAAGTACATCATCAAAGATTTCATAATTTCCATAATCTTGACAGACGATATGACGCTGCTCATGGCTTGTCCCGATCACGGAGCGCAAAACTGCTTTCCATCCCATAAAATAAAAATATATTTTGGACCTTGGAGGATTTTGAGATTTTCGCACTCGCGCTGAATGCGGAGTGCTACGTTAAATCTAAGTCTAGATTAGTACATCAGACCTGGACTTCGCCCCAACCAACTGGAGGAAGAGATATTTGTTCTTCTGTCCCCACCCTGCTAGCAGAAACACGCTTCATCGAAGCACTCAGCCATTCAAACATAGCTCTGAAGTCTAGACCTTTCAGCATCAGAGGAGGACGTTGACTAGGCGCAATTTGATTCAGCGTATTCATGTCTGCACCCTGTACACCTACAGCAAAAAATAAATGCTTGCGATCAGTCTCGCCTTGTCTAACAACTTTTGCTGCGTTTTGCCAGTCATCAGTGGGAGCGCCATCTGTGACTAAGAATACCCAAGGACGATAGTACTGGATACTGCTAGCTTTATAAGTAGCCTTGCGATCTTCCAACAAATTTAAAGCATACTCAATAGCAGCACCCATAGGGGTATCACTGTCTGCTGTCAACTTTGGTGGTTTAGATTGGATGATTGTAGAAAAATTTTGTGCTAATCGGACTGGACCAAAAGTAACCACAGCAAGTTCTACTCTCAACTTTGCTAGTGAATCTTGGTTGACTGATTGCCAAAAAGAAGTAATTCCCTGGTTTAACTCCTCGATTGGTTCGCCTGACATGGAGCCAGATGTATCAAGTAGTAGCACTACTGGGCAACGAGGTTCGGGATTATCAGCAAATTCAGGGAATTCGGGTTGTCCTACAGGCATTTTATACCTCTATGTAAACTTTTAACAAGCCAAAAGTTGGTTTAAATGAAAATTAAATCGTTTAAACGATGTATTAATTGCAGAAAACAGAGTTTGATCTGGAATAACGGAGCAATAAGAATTTTCAACTGTAGTTAAATACAGTTAACTTGTGCGCTAACTGCAATTAGCGGCACTTAATTTGTATATCCATGATCAATTGATTATTATACGGTTTCCGGTACCAATTCCTAAACTTAATCTGACTATCTCCAGAGAATATTCTGATAATTTCTGGATTGTTCCCTTCTTCTCAAGCTAAATTTAAGCTGACACGTAGTATACTGAAGAAGTAATATGTACAAAATAGAAGGGAAAGGTAAGCGTCATGCAAATTCAGAATATTGGTTTGGCATTAGGGCTGGCTAGTTTAGGTATTATTGCTAATTCTCTGGCAGCACAAGCTTTAGATTTCAGTTTTTCTTTTACCATTAATGACTCCTCCCATGGGAGTATTAGCGGGACTGTAACAGGAATAATTGAAGGATTACAAGATAATACAACCCAAAGTACTCCAACAGATATCATAGTTAATACTAATCCAGCAGGAGTAACATCAGGGACAACGTTCGTTCAAGGTACAGGTACTAATAGTGGATATTTCACTGTCCAAAATGGCAACATCACGGGTATTTCTAGTGGTGGAATAGAATACATAAGCAGTGGTGGTAATCTTATAGGATTTAGTTATAATAACAATGAGAATCTGATTGACGGACCTTATGGTAATTATTTTGATACAGAAACTGCTCCTCCTTCAGGTAGCGCTTTTTCCATAAGTAGTTATAACTTCCAACAAGTCCAGCAAACTGTTCCCTGGGAATTAGATGACAAGATATTACTAATGCCTTTGCTGATGATTGGTATCAGCGCTGCTAAAAAGAGATTACCACTGAAAGTAAAATAAAATTATTCCTCGATATTGAGGGAAAACTTATTGACGCAATTAGAATAGAGTAGGCGACATCTAAATCCAACCAGAGCAACCAAACAACATCTCAGAATTTCCGCCAATCCCTTCTAGTGGACATTCCTAAGAACTCGACTGACTTTAGCAGCAACATCCCATTCTACCACCCAATATATTCAACCCACAATCTTTAGTTATTTTACTGACGTAATCTTCAAGCCGTGTTAAAGCTATTTTGTTTCTAGTTTAATGAATCAGCTGTGCTACTTACAACTTTTAGCAGCATCAGATTTGGCTTGCATTTGCAAGACTAAATGATCAATATAACTTTTGTTTGCTTTTAAGGAAGAATTAAAAGATGGAGACCGATTTACATGCACAAATTCAGGAGCAAGTTGTACTAAAGTCTCCATTGGTATAGCCCAACTTGAATTACTAATGATATCTTGTAAAGGCTTACATGGTCTTGAACCATCGCTATACCAGTCAGGTACTCCCTCAAGAAGATTTTTGTGTAACCCATTAATACCCACTAACTTACCTTGGGTATTCAAAACAGGTCCACCACTCATACCTTTCTGAATATCATTAGTATATCCCAATTGATAACCTCCCTCTAGAGGCTTATCGAGTAATAATGATACATTACCCTTGGTAAAAATTATCTCCTGAGTTTTTTGGATAAACCCACTGACAAAAATTTGATCTCCCACGGTTAACACCGTTGAATCCTCCACAGATGCAATCTGATAAACTTGATTAGCTGTAAATTGTAATAATCCTAAATCATTACCTTTAAATTTTATGGCTCGTTCGACTTGAGAGGGATAAACATGACCATCGGGAGTTACAACTTGATAGGGAGGATTCGCAGCTTTTAAGACATGATCGTTTGTAATTACAGTATAAACTTTGCCTTGTTTTTTGATGAGGGTTCCTGTAGCTAAAAACCCTTTGGAGAGAATTTTCACAGTGATTGATTTTGCTATTTGCTTGATGGGCTGAATAGACAATTGATTCTTCGGCTGGTTTTGAGGAATTATCGGTTCCACGACTGGGAGGGAAATGGCTATTCCTTCTAGACAAATCAGTATTACTAGTACGGAATAAAGTTCTTTTAGTGGATATTTACAAATCATTATATGGTTGTGATTTAAGCATAAATATTAACTTCAAATAATATTTAGTTATACTATGTCAAATTGTAACTCAAATACTGACAGAAAGCTACTCCCACTGGAAATTTGCGATGTCCCAAAGGGACGGGCGCAGCGATCGCCCAGGGATTACACCAACACCCCCTCAGAACTGACAAAAAATCTCCTACCGTAGATAGATGTCAATTGCTCAAATTATGAAATATCCTATAAATTAATAGTTCTTATAATGGGAATATTGGCAAAATTTTTATGGCAAGGCACACTTCCATTATAAAGGATTACCTCAAGCATAATAGGGCTGTGCCAAAGTCGTCAATCTATCTATAGGCAGAATTCATCAATTTATCCACTAGCAGAATTTGATCTGGAGTTAACCAGCAATTCTAAATTTAAGAACTGACAAAGGTTTGAGCAAAAGTGGTCAGGGGAGGTAGAAAATGAGTTGTTATTCAACAGCAGTATTACAATAGGAATATGAGAAAAGTCAAACCAGACATTGTTGTGATCAGCCCAGATGGGGAGTATTTGATGCTCGTTGAGGTAAATCTCGATGATAACAGCTTCCACAGTCAAGACGTTGTTAATCAGTTTAGACATTTTATGGCATCTATAGGCTGTGCCGTTGGTCTTGTTGTATTTGGGGAGCGGATTATTCTCCTGCGTGATTCCTTTGAGAAATCAAATGGTGAGTCAATTGATATGGTTGGTGAAGCTAGACTTCCAGATTATTTGCTACCACCTGCGGACGAGCAATGGAAGGGAAACCCTAGTCTTGAGTTTGAATCGCGAGTTCAACGATGGCTGGAAAAGCTGAAATTGTCTTCCAGTATCAAAAATCTGCCAAATGACTTAAGAGAACTTTTTGGGGAGCCGATTATCAACCTTCTTCGACTAGGTGAAGTCATGGCTGCTGGTCCTAGATGGAGTAAAGCTGCTAAGTGAAGTCCAAGGTAGTCTTAGTTGAAACAAACTGGGTAGTAGATGTTACTGCCCCACCACATTTACAAATTCCACAGGCTATTGATTTTCTTAGACAAGCTGATGCTGGCGAATTTAAGCTATATGTTCCTGCAATATGTTTAGCAGAAGCCCGTGAAACTGTACGCCGACGGTTCACACCGCGTTCTCGTTCGGAAGACTTACGTAAGTTTGTTAAATGGGCAAAAGATCAAGGTCGTGTGAGTATCGAGGATGCAAGGACAGCGTTTCGGATATTTGATCAATTTGATGGGCTAGTCGCACATGAACTAACGAAAGTTCCAGAAAGATTGGATGCTTTGGCGAACCATCCTGGTCTTAGCATTTTTCCTCTTTCAGAACCAATGCTAGAGCGCCAAGTATCTATTGGTGCAATGGATCTTTCCCTACAACCCTATGACTTAGCTATTTTGGCGGCTGTGATAGTTAAGTCTGAAGAATTGCAGCAAGAGGGGTTTCCTTGGGTTGGGTTTTGTGAATTAGACTCTGATCTTAAACCTTGGAACAAATCTGGTGCGCGAAAACCTATTCTTAGCGATCTCTATGATAATGCTCGAATATGGGTGTATGATGATTTCTCGTTAGAAGAAATCGATCAGCTTCCTGAAAATTGGACTTCAATCTAACTTGAGGGGGCGGGCGCTGCGATCGCTCAGGGACTACGCCCACACTCCCTCAGAACTGACAAAAAATCTCCTACCGTAGATAGATGTCAATTGCTCAAATTATCAAATATCCTATAAATTGAAACTTCTTATAATGGGAATATAGGCAAAATTTTTATGACAAGCCGCACTTCCATTATAAAGCATTACCTCAAGCATAGTGGGGATGTGCCAAAGTGGTCAATCTATCTATAGGCAGAATTCATCAATTTATCCACTTGCTTCTCTGGTGATTTCTTGACAAACTATTGCGCCTACATACAGCATTGCCAAATCAGGTTAATTAATAGAAGAAAATAACCGCTTTTGCCAAATTTAAAATAGCTTATTAGATCTCCTAAGAGAGTATGGGTTATTTCCCAATTTCTTTGGCTTTGTCTAAATCTTGTTGAGCGCCCTGCTCATCTCCCAATTGACGACGTAGAGATGCTCTATTCTTGTAAGCAAGAGCATTATTAGGATTAAGTTTGATAGCCATGTTGTAATCTTCCATAGCTCCTTGATGCTCTACTTGGGGCATTGCTTCTCTTAGATATGCTCCGCAAATAGCAGCACTAAGTTATGCGTTGCGCTATTGTGAATCAACTACTGGCTTTCTGCTTATTTTGTTAGTTCTCTCACATCAACATAGGGGTTGCCATTGTGATAGGATACAACATCATCACCACTAAGGTATAGCCTATCTACACCAACAGCACCCCGGCGAAAATATCTTATTTGTGAGAGAACAGCAGTAGGATCAGTACCTGGCTGAAACGTAATCAGAACATCTTGCTTTGAGCAGTTACGACGATCTATGTCAATAACACATATTACAGGAGAACCATTCAAGTTATCTTCAGCCGTGAGATAATATGGTATCATCTGGTTATCGTCGTATCTCTGTAATCGTTTCGTCACAATTTGACAACGTTCTTGCTTACTAATCGGATGGCGCTTAGAGTTAGCAAAATAATTACTTTTCCATTCCAATACCTTCGCCAAAAAAAGAGTATAAAGAGAGGGCTGATGTAGTAGAGTAATAGTCTTCCAAAACAAAAACTCAAAAACCGCATACAGCCCATGTTTGAGATACTAGCACTATTACAAT